>Ga0137412_10001652_pt1 | contig 17407 bp, 13 predicted proteins | sample CZODoug2_1_16fun_FD_122160 | JGI IMG/M metagenome (GOLD analysis project Ga0137412, IMG submission 122160) | Vadose zone soil fungal communities from Angelo Coast Range Reserve, California, USA - CZODoug2_1_16fungal (Hybrid Assembly) | ecosystem: Environmental > Terrestrial > Soil > Vadose zone...
TCCGGCCGGTTCATTCTTTATGCTTACTCGGTTGCGAAATCCGGCGACATTGCGGCGCAGATAGCAACCGCGGAACGTCCGGACGAGATTTACGTCTCCCATGCCGGGACCTTAACCCGCGTTTCAAAGGCGAACGACGCCTTGCTAGCGCAACTCAAGCTGTCCCAGCCCGAATATGTTCACTTCAAAAGCAAGGATGGCACTGAAGTCGCCGGGTACCTTTACAAGCCGATCGACTACGTCCCCGGGAAGAACTACCCGACCATTCTTCGCCCGCACGGCGGTCCAGTTTGGTCGTATTACGCAGAATTCTCCCATCTTGCCCAGCTGTTCGCGGCCAACGGCTACGCCGTGCTCCTTCCGAATCCGCGCGGTTCCTCTGGCTACGGCCAGGATTTTTGCAAAGCAATCTGGGCGGACTGGGGAAACAAGGACTATCAGGACGACATGGCAATGGTCGACTACGCCATCGAAAAGGGAATTGCGGATCCCGAGAAGCTAGGCGTAGGTGGCTGGTCTTACGGCGGTATCTCGACTGATTTCATCATTGGCGAGACGACGCGCTTCAAGGCGGCGATTTCCGGTGCAGGCGCCGCCGAATTCACCAGCCTTTACGGCCACGACCAATACCAGCGAGACTATTTCACCGAATTGGGCTACCCGTGGGAAAACAAAGCTCTCTGGGAAAAGCTCGCGCCATTCTATAAGGTCAAAAATATCACCACGCCCGCGTTGTTCATGGGCGGCAACGTAGACTGGAACGTCCCCGTCCTCGGTGGCGAGCAGATGTACCAGGCGCTCAAAGCTCTGGGGCGCGAAACGGAACTGGTCGTTTACCCAGGCGAATATCACGGATTCTCGACGCCGTCGCATATTGCAGATCGGCTCGCGCGTTACCTGGCTTGGTACAACCACTACGTCAAAGGTGACTCAGCGCCGGCTAGCTTGCCTCAGGACACTTCGAAGCTCTACAAAACGGCTAATTGATTGAGGACAGGTTCTTGGGGCAGGCGTCGACTGCGCCTGGCCGAAAGGCTGACTGGCCACCCGCGCCTCGCAGGTGTATAACCGCTCTGTCCGCAACCCGACCTCGCGGAGATATCAGGTCGCTTCAGGAGGTCCTAATGTTCGAATCACGCCGCCGCTTAATTGGTGTGCTTGGAGTAATGGCCGGCGCCGCCGCCACGGAGATTGCTCCCGCACTTCTCGCACAAAATCCTTCTAGCCAAGAGCCTCGGCACCACCCCATTCCCAATCTTCCAAAGCCAGACCCTAGTTCCCCTGACCTAGATGATCCACCGGTCAAGAAAACTCCGGCGCCGGGCGAACAGAACCGGCAACTCCAGGCCGATTTGCGCACGGAGGTCGATAAGCTCTGCGCCATGGCCAATGAACTTAAGGAAGATATGCTTCGCGCCAATCCGAGCGAAACACTTTCTGTCGGATTTATCAAGAAGGCCCAAGCCATCGAAAAACTGGCGAAGCATATTAAGGATCAAGCGAGGGGTTAACCGCCGGACTGTCGTTCTTCAGCAGGGAAAATCCACTTCTATCGGTTCGATCAGCGGCCCCAACCAGCTGACCAGCTTTTGGTGGGCCGCATGAGGCCCGTATTTATCGAAACTTTCTTTGCTGGTGAATTTCATTGTGCCGCCCAGTTCGTATCCGCCGCCGCGAGGCGACTCATTTATGCCGATCCAACTTTCGAGAATCTCAGGAATCTGTGCCTGCAGCGCGCGAATTTCTTGAACCATCCGCTGTTTCTGCGCCGCTGTCACTCCAGGCTTCATTCGAAACGCGAACATGTGGATGTACATCAATGCTCTCCATCGCCGTTATTTTTGCAGTTCGTCCAGCGCGCTAAGCACTTCCCGGCTGTGCACGGTGAAATTCACGCCCATCCATCTCTTGCGAATTACGCCCTGCGGATCGATCAGAAATGTATGGCGCGAAGAAAGTTTGGTTACTCCCAGATTCACAATCGATCCATATTTTCTCGATACTTCGCCCTTCGTGTCGGCGAGTAAACGGAAGTTCAATGCCTCTTTCACACAGAACGCTTTATGCGTTTGTTCATCCTGCGTGCTTACGCCAAGAATCGCGGCGTTGCGTTTTTCGTATTCGCTCGCGTCGCGCTGAAAAGTCCGCGCCTCGATCGTGCAGCCACTCGTAAAATCTTTCGGATAGAAATAGAGCACTACCCACTTGCCGCGAAGTTCTCGCAGGCTTACAGACTTGTTGTCTTGCGAGTTCAATATGAAATCCGGCGCGGCCGTTCCATCCGCCGGCGCGGGTTGCGTTCTCCGCAGCAACAGGACGCTCGCGGCAAGAATCATCGCTGCGGCGCCAATGCCCTCCAGAAGAAGGATCATCGGGCTTCACCTATTTGGCGAAAGCTACGAAGTATTCTCATTCGCCCGCAATCTTTTTATATTGTGCAGATGTCAGCGGCACCACTGACAATCGCCCGATCCTCACGAGCGGTGAGTCCGCGAACAATTTGTCCGCCTTGATCTCATCCAATGACACCGGCTTCGCGATCGCCTTTCCGGCTTTCACGGTCACTTCCGGTTTTTTTGGATCGGTTACTTTCACCTTCACAACTGTCGCCGTTCCGATCGCGGTGCGCCGGTCTCCCGTCTCGTAAATAATCAATTTCGTCCCGGGCTTCATCTCTCGCAAATTCTTCACCGCCGTAGGATTGGAAACCCCGTCCCACACGGTTCCCTTGTCACTCTGCAAATCCGCGAACGAGTATTCCGAAGGCTCTGTCTTCAACAAATAATGGTCAGTCATATCCCCGCCTGTACAGTCGAAAGTGTGATTACCGCGAGCAACGCAAGTATAAAGTGATTTGTGCCGGAATTCCGAACGCCACTTCTGGAAGGAGCTGTAATGACGGCATAGCCTGGCAGGAAGAGTTCCTTATTGACCCGCGTTTCAAATCCAGCATAGATTGGCGTCTACGTAAAGTCCCACAGCGGTAAACCAATTCTCCCATTGGCTTCTCGCTCGCGCTTGTTGTCCGTTCGTTTCGTTGGGAGATTCCTACATGAGCGACCATTACGCCTACTTCGTGGGTGCCTTGATTTTCGATGCCGCCTGGCTCGCCTGCTACATTTTTTGCAAGAGTTATCGGCCTCGGATGATTTGGGGTACGGTCGTCTCAGCGCCGTTCGCCCTGACGAGCATTCTGTTCATTCCCCAGTATTGGACTCCTCCGTCGCTCTTTAATTTGGACGCAACCATCAGGGTCGGTATAGAAGACTTTCTTTGGGCGGGAGCTGTCGGCGGAATTGCTTCCGTCATCGGCGAAGCACTTTTGAAAGAGAAATTCGCCAGGCGCAGGGCGCAAAAGCCAAAGCGCCATTTCGCGCCCTTCATCGTTATGACGATTCTGTTCGTGATTCTGGAGTGCAGGCACCCAAACAAGACCATCTACAATATGATTATCGGGCTTGCGATCGGGGCAATCGTCGTTCTGTTAATTCGCCGCGACCTGACCTTGTTGATGATCGTCGGAGCAGCGAACTTCACCGCACTATACTTCATTCTCTTCGCTTACTTCCTGCTGCTCTATCCCAATTTCATTCATGACCACTACAACGTTCCTAATCTGCTCGGGATTTATGTCTGGAAAGTCCCCCTTGAAGAGCTCCTTTTCGCCGCGTCCGGTGGCGCAGTGTGGAGCGTGGCCTACGAATACGTCCAGGGATATCGCCTGGCGCCGGGCAAAGGCTTCAGCCTCGTAGAAACGTAGCTTCCTTATAGCCCTTAGTAATACTAGTGATGCTTTGTCGTTATTTCTGTTTGCCGGATCCACGTGTTTTGGACGAGCGAGCTCGCAGGCACAGGTGCGCGCATTGCCGCCGCGGAAACGAACGAACCGTCCAACACGTACAGCCTGCCCGGTGACATGTTCTGCTTGAAAACTGGATCAACCACTTCCGTCGTAAATGCAAGCCCGGATTTTCCCCATCGAACGAGTCCTGTCGGCACCCCAACCAAATTCGGAATCGGCAGGGTCGACACCAGCGCATAGGTCGTCAGATCAAAAGACTGAAGCGTGTAGTTGGCAGTTCCAATTTGCGCAGCTGTCTGGCCGAGGAAAAAGCCTAAATTCAACGACGAGTCCGGAGCGGCCAATCCCGATGCTCCCATAGAATGTACTAGTGCGCCGGTCGCAGGATTCACCACGAATCCGGTATCTGTGTAGACGAGTCCTGTGCCCGGATCGAAGTGCAGTCCGCTACTACTAGCAGTAAATAGAAACGTGTTCGACTGAGTTAGCGTCACGCCCGTTGGAGTCACCGTAAATACGAAAAAATCAGTATCATTTGCCCCGTACAGAGTGGCCGAATTGCCGCCCCATTCCAGAAAGTCGTATTCATTTCCGAGGTGGCCGAACCCTGGGGCCGTTGTGGGCCTTAGCGTCGCGTCATCGTAGATTTGGACTCCTCCCGCTGCCGCAGGGATGACGTTAAATGTTCCCAGCGTAACCGCGATCGTCTTCGGCGACCCCGGCGCCACCTTCATGTCGAGCGCATAAAATGGTCCTTCAAAATCCATTGCACCTAGCCGCCACGAAATATCGGGTATTAGCCCCGGTAAGCGCATACGCTGAATCGATGTGGACCCGTTCAATCCTATATAGAGGAATTGGCCATCGTCAGAAAGTGACAATTTCGTTGGCTCACTGCCGACGAAGCTTGACGGAGTCACCGCCCCGATTGAAGGGTCGATTGCCACAATCGTATTCCCATTCATCGCGTTTACACTGGGTACCGACACATAGAATTTTTGCTGTGTCGAGCTCCAGACTAATCCCGCCCCTCCTACGTTATACACATTCAGTTGATTTCCAGAGGAAAGCGCTGCATCCGTCGTCACAAGCAGGGCGTTCGACGAACCTCCACCCGGTCCCGGGTTGACAACGGTAACCGCATTGGACCCAGCAACAGTCAGGGATGCAGCTGGAACGTCAAATTCAAGTTTGGTCGCATCGTCGTAGGTCGTTGCGACGGCCTGCCCATTCCATTGAATCGCCGCCGCGGAACTGAAGTTATTCCCAGTGACAATGGCATGAGAATTGGCCGATCCTACCGGCACGCTTGGCGGGTTCACGGAAGTTACGGTTGGCAACGGGTTTAGCAACGTTCCGCCGGTCGAATCAGCGGCGCCACTCGGGCTCACGAACGGACCGTCTACCAAGTAAAGCTGCCCGGTGGAACTATTCAATACATGTGGATCGTTTGTGACGAAGGCCAGCCCCGCGTTGCCCCATCGAATAAAGTTCGTCGGTACTCCCACCGCATTCGGAATGAGGAAGGTGCCAAGTTTTATAAAATGTGTCTGGTCGAAAACGTCGATCTGAAAAACACTGCCCCCTTGTATAGCGGTCAAGAAGAATACTCTTCCACTGGCCGCGTCAACCGCCGACAGCGATGGTGGGTTGGTCAGCCCAGGATTTACGCTGTACGAACCGACTCTTACTGCGCCGGATGCATCGAGGACTTCGCCTAAATCGGAATAGACGAGATCTCGCACTGGATCGAGATGCAAATGGCGCCCACCCAAATAGCGGAAGCGCGAACCAAACGATTTAGTTTGGCTAATTCCTGTCGCATCGACACTTAGATCGAAAAGACTCAGCCCTGTGTCGGTTGAGTCTTCGGCAAAGATCGCGGTCCCGTCCGGCTTCCATTGGATCGCATCGTAGGAGTTTCCAACCGGAGCGGTGTTACTTCGGGGTGTAGTGTCATCGTAGATCAACAGTCCTTGGGACGTCGGAGAAACATTCGTAAGCCACCTCGACACCGCCACCGTGTGCGGCAATCCGGGCGCCACCTTCATTTCCCCAGCATAGTATTGCGAATGAAAGTCCGGGTCTAGCCCAAACGACCAGCTAACGTCCGGGCTCAAATTTGGCAGGACATATCGTTGAACCGTTCCGGTTGAGTTAACTGCCGCATACAAAAAGTGGTCGTCATCTGAAATCGCGAGGGCACCTGGATTACTGTGCGCGGCCACGCTAGACACGACGCTGCCCGCCACGGGATCAATGACGGTGATGGTATCCGCATCCGTGCTGGAAGTGCCCGGCACCGAAACATAGATCCTCTTATGCGTCGCATCCCATGCCAGGTCGTTCCCCTGCAGAGGGATCGTCATAACTCTGCTTGCCAGACTCGTAGGCGATGCATTGATCGCGAAACTACTCGGATTGGATACCCCGCCGCCGGGTGCGGGATTCGTGACAGAGATACTCGCCGTCCCTTGTGTTGCGAGATCGCTCGCGGTAATTTGCGCGCTTAGAGAGGTTGCCGACTGAAACGTGGTTACCCGGCTGTTGCCGTTCCAGAGAACTTGCGACGCTGCCAGGAAGTTGCTGCCGCTGACAGTCACGGTTACTCCAGGGTCGCCTGTCATTGCACTCATGGGTGAAATGGAAATAATCGACGGAACTGGATTGTTGTTGACGGGAGGATCGGAAGTTCCTCCTCCTCCGCAGCTTACGGAACCAACCAGAGGCAATAACAACGTAATGAGCACGCAACAGCGAGCGCTAAGCATCGATGGCACAGCCCCAGTTTTTAGTAAGTCATTCAGTTTTGTTCTTAGAGCGTTATCGCGACTGGCTAGCTCCGCTTGCTAACTCCAAGCACGCGCGAATTATTGACGGGGCGGAAACGGTCCTTCAATCGGGTGAGGCCTGTCTTATCGAATCGGGTGAATTCCTGAGTGCAGCCGTCTTTTTTGCCTAATTCAGGTGCAGCTTGACAACCGCTGGAAAACGAACTATCAACCAGGGGGCGAAAGCAATCGTATGCAAAAGAAAGAAAAGGCAAGTGCGCGAGCACCTGGGGCGGAAAGCATTTCATTGCATACTGCATCAATCGCAGTGACAGGCCGAAATACATCCGGCCGGAGAGATATCGATTGAACAGCGTCGCGGCACTCAAGCGGTTTACGTTCCTCGGGACCTTCGCTTGTCTTTGTATGCTCGGCAGCAGCGCGGCACAAGAATGGCGCTATTACGGTGGCGACGCGGGCGGAATGCGCTTCTCGCCCTTGACGCAGATAAGCCGTGAAAATGTGAATCATCTTGCTCGAGCCTGGACTTACCACACAGGCGAAATCGACAGAGAGGGCAACGCGACGGACCGCCGTCGCATTGCGCCGTTCGAATCCACATCGCTCGTCATCGATGGAGTGCTCTATTTTTCGACGCCTTCCAGCGGAGTGATTGCGCTCGACGCGGATACGGGTGCAGAGATTTGGAGATTCGATCCTCAGGCAAACAGCGGAAAACCCAGGCAGTACTATCAACACCGGGGCGTGTCGTATTGGCGGAGTAAGAATGGTCAAGACCAAAGAATTTTGTACGGCACGTTTGACGGGAGATTGATTGCCCTCGATGCAAAGACAGGAAAGCCGTGCACTGATTTTGGCAAAGGCGGGACGCTGGATTTGCGCGCTGGTCTTGAGGGAGATCAGCTGGAGGCGCTGTATTCCGTTACATCTGCGCCGGCAATTTATAAAGACCTGGTGATAACAGGCGCAATGGTTCCGGAATTTCCGTCGAAGGGACCGAGCGGAAGAGTGCGGGCTTTCGATGTTCGAAAAGGAAAATTAGTCTGGACGTTCCACACGATTCCGCGTCCAGGCGAAACCGGCCACGAGACTTGGGAGGGTGACGCCTGGAAAGATCGTACCGGTGCAAACGTCTGGTCAACCATGAGCGTGGACAACGAGCGTGGCCTCATTTTTCTTCCGATCGGATCTTCGTCCTACGACTTTTATGGCGCGGACCGCAGAGGCGCCAATCTCTTCAGCAACTCGCTGGTTGCCTTGAATGCGGCGACGGGAAAACTGGTTTGGTATTTTCAGATGGTTCATCACGATATCTGGGACTACGACATGCCGGCACAGCCGGTACTGATTAGCGTGACGCGCGATGGAAAGAAAATACCAGCCGTCGCGCAGGTCACCAAGATGGGCTTCGTATTTGTGCTGGATCGCCTTACGGGAAAGCCATTGTTTCCCGTAGAAGAACGGCCAGTTCCAAAAAGCGAAGTTCCCGGAGAAAATGCCTGGCCAACGCAGCCTTTCCCGTTGAAGCCGCCGCCGTTGGTGCGACAAGCCTTTGCAGAGCAGGACATCACGGACGTCACGCCGGAATCGCACAAATACTGTGCTGGCTTTTTTCGTTCGATGCGCGGCGGAAGCATATTCACTCCATACAATCTGGACCTTACTTTAGTTGTCCCTGGCACCTTGGGCGGAGGGAATTGGTCGGGCGCTTCGTTTGATCCAAAGGCCGGCTATCTCTTTGTGAATGCCAATGAACTGGGAGCGATTGGCGCTTTAGAGCCGCAGCCCAACGGTTCACCGGAAAAATACCGGCGTAACAGCAAGCAAGGGGAATATGCGCGCTTCTGGGATGAGAATGAATGGCCATGCCAGAAACCGCCCTGGGGCACACTTAGTGCAATCAATGTGAACACGGGAGAGATCGCCTGGCGTGTTCCGCTGGGAACCGTGGAAGGAGTTTCCGCAAAAACTGGATCACCGAATTTGGGTGGCACGATTGTTGCGAATGGATTGATTTTTGTGGGCGCGACTACGGACGCGAAGTTTCGCGCCTTTGATGAAATGACGGGAGAAGAACTGTGGTCTGCGGACCTGGAAGCCAGCGCGTACGCCACGCCCGTCACGTATTTGGGCAAGAAAACCGGGAAACAGTTCGTAGTGATCGCGGCGGGCGGGGGCGGCTTCTTTCAAGGAAAACGCTCGGACACGCTTGCAGCCTACGTGCTGCCTGACAAATAGCAATCGTGAAACTGGCGACAGCTATGGAGCGTGAAATGATCGGATGCAAATTATTTTTTCCTTCGGACCAGCCCGTTTCAAGACGCGGTCGTTTTGTGGCTCTATTGCTCTTTGCCCTTTTATTCTTGGATCGAGCCGTTGCGCAACGCAATGTTGTCGTCGTTCGACCGAAAGAGATCAACGATGTGCTAGTGAATCCTGGAATGGGGATCACGACTTTCCAAAGATTCAATGGCCAGGAACCGAACCCGCCATTGAAGTGGTCTGAAGTTGGCCCCGAGAAAAAGCTGCCTCAAACGCCTGCGAAGCCGGATTTTCCTGATACGTCCGTTTCTTATTGCCGTTGGTATTGGAATGTTCTGGAACCAACGCGCGGAAAATATAACTGGGCGATTGTTGACCTCGCCATTGAAGAAGCGCGCGCGCATGGGCAAAAACTCGCAATTCGATTGATGCCGTATTCGAACGAGGATTCTCTGCCGGAGTGGTACAAGAGTTCCGGCGCTCGCCGTGCAAACAAAGATTCCGATAAAGATGGAAAAATTTGGCAGCCGGACTTTTCGGATCCGCTTTTCCTGAAATATTGGGGTGAGCTTGTCGCGGAGGCTGGAAAACGTTACGACGGGAACCCGTTTCTCGATACCGTGGATATTTCTTCGGTCGGTTACTGGGGTGAAGGCTGGAGCCCGTACATGCCGGATTTCGCATACCAGAAGCCCTTGATCGACATTTGGCTGGATGCGTTTAAGCGCACTCTGCTCCTCATGAATTTCGACGAGCCGCAAGCGCTTGCCTATGGAACGCAACAAGGAGCGGGCTGGCGTCTCGATTGTTGGGGCGACATGCGCGTCAGCTCCACCGACCCCTATTTCCCGGCCGAAATGCTGGAGATTTATCCGCAGCAGATCGTGCGAACCGGAATTCAAGATGTCTGGCAGAGCAGTCCAGTTTCGCTCGAAACCTGCTACACCGTGCCGGGCTGGAAAGAACGCAATTACGACGTGGACTACATCATCGAGCAAGGCCTTCGCTGGCACGTGAGCACAGCCAATATCAAATCGGCGCCTATTCCTGAGGAATGGAAAGCGAAGTTTGACGATTTTCAACGAAAGATGGGTTATCGCTTTATTTTGCGCAGGCTCGAGTATTCAAAAGTTGTCCAGCCGGGCACGATGATGCCGATTCACATGTGGTGGCTGAACGCAGGCGTTGCCCCTGTTTATGCGGAATACGATTTAGCGCTGGAGATGCACGCTGAGAAAACTTCGGTAATCAGCCGCATCCCAGTCGATGTGCGCAAATGGCTCCCCGGAGATGCCGTTTATGATGGCACGCTCTATATACCGGAAAACCTCGCGGACGGTGACTACGAAGTGCGAGTCGCTATGGTTGATCCGCGGACAGGGAAGCCCGCAATCCGCTTTGCAAACGAAGGCAGACGGGCAGACGGTTGGTACGCGATGGGATCGCTGACGGTCAAAACAAAATGAAAGCACGCCGGCAATTGTTGAAGTTGTCCTTGCCCATGGTGTTGGTTTGCGTTTGCGTCTGTGGTGCATGCGCACAAGAAATTCCATCAGCGAGCGCGTTCCAAGTTTTGCAACGCCCTCCCTCCGGGCCAAGCGTCACGCCCTATCTCCGCTATCAATTGGATCTAGCCTGGCGGCAGGATGAAGAGCGCCAGCGCGCGTGGGAACAAATTCATACCGAGAGTGACCTTCTGAAATTGCAGCAGACGATGCGGCAGGAACTTCTGCAAATGATCGGTGGATTGCCGGAGGAGAAAACGGATTTGCACGCGCGGATCACCGGCAAGATTCAGATGGAAGGCTTTTCCATCGAGAAATTGATTTATGAGAGCCTGCCGGGAGTCTACGTCACCGCGCTTGTGTATTCCCCCGACGATCATTCCATCAAACATCCTGCAGTGTTAGTCCCCGCTGGCCACGCGATTAATGGAAAGATTCACTATCAGGGATTGAGTCAACGTTTGGCGAGTCGAGGGTACGTTGTCATTGCATGGGACCCGGTTGGGCAAGGGGAACGCAGCCAGTTTTGGGATGCGAAGGCGGGCAAGAGCCGCTACAACCTGATCTGCGGGGAACATGCCGTGATGGGGAATCTGGCCTATCTCGCTGGAACAAATCTCGCGCGCTGGGAAGTCTGGGATGGCATGCGAGCCGTGGACTATCTCTTGACGCGGCCGGACATAGATGCGGAACGAATCAGCATTACGGGCACAAGCGGCGGCGGCACGCAAACCGCGTTGATCGCGGCGCTTGATCCTCGTATCAAAGTGGCGGTGCCATCGTGTTACATCAGCTCGCTGCCAATGCGCATGGCAAGCCGAATTTTTGTGGATCCCGACAGCGATCCCGAGCAAGATCTCGCCGGAATTGTTTTCCACGGCATCGATCACGCGGGTCTTTTGCTGCTTTTGTATCCTCGACCAGTCATGGTCGCATCCGCCGTCCTCGACTTCTTTCCGATTGAAGGCGCCCGCAAATCATTTCGTGAAGCGCAAAAGATTTTTGAACGCATGGGCCACGGCGACCGCATCACTATGACGGAGGGTTACCACGGGCATCAATACTCCGACGAAAATCAGGAAGCGGCTCTCAATTTCCTCGATCGATTCAATCGCATGCCGATTCGGCGCGGGCTTATAACGCCAAAACAGTTGCCCGACGCGGATTTGCTTTGTACTCGCACTGGACAGGTGATGCTCGATCAGAGTGGCGCCCGCTCCCTTATGGATGAAATCCGCGATTACTACGAGGAGCGCAAGTCTGTGAATCATGCGGCCCTCGGCGAGGAGTACAAAAAGTATCAATCGGCTCATAACAAGGATTGGGCCATAGCGGAGTTTCAAGGGGCGCCGCCTGCAGAACGTCAGATTCTTTGGGAGATGATTGGCAGCACAAGAGTGCAGGACGTGATCCTGGACAAATATCTTCTTCACCACGACAAGCTGCTTCAGATGCCGCTTCTTTTTATTCACAAGGACTCACCTCAGAAGAGAGACGTTTTGCTCTGGCTAGGCGACCACGGCAAAGCCAATGCTTTGGATTGGCCGCAAATCAAGAAACAACTTGAAGCCGGCTATGACGTGGTGACGTTTGATTTGCGTGGCTGGGGTGAGACTCGGATGCAGTACACAGCTGTCTCACCGGATGATCCTTCTCTCGGTAAGCTGGACCCGGCACATGCGTATGCAAATTCGATTTCGGGGGTGCTGGCGAACTACATATATAACTCGCTGCTCGTCGGGCGGCCGTATTTTTTCCAGATGATCGATGATTCACAGATAGCGGCACAATTCTCAAGATTGAAGTTGGGAAAGATGCCAGTTGCCGTCACAGCTGACGGTGACAGTTACACTCTGGCAGGATCTATCGCGGAGATTTTGCCGGCGATCACGCTCGTTCCGAACCCCAGTGCGAAAGCCATGAAGTGGTCAGAGATTGTTGAAAATAAACAAGAGCTCTGGCCGATTCAGTATTTGATCCCTGGTGGGGCATACGTTCACTAGGCCGTCCATCACGCTTGTTTATTTAACTAGACGCAAGATTCCGAAGTAGTTCGGCGCGTGGAATGTCCTGCCTTCGGAAATCACGTTCCAGGCTAGAAATTTGCGCTTGTCGTCATCGCCCAATCCGGTTGCGCGATAGAAGTTCGCGCGCCACTCCATTCCCGCTTTAGGCTGGGAAACATTCAGCGCTGACAGTGGAATTCTCATTTCGGCTGTCCAGATATGATTCTTTGAATCCACCTTGGTCGCGTGGTCGAAGTTGGAGTTCCACTTGGCGTCATGATCCGAGATGCCTTTTCCTGCGATCTCCAGATCAATCCATTGATTATTCGGGGCGACTTCGAATTCGTAATAATGCCAAAGGCGCTCGGGCTGTGGATTCAGGAAGACCTCGGCGACATCTTTATTCCACAGTTCCCATCGCTCTTTTGTTGCGTCTTCCCCCGCGAAAATGTTCAGGTCTTCGTATTTGCACCAGAAAGCGAAATAGATGTACTTCGCGGTCCAAACCGCGGCGACGCGAGTCTTCTCGGCTGGAAGATTCGCTTTGCCGTCCATCGAATGGTCAAACTGGACCCAATTTGCCCCCTTCCAGATCTTTTTCTGCAGATTTGCATCGGGTGTGAAATCTGCGGCCGAATGCTTAGCTGTCAACGTCCCACCCGGCATGTGCACTGCATCAGCGGGTTTTTGCGATTGAGCTGAACGGCTAGCAGGACAGGTGAGTGGCAACAAGAAGAGAAAAACAATTATATTTTGTCGCATTGACATTTGTCTGAGCCCTATTCTTTTTCGGCGGATCGAGAAAAGAAATTACCGGCAATGTATGCCACTTTGACAAACGAAAGTAAACGATATAGAAGAAAGTCAAACGAAATTAGACACTGACTCAGCCTAACAAAGTTCAGGGAGGGCTACATGGGCGAAATGAATCGCAGGCGGTGGCTGGAACGCATGGGGATTATCGCGGCCGGTAGCGCACTGCCGACGCCAAACCTTGTTGGGCAGCTCAAGTCGCCGGAGGGCTCCGGCAAAATGCGGCTTGATCTCTCTGAATTTCAGCCGAAGAGCATGTTGCATGTGCCGGAGACAAAAGTGGAACGGTCAAAATATCCGGTGATCGATATTCACACCCACCTTTCGATTCGAGCGAAGTCCGTAAACGGTGTCGGCGTCGGCGAAAAGATGGAATTTCTGGCAACACCGGAAAGCGTTTTGCCCGTGATGGACCGCAAGAATATCAAGATCATGGTCAACTTGACCGGAGGTTCGGCAAAAGGGCTCGAAGAAGCCGTGCAAAGATTTCAGCAGCCGCATCCGGATCGTTTTCTTACTTTTACAGAACCCTCATGGGACCATTCCAATCAGCCGGATTACGGCAAATTTCAAGCCGATGAAATCGAGCGCGCTCACAAAACGGGCGCGCGCGGGCTGAAGGTGCTGAAGACGCTCGGACTGTACTTGCGCGAAAACGTAAGCGAAGGCCGGCTCGTCAAGATCGACGATCCGCGTTTTGATTCGATGTGGGACGCTTGCGGTTCGCTTGGCATGCCCGTCGCGATTCACGTCTCCGACCCCGAAGCGTTTTTTCTGCCGACAGATCGCTTCAACGAGCGCTTTGAGGAATTGAATAACCATCCGGACTGGTCGTTTCACGGCCATGATTTTCCGAGCAACGCGGAAATCATGGAAGCGCGAAACCGGGTCTTCGCCCGCCATCCTAAGACACAATTCATCGCGCTGCATGTGGGCAACGACGCGGAGAATCTGCCATACGTTAGCGAATGCATGGATCGCTTTCCGAATATGTCGGTGGAATTGGCGGCGCGTGTGGGTGAACTGGGTCGGCAGCCGCGCATGTCACGGAAGTTCTTCGAAAAATATCAGGATCGAATCGTTTTTGGCACAGATGCTGTGCCGAATGGGACGGATACGCCGCAGCAGATTTTCGTTGATCAGCTTTACGAGATTTACTATCGCTTTCTGGAGACGGAGGATGAGTATTTCGATTACGCACCGGCTCCAGTTCCTCCGCAGGGCCGCTGGCGGATTTATGGAATAGGATTACCGGATGAAATCCTAAAGAAAGTCTATTATCAGAACGCGGCGCGACTTTTGAAGCTGCAAATGTAAATGTAGCTCAGACCCACAGAACACTACCGGCATGTTGGATTTATTTCTGATCCAAGCAGGGAAACTGCTCAAAGATTGAGCGGGGCTCGGGCTTGCCATCTCGCATCCAGCGTTACCTTCCTTTCGCAAAGAGATTGACAAAGTAAGTACATTCTGCCAAAAAGAAAGCGAAAAAATGCTAACGAAAGTAAAGGAAAGAAACCAATGGTATTGCTCCTCCTTCGGATTGCGCTAGCGGCGCTCGCTTTCGCCACGCCGACTGACGACCGACCGGGCAATTTCAAGATTATTGGACCGGGGGGAGGGGGAGCGATGTTCCACCCGACGATCAGCCCTCATGACCCGAATACAGTTTTGGTCAGTTGCGACATGACCGGGGCCTACATCACCTATGATGGCGGGAAGTCCTGGCGTATGTTCAACCTGCGAGGCGTCGTGGAGTTTTTTGTTTTCGATCCGAAGGACAAGAACGTAATGTACGCTCAAGCCACCGGGCTCTGGCGCAGTCAGGACGGCGGCGAAACTTGGAGTCTTGTCTACCCAAAGCCTTCGGCGGTAAAGGTCATTCGCATGAACTCGGACCATTCCGACGAAGACATCATCGCTGACCCAGATCCGCTCGCAAACATTTCCGCCATGGCCGTGGATCCGGAGGACTCCAAGACGTTTTTTGTGGCGTCAGGCAATCGGGCAAAGGGAGTCTTTGCCCTTTTTTCCTCGCATGATGCAGGAGACACCTGGGCGAAACTCACCGACCTGCCCGACCTTGCAAACAAAATCTGGGTGAATCCACACTCGCCAAGTGCAGACCGTTCACTCTTTGTCGGGGGACCCCACTTTCTTGGGAAGCGAACTTCTTCCGGAATTCAGAAAATCTCCGCTCCATCCGCAAAAAGCATGACTGATATTTCTGTCGGCTTTTCGGACAAAGGGGAAGTCTTCTACGTGATTGGCGACGAATCTACGTTCGTTTCCGACGATGAAGGTGCGAATTGGCGCAGGGTGGAATTGGGCAAAGGAGACATCAAGACGCGCGCCATTGCCACCAGCTTAAGACATCCCGAGACCGCGTATGTTTCCTACCGAGGTCTCGAAGAAGGCGGACTGAAGTACATGGGCGTGGGGAAAACCACAGATTCCGGTCACGCATGGAAGCCGGTCTGGAAAGAAGATAGCGACATGGCCGGCAAACCGGGCGCGAATATTCACGACGCCTGGATTACAGAGCGATTCGGCTCCGACTGGGGAGAGAATCCACTCACAATGACCGTTGCCGATCAGGATCCAAACTTGAGTTACGGCACGGACCTCGGCCGCACGATGATTACGACCGATGGCGGCGTGACGTGGAACGCGGCGTATTCGAAGAAGATTGGCGAAGGCGGCTGGACGACAACGGGTCTCGATGTTACGAACGCATACGGCTACCATTTCGATCCGTTCGATCAAAACCGTCAGTTTATTTCTACAACTGATATTGGCCTTTTCCGCAGCGAAGACGGCGGCAAATCCTGGATGAGTTCCACCAAAGGTGTTCCCAGAGACTGGACGAACACGACCTACTGGATTGTTTTTGATCCAAAAGTGAAAGGCCGCGCGTGGAGCGTGAACAGTTGGACTCACGACTTGCCTCGGCCCAAAATGTGGAGACATTCGGGAATTGCGAAATATCGCGGTGGCGTGTGCATCAGCGTGGACGGTGGCCGGACGTGGTCGCAATCGAATGACGGGATGGAGCCAACCGCGGCCACGCACATTCTGCTGGATCCAACGAGCCCCTCGGACGCGAGAGTTCTCTACGTCACTGGATTCGGCCGCGGCGTGTACAAGAGCGCCGACGGCGGCAAGAGTTGGAAACTGAAAAATTCCGGCATCATGCAAAAAGAGCCATTTGCGTGGAGAATTGCGCGCGACGGCAATGGCGTCCTCTATCTCTTGATTGCACGCCGCTCGGAAGATGGAAGTATCGGCACCGACGGCGATGGAGCACTCTATCGTTCCACGGACGGAGCCGAACACTGGACCGCAGTTACGATGCCTGCCGGAACGAACGCTCCGAATGGACTCGCCGTAGATCCAGACAACACCAATCGCCTCTATCTGGCGACGTGGGCTCGAGCCAAGGGTGACCATGGAGACGGCGGTGGGATATTTCTTTCAGAAGACGCGGGTAAGACTTGGAAGCAAGTTCTGGATCGCGACCGCCACATCTATGATGTAACCATAGACCCGCGCGATCCTAAGGTTCTATACGCAGCGGGTTTTGAATCCTCGGCTTGGCGATCGACCGATCGCGGCGAACATTGGTCTCGCATTCCCGGGTTCAACTTTAAGTGGGGCCACCGGGTCATTCCCGACCCTTCAGATCCACAGAAGGTCTACATCACAACTTTTGGCGGTGGCGTCTGGCATGGAACAATCACGAACGACGATAGGCCTCTCGACATTGCGACGCCGGAATTAAGGCCGGGCAAATAGGTTCGTTTTCGAGAAGGTGCAACAACAAAGGATTGCATGAGCAGTGTTCCCGTGGTTTCGCAAGCCGAGTGGCAACTCACACTGACAGATAGTCAAGCGAGGGCCGCCCAATTGTTTGGCAGACCTGAAGCAGAGCAGCGACATTTGGGCTACTTCCACACATTGAGGGAGATTTGCCAGCAGCCCTGGACGTGGTTGCGCACCTGCGACCAGATGATTGCTTCGCGCGATTCTTTGCGCGAGTTCACTCGGGGCATCAGGAGCTTAGCGTTCACCGGGTCCGGTAGCTCGGAATATGTTGGTGACTGCGTTCGCGTCCCTATTCAAAACGAGCTAGGAATCGTCGCCGAATCCGTCAGTGGCGGCGCTCTTTTGCTAGACGGTGTCAAGGCTCTGCCCGTAGACCGGCCCGGGCTTCTGGTCTCTTTGGCG
>Ga0137412_10001653_pt1 | contig 17404 bp, 16 predicted proteins | sample CZODoug2_1_16fun_FD_122160 | JGI IMG/M metagenome (GOLD analysis project Ga0137412, IMG submission 122160) | Vadose zone soil fungal communities from Angelo Coast Range Reserve, California, USA - CZODoug2_1_16fungal (Hybrid Assembly) | ecosystem: Environmental > Terrestrial > Soil > Vadose zone...
CGCGAAATGACGATCGGGGACAGCGATCGGGCCGCTGTGACATTGCGGTTGGCAAAGGCGCTCCAGCCGGTGCCGCTGGAGGCGCGGCATTCGTGGGACGCGTACTAGTGGACGCGGCCGCGCGAGCCGGTCTGGCGGTCGCAATGTTTGCAATCGCCGCGGGCGCGAACGCAGCGGATTGGGAAGTCGATGTTGACGCGCGCCTGGTCAGCTCAGTGGGCGAACGGTCTATCACCAACGGTGGGTTGGGAACACTGCGCTATGATGATACCCAATCCGGGTTGCGGTTGGGTCGGGCGCGCTTCGCCTTGTCACAGGCGTTGGGGCAAGTGTGGTCACTGAAGCTCGATGCATCTGCCTGGGCAGATCATGACCGCAATCCGGTCGATCTGACCGAAGCGTACCTGCAATTCCGACCTTATCCCTTCGCCGGATATCGGTTCCGTCTCAAAGCGGGCGCGTTCTATGCACCCGTCTCCCTGGAGAACCGCGCCGCCGGTTGGGAATCTCCCTACACGCTGTCGTATTCAGCAATCAACACCTGGCTGGCGCAAGAGCTGCGCACGATCGGCGCCGAGGGACAGATCGACTGGCTCGGCACCCGTACCGGGCACGGATTTGACCTGGCGCTCACCGGCGGTGTGTTTGGTTGGAACGATCCGGCCGGAGTGGTGATCGCCAATCGCGGCTTCTCGCTGAGTGACCGACAGACAACCCTGTTCGGGCGTGTCGGCGCTTCCAACTCGTCACCGCTGCAGTCAATGGAGCTGTTTCACGAGATCGACCACCGTGCAGGTTATTACGCCGGCATCGAAGCGCGGTATTTCGACAGGGTTGTGTTCCGCGCACTGCACTACGACAACCGCGGGGATCCGGAAGCCTTTGATGCTGCGATACACGCCTTTGCGTGGGATACCCACTTCAACTCTCTTGGACTGCGGGCCGAGAGCAATGCTGGATGGACGGCAATCGTGCAGTACCTCGACGGGGAAACGGCGATTGCCCCCGGCAGTGGCTACCTCGGGTGGCCGTTCAAAGCGCGTTTTGCATTGATCTCACGGCAAATTCGCAATCATCGAATCAGCGTGCGGTATGACTCATTCGCGGTGGACAGTGAATCGACCGAAGGCGGGGGCGCTCAACGTGGCCACGCGTGGACGGCAGCCTATGTATTCGAGCCCGACACTCACTGGCGAGTGACCCTCGAATGGCTGCGGGTAACCAGTGATTCCGCGAACCGGGCTTTGGACCTGGGAGTCTCCCCGGTCGCAACCGAAACCCAGCTGCAGCTCAGCGTCCGCTTTGCGCTAGGCACGTTCGCCCGGTAGACTTCGCGCCCCTCATAGCGTCGATTCGGAGTGTTTTCATGGGTAAGGGAGACAGCAGGAGCCGTCGCGGCAAGATTTATCAGGGCTCTTTTGGCAAGTCCCGCCCGAAAGACCCGGCCAAGAAGAAGAAGCGCATCGCCGCCAAGAAGTAGTCGTCCCGCCTCGAGGCCGGGCGCTGCGCCCTCCGCCCCCATCGCTTCCCGCCATCACATCGCTATCTCGCGGAATCGTCCGCGGAAACAGCCGTAGCCTCTGGCTTGCCAGGGGCCTGAGGGGCAAGGGAATGCTGCAATGGAACGCCACTTGCGTCGGAACGTTGTGTCCCACCCGGCACTGTAATGGAGCCGCGGCGGTTTGACCCCGACCTACAGTGAGGTGATCTTATGAAACGCAGCCTTCTTTTATTGTGCATGAGTGCCCTGGCCCTCGTGGCCTGCTCGAAGCAGCAGTCGACTTCACCCGGCCCGGCCGATTCAGCGACATCAGCCCCGGCCGCTCCGGCGGATTCGAGCTCGACCTCGAGCACGCCGCCTGCAGATCAGTCCAGCCCGTCCACAACACCGCCGCCAGACAGCAGCGGCAGTGCGACGCCACCGCCTCCGGCTGATTCCAGCACTCCGCCGAAGTAATCGCGTCGTCAAAAACTGCGCCCGAAGAAGCGCAGTTTTCCTGTACCGTGCTCCCCCGCCCCTGCACAGGGGGCGGGGGCCGAGCCCCGCTCGGAGTTAAAACTGTTTCAGCAGGAGTGATCTCATGACCAAGTACGCGCTTCCGGATCTGCCATACGACTACGGTGCGCTCGAGCCGCATATCTCAGCGAAGATCATGCAGCTGCATCACGATAAGCATCACAAGACGTATGTAGACGGCGCGAACCAGACGCTCGAAGCGCTTGCCGAAGCGCGCGAAAAGGGCGACTTTGCCCGCATCGCTGCGCTCGAGCACCAGCTCGCATTCCACGTCTCGGGCCACGTGCTGCACAGCATTTTCTGGAAGAACCTGTCGCCCAACGGCGGCGGCAAGCCGACCGGCGAGCTGGCCAGTGCCATCGACCGCGATTTCGGCAGCTTCGACAAGTTCAAAGCGCAGCTCACCAAGGCTGCGGCCACCTGCATGGGTTCCGGCTGGGGCGCGCTCGTGTTCGATACCGCATCGCGCACGCTGCTCACAGCACAATTCCACGACCACGAGTCCCAGACAACGCAGGGCGGCCTGCCGCTGTTGGTTCTCGATGCCTGGGAGCATGCCTGGTACCTGCAGTACCTGAATGAGAAGGTGAAGTTCTTCGACGCCATCTGGAACGTCATCAACTGGAAGGATGTGGCCGAACGTTTCGACCGAGTGAAGGGCGTTGCCCTGATCCCTTGAAAAAAGCACAGGCGCGGCGCTTCGTACGCGTACGAAGCGCCGCGCGCCCGTATCCAGCCATTTCTGACTATGCCTTGATCGGCGACTGCCACACGGCAGCGCTGATATCCCGCGCCGGTTCTGTTGACTGGTGCTGCCTGCCCCGATTCGACTCCGACAGTTGTTTCGGCCGCCTGCTCGATTGGAAACAGGGCGGACACTTCATCATCACTCCCAAAGGCAAGGCTGAAGTCAGCCGGGAGTACCTGGAGGACACGCTCGTCCTCGCCACTACCTACCGGTCGGGCCGCAATGTCGCCCGCGTCATCGATTTTTTCTCCATGCGTACGGGCGGACGCGATCGGCCACGGCGCGAGCTCGTCCGGATCATCGAAAGTATTCGAGGCAGCATGGAGTTTGAAGTGTCCGTGGTCCCTCGGCTCGACTACGGTGACGTGAAACCGTGGATATTTTCGGGTGGCTACAACGCGCACTTCGCGGTCGGCAGCAACACCGGAATCCGGATTTTCGGGGACGTGCCCTTCGAGGTCGTCGACTCTCACGACCTGCACGCCTCGGTCAAAGTTCGCGGCAGACAGAAGCTGCATGTCGGCTTGCAGTTCTTCCGCCCGGAGGAAGCCAACGCGGTACGCGAGCGGCGCAAGTCAGCACTGGTGTTGCAATCGCATCTGCAGGAGACGTTGAAGTGGTGGCGCGATTGGTCTGACAAGATCGTTTACGAGGATGGCCCCGGGGTCAACATCGTCAGGTCGGCTATCACGCTGAAGGCTTTGACGTTCGCGCCTACGGGGGCGATTGTTGCCGCTCCGACTACTTCGTTGCCTGAGCGCACGGGTGGGGAGCGCAATTGGGATTATCGCTATTGTTGGATTCGCGACTCCATCTTCACGGTCTGGGCCCTCAACAACGTCGGCGCGGTATCGGAGGCTGAAGGTGTCCGGCACTTCATCCAGCGTGCTGCATGCGGCAATGCCGATGATCTGCAGGTGTTGTATGCGGTGGACGGGAAACGCCGGCTGACCGAAATCGAGCTGACCCACCTGGAAGGCTGGCGTGGATCGCGTCCGGTCCGGATTGGAAACGGCGCGGCCCATCAGTATCAGGCCGACATGTATGGGCTGTTGGTGGAGTTCGCGTGGCAGTGGAGTGAGCTCGGCCATCGCCCGACGAATCCTTACTGGAAGTTTCTGACCCAGGTCGTCAACGCAGCCATTTCCAAGTGGCATCTGCCGGATCGGGGCATCTGGGAGGTACGCTCACGCCCTCTGCACTTCGTACATTCGAAGGTCATGTGTTGGGCAGCCGCCAACCGGGGGGTCGCGCTGGCCGAGAAGTACGAATTCGAAGCCCCGCTCGCGAAATGGCGGGCTGCCCGTGACGAGATGCGCGCAGCCATCGAAAAACGCGGTATCGATCATAAAAGAGGCATCTATGTACGCAGCTTTGGATCCAAGGATGTCGATGCCGCGTTATTGCTTCTACCGATAACCGGGTTTGTGGCCTACGACGACGAGAAAATGGTCCGCACGATGGAAGTCATCAGCAAAGACCTGATGCACGATGGTCTGCTTCTGCGCTATCGCCGCGAAGACGGGCTCGCCGGATCTGAAGGCATGTTCCTGGCGTGCACGTTCTGGTTGGTCGCGTGCCTGGCGCGGGCCGGCAGAAAGCGGGAAGCGGGAGTCATATTCAAACGGGCCGTCGCCACCGGCAACGATCTGGGGCTGTTTGCGGAGGAGTATTCGCGGCAAGGCCGCGAGATGCTCGGCAACTTCCCCCAGGGGCTGTCGCATCTGTCACATATAGGTGCGGCCCTCGCTCTCATGAACGTGAATCACCCGAAGAGTTGATATGAACCGGCCGCCGCATCAATCGCGCGCAGCCTACGTTTTAAAGGCCATCGGGTCGCTGATGTACGATGCAGCCAACGGATGGTTGGATCACCGGGCTTCCCGTACGGGCGCTGCGCTTGCCTTCTACACCGTATTTTCCCTGGCGCCGGTGCTGACTTTGTCCATCGCCATTGCGGGATTCTTCTTCGGGGAGGCAGCCGCACGCGGGGAAATTGTCGGGCAGATTGGTGACCTGGTGGGCCCGCAGGGCGCTGAGCTCGTGCAGTCGGTGCTGCGGGCAGCGAGTCGCCCGGGGGCGGGGACTATTGCCACCGTCGTGAGTGTCGTAACGCTCATTCTGGGGGCCAACACCGCGCTGGCTGAGCTGAAATCCGGGCTCGATCAGACTTGGCAGGTGCCGCCGGAGCGACGCACAGGTTTCTGGTATTCGGTCCGCACGCGGTTGTTGTCCGTGGGACTGATCCTGTCACTGGGATTTCTGCTGCTGGTTTCGCTCGTGATCAGCGCCGCGTTGACCGCATTGGAACGGCTTTCGCGGGGCGAAATGCTGATCAACACGGTGTTGACCTGGGTCAACTTTCTATTTGCGTTTGTCCTGGTTGCTGCGTTGTTTGCAACCATCTACAAGGTGTTGCCAAGTGTGAAGATCGCGTGGCGGGACGTCACGATCGGCTCGTTAGTGACGGCGTTTCTGTTTACGCTGGGCAAGTTCGCCATCGGCGTTTATATCGGCAACAGCGGAGTGGCCTCAACGTATGGTGCGGCCGGCTCCGTGGTGCTCATTTTGATTTGGGTGTATTACTCGGCCCAGATACTGCTGTATGGGGCCGAGTTTACTCATGCGTTTGTGTACCGCTTCGGGTCGTACGCCAAAGCCGCGGGACCCGCGCCCCAGTTATAGACCCGGGGCCAGTGCCCCGTTTATAGACCCGGGGCTAGTGCCCCGTTTATAGAATATAGCGGCTCAGGTCCTCATCCTTGACGAGGTTGCCCAGGTGCTCGTCGACATACTTTGAGTCGACGGCAATCGTCTTTCCCGTCTGATCCACTGCCTCGTAGGACACGGTCTCCAACAGGCGCTCCATCACTGTGTGCAGGCGGCGGGCGCCGATGTTCTCGGTACGCTCGTTCACGTGGAACGCAATTTCCGCGATGCGTTGCACGCCATCATCGGTGAACGAAACCTGGACGCCTTCCGTACCCATCAGTGCCTTGTACTGCGCGGTGAGCGAAGCGTCCGGCTCAGTCAGGATGCGGACGAAGTCACCGACCTTCAGTGTTTCATGAACGGACGAGGACATGACGCCGGGACTCTCAATCCCAGGGAATCCCTTGATTCAAACAGCCCGCGAATCGTCGCCAGGGCCATCCAAGAGTTGTGCATCGGGTTGTGCATTCCAATTTTTCCTTGCGGCAATAGATCTCTACATGATGTGCCGTATCGGATTGCGAACACAAGAATCGCGCCGCAAGCATCAAATCGTCACGCCGGGTCATAAACTTTTCAAACGCTTCGCAAGTCGGTGAGTAGCGGGGACAGCAACAAAGACCGTTCGCACCGAATCACATATCCAGGTCTATTGAACCATGCTTTCCCCCATTTGGAATTCTGTCTCGCAAACATGCCTCAACTTGAATCAGCCGTCCGCCTTCAGGCTGGCGACGCAAAACCAGCCTATCGTGTGGCCCCCCACAACATTGAAGCCGAACAATCGTTGCTCGGCGCAATCCTCGTCAACAATGAAGCACTGTACCGGGTCTCCGATTTCCTTGAACCGAATCATTTCCTTGAACCGATCCATCAACAGATCTATGAGATCGCGCGTAGCCTGATCCGGGCCGGCAAGGTCGGATCGCCGGTCACGCTGAAAACGTTCCTTCCGGCTGATGTTTCGATCGCGGGCCTTACGCCCGGCCAATACCTCGCGCGGCTCGCCGCCGAGGCAACAACAATCATCAACGCCGCCGACTACGGACGCGCCATATATGACCTCGCGGTCCGGCGTGACCTGATCCAAATCGGCGAGGACATGGTCAACGTCGCATATGATGCGCCGGTCGATTTCGCACCACGCGAGCAAATAGAGGATGCGGAGCGACGACTCTACGACCTCGCGGAAGTCGGACGCTACGGCGGGGGCTTCCAGAAGTTCGAAACGGCGTTGACCACTGCGGTTGACATGGCGGCGCGCGCCTATCAGCGTGAAGGCCGTTTGTCCGGCCTCGCTACCGGACTTCGCGACCTTGACAGCAGGATGGGCGGCCTGCAGGCATCCGACCTGATCATCATCGCCGGTCGCCCAGGCATGGGCAAGACCGCGCTCGCCACAAACATTGCCTACAATGTCGCACGCGGATGGCGCGGTGAAGTTAAATCCGATGGACGTATAGAGTCGGTCAACGGCGGCATTGTCGGATTCTTCTCGCTCGAAATGTCGGCCGAACAGCTTGCCACCCGTATCATTGCCGAGCAAAGCGGGATTGCATCAACCATGATCAGGCGCGGCGGCATCAACGAGCGCGACTTTGAAAAAATCAAAGATGTCGCGATCGAGCTGCAGCACCTACCCTTCTACATCGACGAAACCGGCGGATTGACCGTGGCCCAGCTCGCGGCACGCGCGCGTCGACTCAAACGGCAGAAAGGCATGGATCTCATCGTCATCGATTATATTCAGCTCCTGCAGGGGTCGAGCCGGCGTTCGCAGGACAGTCGTGTGCAGGAGGTGACTGAAATCACCACAAACCTGAAGGCGCTGGCCAAGGAACTCAACGTCCCGATCATCGCTCTGTCGCAGCTTTCTCGCCAGGTTGAAAACCGCGACGACAAACGCCCGCAGCTTTCCGACCTGCGCGAATCAGGATCAATCGAGCAAGACGCTGACGTCGTGATGTTCGTATTCCGTGAAGAATATTATCTCAGCAACAAGCAGCCACGGGAAGGGTCCGATGAACACATAAAGTGGCAGACCGAAATGGCAGCCCTCCACGGCAAGGCCGAACTCATCATCGGCAAGCAGCGGCACGGACCCACCGGCACCGTGTACCTCCAATTCGAAGCAACCGTCACACGCTTCGACAATCTGGCGCAGCCTGACCAGATGCCGGATCACTATTGAGGACTACAGCGCGATTCCTGGTCAACAATCCCCCATAGGCACCACAAATGGTCATGATTTGGCAGTACGTTGCCAACATGATTGACGTTTCGAATTCAAAAGCCGCACTAGAATCAATAGGTTACTCGTGCACTTTTGATTCCGAAGTTCGCAAACAGTTGCGCCGCAATATCGCAATATGATGCGAACTTCGGAATCGGCGCACTAGAATCATGGTATTGCTAATAGATTCGTGGTTTTGAAGTTCAGCGATCTTGAAGTTCAACTGCCGGGATGCGGCAAATTGATCCAAACTTCAAAATCGGCGGAAGAGTTGGACGAACCAGACAGGGCCCTTCATAAGAACCCATGACAATACTTGAACCGACTTTGCAGCCCGCAACAATCCCTGGCCTCTCGGCAGATGCCGAAACGGGCGGCGTGCTGACCATTGATCTCGCCGCCATCGAGGCAAATTGGAAACGGCTTGCCGGGATGACGGTACCGGTTGATTGCGCGGCCGTGGTCAAGGCGGACGCTTACGGCTGCGGCCTCCCGCAGGTTGCAGCAAAGCTCTACAAGGCCGGCTGTCGAACGTTTTTCGTTGCCGATTTAGGCGAGGGACGCACCGTGCGATCCATTGCGCGGGACGCGGTCATTTATGTGCTCAACGGAGTTCTCCCTGGTACCGGCCGCACGCTCGCGGACTCCAATTTGCGTCCTGTGATCAACGGCCCAACCGAACTTGCCGAATGGGACGCGTTCGTTGCCAACAACAATTGGCGCGGAGGTGCGGCGCTCCACATCGATACGGGGATGAACCGCCTAGGATTGACCATCGAAGAAGGTCTCGCGATTTCCTCGCGGATCAGAGCGGAGAACCACGGGTTCACACTTCTGGTAAGCCATTTTGCCTGCGCGGACACCCCCTTGCACCCGATGAACGACAAGCAGATCCGGTTGTTCCGGGAACTCCGTATCCTTTATCGCGGAGTGCCGTCATCGATTGCCAATTCCTCGGGAATTTTCCTTGGAGGAACCGTTCACTGCGACGTCGTGCGCCCGGGCGGCGCGCTCTACGGCGCCAACCCGACCCCTGGAAAGAAAAACCCGATGCGGCCCGTCGTCGAACTCAGGGGTCGCATTATCCAGGTGCGTGAAGCCAAGAAGGGCGAGAGCATCGGTTATGGCGCGACTTTTACAACGACGCGGCCCACCAAGCTTGCGATTATCGCGGTAGGCTACGGTGACGGCTATGCCCGCGCTGCCAGCGCCAATAAATCCAAGCCGGCTGCCGACGTCATCATCGCGCGCCGCCGGTGCCCCCTGCTCGGTCGCGTTTCCATGGACTTGATCGCAGCCGATGTAAGCGACATTCCCGAAGGCATCGTCAAACGAGGTGACTACGCCACATTGCTTGGCATAGACATCGGCGTGGATGAATTGGCTGCAGCCATGGGCACCATCGGCTACGAGGTTCTCACGAGTCTGGGGCGGAGGTATCGCCGGATCTACAAGAACCCGTAACATCATTCGCATGGCCCGCCGCGAACAGAGTTTCGTTTGCCAGAATTGCGGCGCGGCATTTGGCCGTTGGCAGGGCAAATGCGACGCATGCGGCGAATGGAACACGATCGCGGAAGAAAATGCGGCGACCGCTCTGCCAAACCTTCCTGGACGACCGCAACGCAAGGGTCGCCTATTCACTCTCGAGCCGCTGACGGGTGAGACCCGGGATGCACCTCGTCTTGCCTCCGGCATCGCCGAATTCGACCGCGTCACCGGTGGTGGCTTCGTGCGCGGCTCGGTGCTCCTCCTTGGTGGCGATCCCGGCATCGGCAAATCGACTCTTCTCGTGCAAGTCGCCGCCACGCTTGCACAAGCAGGCGAACGCACGGTCTACATCTCCGGCGAAGAGGCCGTCGCGCAAGTCAGGCTGCGCGCCGAACGACTGGGCCTGAGCGGCGCCCCTGTCGAACTTGCGGCCGAAAGTTCGGTCGAGGACATCATCGCAACCCTTTCGGACAAGAATACGCCCCGCTTGGTCATCATCGATTCGATCCAGACCATGTGGACGGCTGCGGTGGAATCGGCTCCCGGCACCGTCACGCAAGTGCGCGGCAGCGCCCAGAGCTTGATCCGATTTGCCAAGCGATCAGGTGCCGCCGTCATCCTCGTGGGCCACGTCACCAAGGATGGTCAGATCGCCGGGCCGCGGGTGGTCGAGCACATGGTCGATGCGGTGCTGTCCTTCGAGGGGGAAGGATCGCATCACTTTCGCATCTTGCGTGCGGCCAAGAACCGGTTTGGTCCGACGGACGAGATCGGCGTCTTCGAGATGACCGGGTCGGGCCTGCGCGAGATCGCCAATCCATCGGAATTGTTTCTCTCCGAACGCGACCTTGGCAGCCCCGGTACTGCCGTCTTCGCCGGCATAGAGGGTAGCCGCCCGCTCCTGGTTGAGATCCAGGCCCTGGTGGCGCCGACTTCGCTTGGCACCGCCCGCCGCGCCGTCGTGGGGTGGGACCAAAGCCGGCTCTCGATGGTGCTGGCCGTTCTCGAAGCCCACTGCGGGGTGCGGCTATCCGGTCATGACGTCTATCTCAACGTGGCCGGTGGACTGCGTATCCAGGAGCCGGCCGCGGACCTTGCGGCCGCCGCCGCACTCGTTTCCTCGCTTGCCAACGCGCCGCTGCCCGCCGACGCGGTCTATTTTGGTGAGATTTCCCTATCGGGAGCCGTCCGACCAGTTGCACAAGCCACGACCCGGCTCAAAGAGGCGCAAAAACTTGGGTTTGGCCGCGCTATCCTGCCGGACGTAGCCCGTCCGGTGCCGGATGCAGCCCGCCAGGAAGGCGCCGGCGATCCTGCCCTCGTTCTCGAACCCGTCAAATCATTGACCAGCCTGGTGGCTGACATCGCGGCACGCGGAAAAGGCCAACAGCGCCCAAACCTGCGGGCGGGCAACGAACGTTGAAGCTCCGAGAAGGACCAACAAGGTACGTGACGGCCGGACTTGCCAAGGCTATACAGCGGCGGGGGAACGGGGTCCCTCATCCGGCCCGTAAATGCCAAAATGGGCAGGAGGAATAAACAGTTGGGGGGACAGTCGGCGGGCTCTTGCCGGCGGCACGCTGCGCAAGTCAGCTAGCGAACCGGTGCGGGCCGATTCGATGGCGTGACGGGCACTCGAAAACCAGGAGGATCTGTTCGTCGTCATGCCCATCACCCTTCTCGATTTCATCCTGATTGGTGTCATGCTGGTCTCGGCCGTGCTCGCCATGGTGCGCGGCTTCATGCGCGAGGTGCTTTCCATTGCGGCCTGGATCATCGCAGCGGGAGCCACGCTTTACGCCTACGGCAAGCTCCTGCCTTTTGCGAAAACGTACTTCAACAACGACTATGTGGCGACCGGTGTCGTGGTCGGCGGCACATTTCTTCTCACGTTGATCGTTGTTTCGATCATCACCGTAAAATTCTCTGATATGATCTTGGACAGCCGTGTCGGTGCGCTCGATCGCTCGCTTGGCTTTCTGTTCGGCCTTGGGCGGGGCCTCATTATCGTGGTCGTCGCATTTTTGTTTTTCGCTTGGCTTGTACCGCCGAGAACCCAGCCGAGTTGGGTTGCGAACGCCAAATCCAAGGTCGTACTGCAATCGACGGGGGATTGGCTGATGTCGATGTTGCCAGACGATCCGGAGAACACAATATTGAAGAGATTGAAGCGGCCGCGCAACGACGATGCCGAGCCGCAAGATGGTCCAGCCGAGCGCCGCGGTGCACTTGGCGGGCCGATGTATGCGACCGTGAATGAGATGCAGATCAAAGGCACATCCGCGATCCACTGAAATATCAGGAAACCCGATGAGCGACCCGACCGACGCTTTCGACCCTTCCGACGCCTTTGACATCGATAGCGACCGGCTGCGGGAGGAATGTGGGGTCTTTGGCGTCATCGGGCATCCGGATGCCGCTGCAATAACGGCGCTGGGCCTGCATGCGCTGCAGCATCGCGGCCAGGAAGCAGCCGGCATCGTTTCCTTCGACGGCACGCGATTCCATTCCGAGCGTCGCCAGGGGCTTGTCGGCGAGAGTTTTTCGCGACGCGAGGTCATTGATCGCCTGCCCGGCACGTCAGCCGTCGGCCATGTGCGCTATTCGACCACTGGCGAAACAATCCTTCGCAACGTCCAGCCATTGTTCGCCGAGCTTGACGGCGGCGGGTTCGCCATTGGCCACAACGGCAACCTCACCAATGGCCTCACGCTTCGCCGCCAGCTTGTGCGCGAAGGTGCCATCATGCAATCGACGACCGATACGGAAGTCATACTGCACTTGGTCGCACGCGCACGCCGCAATCGCTTCATCGATCGCTTTGTCGAGGGCTTGCGGCAGCTTGAGGGCGCCTATTCCTTCGTGGGCCTTACCAACAAGAAACTCATTGGCGCGCGCGATCCTCTTGGCATTCGTCCCCTCGTGTACGGCAGACTGGACGGTTATCCGATCCTCGCCTCGGAAACTTGCGCACTCGACATCATAGGCGCCAAATATGTCCGAGACGTCGAGAACGGCGAAGTGCTCGTCTTCGACGAAGATGGCGTTCATTCGCACAAGCCGTTTCCGCCAATGCCGGCACGTCCTTGCATCTTCGAATTCATCTACTTTGCACGCCCAGATTCGATCGTTGGCGGCCGCTCCGTCTACGAAGTACGCAAGACCATGGGGGCACAATTGGCGCGCGAGGCGCCTGCCGACGCCGATGTCGTCATTCCCGTCCCGGACTCCGGCGTTCCGGCCGCAATCGGCTATGCGCAAGCTTCAGCCATCCCCTACGAGCTCGGCATTATCCGCAACCACTATGTGGGGCGCACCTTCATCCAACCCACGCAGTCGGTTCGGGAAATTGGCGTGCGTATGAAGCATTCGGCAAACCGCGCCGTTGTTGCCGGCAAACGTATCGTTCTCATCGACGATTCCCTCGTGCGCGGCACCACATCGGTCAAAATCGTCAAGATGATGCGTGAGGCGGGCGCGCGCGAGGTCCACATGCGCATCGCCAGCCCTCCGATCACACATTCGGACTATTACGGTATCGACACGCCCGAACGCGAAAAACTGCTGGCGGCCACGCACTCGCTCGACCAGATGCGGGATTTCATCGGCGCCGATTCGCTGGCATTCCTGTCGGTTGCGGGTGTCTATCGCGCGATGGGCTGCGAGGAACGAGACACGGCGCGACCGCAATTCACCGACCATTGCTTCACCGGCGAATACCCCACGGCCCTGACCGACCAGGCCGACGAAGTTTCAACGCCGCGGCAGCTCTCACTCCTCGCCGAAGCGAGTTGATCAAATACGAATGCCGTCATCTCTTTCGGGTCGGATCGCACTTGTCACGGGTGCTTCGCGTGGGATCGGTTATGCGACCTCGCTGGCGCTTGCGCGCGCGGGTGCGCACGTGGTCGCGGTGGCGCGCACCGTCGGCGGGCTCGAGGAACTCGACGACGCGATCCGCGCCGAAGGCAGCTCCACCACATTGGTCCCGCTCGATCTCAAAGACCACGAGGGCATTGCAAGACTCGCAACTGCCCTTGCCGAGCGTTATGGCCGGCTCGATATTCTCATCGGCAATGCAGCCCTGCTCGGCCCTCTCTCCCCACTCGACCATGTTGAACCGAAAGCCTGGGACGACGTCATCGCCATCAATGTGACGGCCAACTGGCACCTCGTCCGCGCAACGAATGCGCTGTTGCGGCAATCCGATGCGGGCCGCGCGGTGTTCGTCACTTCCACGGTCGGGGCGAGCCCACGCGCCTATTGGGGCCCCTACGCGGTTTCGAAAGCTGCGCTCGATGCGCTCGCTTGCACTTATGCGGCCGAGACCGCATCGACCAACGTGCGGGTCAATTTGTTCAATCCGGGGCCGACGCGCACGCGCATGCGCGCGGCCGCCATGCCGGGCGAGGATCCCCTGACGCTCAAATCGGCGGAACCCGTCGCGGAAAAAATCCTCGAAATGTGCCAGCCGGATTTCCAGGAGACGGGCAAGTTATATGACTACCGCCTCGGCCGGCTGGTGACGCTGCAGCCGCCCGCGTGACATCGAATAATGCAACCCTCGTGTCAACGTGACACCGGCGACAAACAGGGCTGTGCTGACGCGCACGCTGGTTCCGTACTGGGAAAAATCGACCTTATCGGCGTCCCGATCAACATCCATTGGAGCCTCATTGATATGTCAGCGGAATTCTCTATTGGCTTCGTTCCGTAGTTCCGTATTCCATAAAAACTCTTCGACTTCATTCTGCTCCGCTGGCAACGCGCCTGCCAAATTCGCTCCTCCTTTGCGGATTGGCTTCGTTCCGTAAAAAAACCACCTCGCTTGTCATCTGGTCCACTGGCAGGCTCACCGCTGAATTCAATGTGCCTCCATGATTTGGCTTTGTTTTGCAAAAATTCTGAGCGGCTCTCTTTCAGGTCACACCTTTGGCGCCACGGCATCTTTCGACATCCGGTTCTTGGACCATATCGCCCTCCGCAACAGAGAGCCTATCGCGCGAAGCGTCGTTATTGGCAGATATCATTCCTTGCACCTGGGTCGTTCAACCGCACACATAAAGGCCCTCCCGATGCGCTTATGTTTATATGTTTAGTGGCCAATTGTTCATGTTTCGTTCCCTACTGTCAAGGGGGTAGTGCGTCATTTTGAAAAAATAGCGCTTTCTAATTGTTGTCCGGGTCCAATTCGACCGGGACCGTTGTCAGGCAGGCGCTTTCCCGAGCGTGCCGTATTCCGCCGACTACGCTTTCTTCGAATAGGCGCGGACCGTCTATTCCCCGTTTCTGCAACAACAAATGCCAAAAAGCAGTTCGGCTTTCGCCAATTCCCGACATGGCACCTACGATTTTCCCTTCGCCAGACGCTTCGCGAATTCGCGGGTAGCGTCGATAAAAAGCTGTGCCACAGGGGTGAGCGTGCGGTTCTTCAAGGTGGCAATTCCGACCGGCGCTTCAGCAACCGGCAATTTGACGGGCAATACCTTGAGTTCCGGGCGGTTGGAACTCAACATGGAATTCGTGAAGATCGAGAGGAAGCGCCCCGATTTCAGCAGCTCCATCCGCACATATACTTCAGCGGCTGTTACCATCGCCTGAGGATAGTCGAGACCGCTGGCCCGGAAGGCGTTCATTGTGGCCAGCGAAAACGGACTGTTCGGAGGCGACAGCACCCACGGTTGGCTCAGCAGTTCCGCAAAGTCAACCCGGCGCCGACGTGCCAACGGATGTTGCGCACCTGCCACGACTACAAAGGAGGTATCGAAGAGACCTTCGAAGGCGAATTGGTCATCTAAAAAGGGGCCATGTCGCCATTGGATTACAAGGTCGACATTACGCTCGTTCAATTCACGCTGTAGTGCGTTCACATCTGGTTGCGTTACGAGGTGAATCGCGATGCGCGGATAACGCCGAGAGAGCCGATCGATGACCGCGGCAACGAAGGTCGCGGCCAGTCCGGGGGCAGTTCCGATGCGAACTTCCCCGGCCTCGGGATCGGAGAGGAACTCGATGTCCTGGCCGCTCCGCTTGAGTTCATCGAAAACGGTGGCGCCGCGCCGCAGCAGTGCATGACCATACTGGGTTGGCTCGACGCCCTGGGCGCTGCGGTCGAGGAGCCGCACGCCGAATGCATGCTCCAATTCTGCAATTGATCGGGAAACCGCGGGCTGGGTGGTGTGCAGGAACGCCGCTGCTTTTCGCATGCTGCCGGCTTGCACAACGGCCATCAAGACGTGGAGGTCGTGCAGCTTCAGGCGTCGCCCGATCCGATCGCTCACTTGCATCTGAACGCACCTATTGCGGTCTTGATATCGCTATATCAAAATATAGCATTCCCCGCTTATCATGCCATCTGCTATTTTCCCTATTGGGCTCGCGGCGATGACCAGCATTCAGCACCTGCTTGACGCGAACAGCGGCCCAAGGAGAAGATCATGTGCGCGTTGCGAAGGACGTTTTCCCGCCGGACTTTCCTGCATCTGACTTCAGGCGCTATCGCGCTCCCGGCCGTCTCGCGCGCCGCATGGGCGCAGACATATCCGACGCGGCCGGTGCGCATCGTTGTTGGCTCTCCTCCTGGTGGTGGGGCTGACATCTACGCTCGCCTGATTGCGTCATGGCTTTCGGAGCGGCTGGGCCAACAATTCATTGTGGAGAACCGACCAGGTGCAGGTGGGAATCTTGCTGCCGAGGCTGTCGTCCGAGCACCTCCCGACGGTTACACGCTGCTCCTCGGATCCAGTGCCGACGTGCGGAACATGAGCCTGTATGATAATCTCAGGTTCAATTTCATTAAAGATCTTGCGCCGGTAGCGCGATTTAATTCGTTCTTCAATGTAATCGTGGTCCATCCATCATTTCCTGCAAAGACGATTCCCGAGTTCATCGCAATGGCCAAAGCAAGCCCTGGCAAGATCACGATGGGGTCAGGCGGCATCGGAAACGGGTCACATGTCTATGGAGAGCAGTTCAAAGCCACCGCCGGCGTGAATATGCTTCACGTAGCGTATCGCGGCGAAGGGCCTGCTCTCACCGATCTGATTGCAGGACAAATTCAAGTGGTGTTTCCAGTCTTGGTTGCGGCGATTGAGCACATCAAATCGGGGGGGCTCCGCGCCCTTGCCGTTACGAACGCCACGCGCTCGCTGGTCTTGCCGGACATTCCGACCGTCGGAGAATTCCTGCCGGGCTTCGAGGGCGATTCGTGGCACTCAATCCTCGCACCGAAAAACACACCGACCGAGATCGTCGACAAACGCAATCGCGAAATCAATTTGGGCCTTGCCGATTCCAGGATTAGGCAGCGTATTGCCGATTTCGGTGACATTCCCATGCCGATGGCAGTCGCCGATCTCGGCGCGTTCATCGTCGCATACCATGAGAAGTGGAGCAAAATCATCCGCGACGTTGGCATCAAGGCGGAGTAACGAGACGCGTGCCACCGAGGGAGATCGGTCTTGAGTCGACCGATTTCATCGAATTCCTCGCCGACACGCCCACAACCTGGCGTGCTCGCGATCTATTGCGAGCAGGTGCAGCGTCCGCGCGAATTTCTCGACGCAATCCGGCGCTGTCGCGCGGCCGGCAAGCCGGTGATCCTCGTTCCGGGGCCTGCCGAAGCTCGGCAAGGGCGCACAGGCCGAATGGCAGGCTAAGAAACTGCTCGCGGCCGCCGGCATCCGGGTGCTCGATGGCGATCTGGCGCGCAACGTGGATGAAGCAGCCGCGGTGGCCAGACTTGTGGGCTATCCGGTGGCCATAAAGGCGCAGGCGGCGGCGCTGTCGCACAAGACCGAAGCCGGCGGGGTGATGCTGAATCTCACAGACGAAGCGCTGCTGCGCTTCGCCTGGAATATGCTTGCCAAAAACGTGAAACGGGCCGCGCCCGACGTCACGCTCGATAGCGTGCTGGTCGAAAAGATGTCGCCCAAAGGCGTGGAACTCATGGTTGGTGCAAAGCGCGATCCCGGCTGGGGCACGGTATTGCTGTTGGGACTGGGCGGCATCTGTGTCGAGGCATTGGGTGACGTGCAATTGCTGCCCGGCGACACCGGCGAAGACCAAGTCCGCGAAGCGCTGGGCAAGCTGCGCGCGGCCAAACTGCTGGCCGGCGTCCGCGGCGCGCCGCCATCAGATATCGAGGCCGTTGTGGAAGCGGTCATGACCATCGGCCGGCTGATGCGGACCATGCCGGAACTGA
>Ga0137412_10001280_pt1 | contig 17400 bp, 17 predicted proteins | sample CZODoug2_1_16fun_FD_122160 | JGI IMG/M metagenome (GOLD analysis project Ga0137412, IMG submission 122160) | Vadose zone soil fungal communities from Angelo Coast Range Reserve, California, USA - CZODoug2_1_16fungal (Hybrid Assembly) | ecosystem: Environmental > Terrestrial > Soil > Vadose zone...
GTCGGGCGATCCGCCAATGTATCCGGCCTGGGCCTTGCGAGCGCCGGCGTCGCGGTCGATGACTGCGATTTTGTGGTCACCGACGGCTTCCAGAACACCAATGTGCCGGGCCTATACGCCATCGGCGATGTGACCGGCCGCGCCGCTCTGACGCCCGTGGCGATCGCCGCCGGCCGACGCTTGAGCGATCGCCTGTTCGGCGGCAAAACCGATCGCCGCTTGGAATACAGCATGATTCCGACCGTGGTGTTCACGCACCCGCCCATCGGTACCGTGGGCGCGAGCGAAGCCGAAGCGCGCGCCCAATACGGGGACGCGGTGAAGGTGTACGTCGCCGACTTCACTCCCATGTACCACGCCCTGACCGCGCGAAAGACGCACACCGATATGAAGCTCGTCTGTGTGGGACCGGAACAGCGAATCGTCGGCTGTCACATCATCGGCACCGGCGCCGATGAAATGCTGCAGGGCTTCGCGGTGGCGATTCGCCTGTGCGCCACCAAGCGCGACTTCGACGACACGGTGGCGATTCACCCGACCAGTGCGGAAGAATTGGTCACCATGCGCTGAGTAGTGTTCTCGTTCACGAAGGCGGTATGGGACAGGCATTTTCCGGACCGCCGTGAATCCGTCCGTGGAGGCTGCGGGCAAAACATCCTGTTTTGCACGCTCCGGAAAAATGCCTACCTCATCCCGCCTTCTTCGAGCTCTTCCGTCGTTACTGGGCAGTTCAGGCTAGGCGTGCTGCGCGAGGGCTTGCAAGACGGGTTGGGTGTCGGGCCGGATTCCGCGCCAGAGCAAGAACGACTCTGCTGCCTGCTCGACCAGCATGCCCCACCCCTTGGTGGTGCGTGCCGCGTGCAGTGATTTCGCCCACAAAGTGAAGGGCGTGTGGCCGCGTCCGTACGCCATGTCGTAACAAATCGTCCGTTCATCGACGAGCCCCACCGGCATGTCCGGCATTTCGCCCTGCAGGCTCGCCGAGGTGGCGTTGACGATCAGGTCGTAGGGCGGGCCCTCGATGGCGGCGAAACCGCAGCCTGAGATTGACCCTAAGTCGGCGAATTCGGCCGCCAATTTGCGGGCGCGATCGGGCGTCCGATTGGCAATCACCACCTCGGCCAAGTCGCGCTCCAACAGGGGACCGAGAACGCCGCGTACTGCGCCCCCGGCCCCGAGAATCAGCACTCTCTTGGCGGCGAGATTGATTCCCAAGTTGCGCTCGAGATCGGCGGTGAGTCCAAGCCCGTCGGTATTGTCGCCGAGCAGGGAGGTGTCATCGAAAAAAGCGATCGTGTTCACCGCCTGAGCGCGCTCGGCGCGCGGAGTGAGTTCGTTGACGAGTTCCGCCGCCGCCTGCTTATGAGGGAGCGTGATGTTGAGGCCGCGTACGCCGCCCGCGAACAAACGCAACGCTTCGCGCCGAAATCCATCGGGGGCAATGTCGAATAGGCGGTACACCAAGTTCTGGGCCGTCGCCTTGGCAAACATCCCGTGAATGAAGGGCGACCAGCTATGCGAGACGGGATGGCCCACCACCCCGTACTGATCCGGTACGTCGGGTCCGTGCAGCTGGCTCACTCGGCGAGCCACTGCGCGGCGCGTTTCGCGAAGTAAGTCAAAATGCCGTCCGCCCCCGCGCGCTTCATGGACGTGAGCGCCTCGAGCGCCACGGCGCGTTCCTCCACCCACCCATTGGCGGCCGCGGCCATGATCATCGCGTACTCGCCGCTGACTTGATAAACGAAAGTAGGCATACCGAAGCGGTCTTTGACGCGACGCACAATGTCAAGATACGGCAATCCCGGCTTGATCATGATCATGTCGGCGCCTTCGCTGATATCGAGAGCCACTTCGCGCAGCGCCTCGTCGGAATTGCCGGGGTCCATTTGATAGGTGTGCTTGCCGCCCGTCCCCAGTTGCCCGGCGGATCCGACGGCTTCGCGAAACGGACCGTAGAAGCTCGACGCGTATTTGGCCGCATAAGCCAAAATCCGAGTATTGACCAATCCGGCCGTCTCGAACGCGTCGCGGATCGCCGCGATGCGGCCGTCCATCATGTCCGAGGGTGCGACCACATCGGCACCGGCATCCGCATGCGAACGGGCCTGACGCACCAGCGTTTCCACGGTCAAATCGTTCAGGACATAGCCCTTGTCGTCGATCAGTCCATCCTGCCCGTGCGTCGTAAAGGGATCAAGGGCGACGTCGGTAATGACGCCGAGGCCGGGAAACTCCTTTTTTACCGCCCGCACTGCGGCCTGGGCGATACCGTTCGGATTCCAGGATTCGCGCGCATCCAGCGTCTTTTTCTCGATCGGAGTCACGGGGAACAGGGCAATGGCCGGGATCTTGAGACCCACCAGGGTTTCGCACTCGCGCAAGAGCTGGTCGATCGACAGCCGCTCGATCCCCGGCATGGAAGCCACCGGCTGGCGCTCGCCGCGGCCCTCGACCACGAACATCGGGTAAATCAACGAGTCGGCGCTCAAGTGGGTTTCACGCATCAAACGGCGGGAGAACTCATCGCGCCGCATGCGCCGCATGCGGGTTTTTGGAAATGAATTGGCGGCGGTTCCGGTCATCTCGACTGTGACTCCTAACTTATGCTTCAGCGAGGCCGGCTCGGCACGCCTGCCCCCAGTTCAGACTTCCGGACGTCGGCGACTGCGCCGTAACGCGGTAATATCGCGGGGAAGATATCTCGAGCCGGGTGCTGATTTAACCATGAAGGATCAGATTGGCGGAAATCAGAAGCGCGCCCGGTTCCAGGCGTTGTGCCAATCCCTGCGTCCCGATCTCTTGCGTTTTGCCTTCTGGCTGTCCCGCGATCGTACTTTGGCGGAAGACGTCGTCCAGGAGACCATGCTGCGCGCCTGGAAGGCGCAGGACTCCCTACTGGACGAGGCCGCCGCCAAACCCTGGTTTCTGACCATCATCCGCCGCGAATACGCGCGTACTTTCGAGCGCAAGCGCTTGATCACCGTGGATGTCGACGAATTGGTCGCCCGGGAGGAGCCGATGCTGGCCGCCGCCGAGGAGCAGAACCTCGCCGAAATGCGCGCCGCCTTGTTCAAATTGCCGGATGAGTACCGCGAACCGCTGGTGCTCCAGGTACTGATGGGCCTCTCGACCGCCGAAATAGCCCGTGAGCTCGATCTTTCGGGCGCCGCGGTACTGACGCGGTTGTTTCGCGCCCGCAAGCGCCTTCGTGCCCTATGCGGCGAGGACACGAGCATGGATCCGGAAGAATGACGGACTGTGCGCACTTCAGACGGTCGATGTTGGCCGATCCGCACGATTCGGATGCGCAGCTGCGTGAGCATCTCGAGAGTTGCCATGACTGCAATCTATTCAGCGAACGGCTGCTGCGCTTCGAGTCGCGTCTCGAGCGCGCCCTGCGCGTGGCCGTGCCGCCCCAGGTGGCCGTGCAGCCCGGGGTGACCGTGCCGGCCGAGGTAGCCGTGCCGTCCCAGGTGGCCGCGCCGCCCGAGTTGCCCTTGCCGGCCGATAACGTCGTGCTGCTGCGCGCGAGTTCGGCGCGAGCGACCTATCGGGCCCGTCGCAAGGGGTGGTTCGCGATGGCGGCCAGCGTGCTGTTGGCCGTCGTGGTGGCAGGGGGGCTTTGGCTGAGCGCGCCGGGACCCAGCCTCGCCGCCGACGTCGTGACGCACATGCGGGAGGAGCCGCAGGCGTGGCGGCGCACCGACGTGCCGGTGCAGGACGCCCAACTGGAAACCGTGTTGCGCGATTCGCACCTGCGCCTGGGCGCCGGCAGCGGCATCGTCAGTTATGCCAATAGTTGTGACTTCCGCGGGCACCAGGTACCGCACCTGGTCGTCCAGACGGAGTCGGGGCCGGTCACCGTGATGGTACTGGTGCACGAGCAGGTGTCCAAGCCGGTTCAGTTCGACGAACAGGGCTACCGCGGCGTCATCGTGCCTGTGGCCGGCCATGGCAGTCTCGCCGTGCTCACGCGCGGTTCGGCCGCGGATCCCGAGACCATCGAACACATCGCCCATCGGGTGCTCGATTCGATCATCTGGGCGGGTTGAGTCAGATACCGACCTCGCCGAGCAAGTCGACCAGCCGCCGAGCGCTCGCCGCCAATGTCGGGTGATTGGCCTCGAATTGGACGGCGACTCGCTCCAACCGGTCCGGAAGCGATCCGCGAGCTGAAGGCGGCAACTCAGCGGGCTTCTCTATCAAGCGATTGATGTCCTTCATCATGTCGCGCAACGAGTCGCTGGACTTGGGATCCTCCCGCAGGGCTTCAGTCAGTTCCCCATGCAGTTTGGCGACGAGATCGCGTAAGGAATTCTTATCCATAGTGAATCCTGGAGGAGGCACATCCTCGAAGTGGCAACGTAGCCTATTGTGCCATCCGCTCGGGAGTCAGTCGGACTACTTCCACATAGCCGGCCCCCGACGCCGCGATTGCCCGGTGGATTACGGCATAGGCATCGCGGAGGTATTCGTCGGTCCCGTAGGGCGGATTGACGATCATCAGGCCGCTGCCGGCGAGTCCGACCCCGGCATCGTCCGGATGAATGGCGAGGTCGGCGAGCAACATTTTCGGAATCTGCAGCGCCTCGAACCGTGCATGCACCAGGCTGCGCTGCGTGGCGCTGCGGATCGGGTACCACATCAGAAAAATGCCGCTCGGCCAACGACGATAGGCGTCCGCAAACGCCTGCAGCATCAGTTTCAATTCGTCGACGCTCTCGTAGGGCGGGTCGATCAACACCAGTCCGCGGCGCTCGTCCGGGGGCAGGAAGGCCTTGAGCGCGGCGTAGCCGTCGCCGATTTCGGTTCGAACCCGGCCCAGGGACTCGATCTCGCGCTCCGCAGCGCGCGCCTCCGCCGGCATTAGCTCGACGAACAGCGCTCGATCCTGCGGGCGCAAGCTGCTCGCGATCAATGCGGGCGAACCGGGATAACGCGCCAGGCGCTTGCCGCGGCGCGCGCGGATCGCCTTGAAATAGCCGGCGAGCTCCGCGCTGCCGATGCTGGATTCGATCAAGCGTTGGATGCCGCGCTCGGCCTCGCCGGATTTCTGCGCTTCCGCAGCTTGCAAATCGTAGTACCCGCGGCCCGCATGGCTGTCGAGCACGAAGCAGCCGGCGTCTTTGCGCTGCAATGCACCGAGACAATAAGTCAAGCCGACGTGCTTCGCCACGTCCGCAAAGTTGCCCGCGTGATAAATGTGCTTGTAGTTCATCGCGGCGGGCATTGTGCCTGGAGTCGGAAACCCTGTCGCAACAACGCGGGTTTGGCTGGGGCTCTGCTTCGCCTGTGGGCTAGGGCTCTGCTTCGCCGGTTACTGCGATGAAGGTGGCGGCGCCGTCGCGCACCACTCGAATGAGCAGAGGTGCCTGAGGGGTGGGAGTTGCGATCGTGGCAATGTCCGAAACGCCGGCCAGCTGTCTGGCTCCCGCATGCGTGATGAGGTCGCCGACCTTGAGACCTGCCAACGCTCCCGGCCCCGCCGGGCGCAGCTGCGTTACGATCAATCCGCTCGGTTCATCGCTGGCCTTGAGGGTCTTGCGGATGTCCGACGTTGTCTTTGCCACCCCGAGTTTCAAGGCGGGCACCCAGGTATCCTGATCACCTGTCAGCGCCGGATCGGAAGGCGGGTCGGGGAGCCGGCCGATCGTCAGCCCAACGGATTGCTGCTTTCCGGCTCGCAAGACCGATGCCACCACGAGGGTCGTCGGCGCCAGCCGTGCGGTGATCTTGCTCAGATTCTTGAAGGTGACCGAGCTCGGGCCGACGCTCAGCAGAACGTCTCCCACCCAGAGCGCGCCGACTGCGGGGCCATCGGGATCTATTGCGGTGACGAGCATTCCGGACGGCGTCTTCATACCGAGCGCCTTCGCCAGAAGCGGGGTCATTGGCTGAGCGGAAATGCCGATCCATCCCCGCTCGACCCGGCCATGCGCCTCGAGTTGACCAATGACGCCCGCCACGGTCTCTGACGGAATCGCGAAGCCCAACCCGACCGAGCCTCCACTGGGCGAGAGAATGGCCGAGGTCACGCCGATGACTGTCCCGCCAACCGACAGGAGGGGGCCGCCCGAGTTGCCGTGGTTGATCGCCGCGTCGGTCTGCAGGAAGTCGATGTACGGGTCCTCTTCGAGTATGCGCTGCCGCGCCGAGATGATTCCCGCGCTCACGGATTGACCCAGTCCAAATGGGTTGCCGATCGCGATCACGGCATCGCCGACGGACACCGCTTCGCTGGATCCGAAGTGCAGCGTGGGCAAATTGCCGGCAGATACCTTGAGCAGGGCGATGTCGGTGACTGCGTCAGCTCCAATGATCTTTGCGGGGAGTTCACGGGCGTCTGCCAGGCGTACCCGGATCGCGCGCGCGCCAGCGATGACATGTCTATTGGTGACAATGAGGCCGTCGGCGCGGATGACGAACCCCGAGCCGAGCGCACGGGATGCCCTGTCGTCCCCTCCTGGGCTGCCATTTGCTCCGGAAAGCAGCCGCCGAATGATCGCCCCGACCGCGTCAGGATCATTATTGGCGCTGACTCGTGCGGCGGCGCGCTCGCCGGCGCCGATGGCCTGTTCCTCCACAATGACCGTCACAACGCTGGGCGCGGCCTGTCGAACCAGCGGCGCGTAGCCGGCGGGCATGGCATCGCTTGCGGCGCAGGCGAACGGCTGCAAGAGCGCGGCTGCGGCTAGAACCGGTATCAGTCGCAGCGCACGAGCGCGCGTGACAGCGGAGCGATTGGGGTTATTCATGTTGTCCAGGCCCTGTGTTGCATTCCACATTGGGACGTTTCCGCGGAAACGCCTCAAGTCTCAAGACCCAGCGCGCATGTGCTTACAGGTCACCTCTCCCTCAATGTGTCCTCGCGCGCAAAAAAACAAGACGGCAACGACCGCCCGGCCGGACGGATGCCCAAGCTGGCTGGCTCATTTTTGATGAATTCCGTCGGCCGCCTGGGCTGGATCGCGCATGTAAGCCGCGTGCAAAGCCGCCGCTAAGCCGCGCGCAAAGCTTCCGCCACGGGCAGCCTGGCGGCCCGCAGCGCCGGAAAGAAGCCGCCGAGCAGGCCGATGATGCAGGCCCACACGATGCCCGTGATGATCAGGGTGGGGGTGACCGTCAATTGGAATACCACCTGTGCGAAGGCGCCGCCCAGCGTGCTGACGCTGTGGCCGTTGAAGAACAGCCAGGCCAGCGACGCACCGATGATGCCGCCGAGCAAGGACAGCAGCAAAGCCTCGATCATCACCGACAGCAGCACCGGCAGGGCGCCGAAGCCGATCGCCCGGAGCGTCGCGATCTCGAGCCCGCGCGCGGCGACCGCGGAGTACATGCTGTTGAGCGCGCCGAACATCGCGCCGATCGCCATGATGATGGCCACGGTCTTGCCGACGACATTGATGATCTGTGTCAGTTGTTTGGATTGCGCGGCGTAATAGTCCGGCTCGCGCTGCACGTCGACTTTAAGCTGCGGATCCGTGGTCAGCGCGTCCTTGAAGCCGCTGAATTCCGACGCGCCGGTGAGCAACGCGACCGCCGAGCTGTAGCCGTTGCGCTCCACCGATGAGCCCACCGTATCGACATCCGCCAGCAACTCGGATTCATGGACGTCGCCGTTGCTCGTGAACACGCCGGTGACCGTCCAGTCGGCATTGCGAAGATGCAATACGCTGCCGACCACGAGTCCACGAAATTGCTTCGCGGCGCCCGCGCCTGCGATCAGCTCGCGCACGGCCGGACGAAACATGCGGCCGTTCACGATCTTGAGTTCGGGACGCACCCCCGTGAGCTGCAGGCCGACGCCGCGCAAGGTCACGTTGGCGTCGGTTCCGGTGTCGATCTTCGGCACGTTCACCACGGTCACGAGCTCGCTCGACACCAGCGCCCTGCCGCCCGCGTCCTTGGCGAGGCCCGGCGCATTGCTGATGGTGTCCGCATCAGTGCGGGTCAGATTGCTGTTGAGTTCCGCGTCGGAGCCGCCGCGCAGGATGATCACCCGGTCGGCCCGGCCGGTATCCGCGAGCGTGTGCCGGAATCCGGCGCCCATCGCCAGCACCGACACCAGTACAGCGACCACGCCCGCGATCCCGATGACGATCACGCTCGAGGCGCCGATGCGCTGCGGTAGGGTTTGCAGACTCATCAAGATGACGGCGCCCAATTGCTTGAACATTTTGTGTACCTGTTTTTGGAGTGCTCAGCGGTTTGCAGCGCTCAGCGCTTGTCCGCCAACGCATCGACGATATTCAGCCGCATCGCGCGCAGCGCAGGCGGCAGTCCGACGATCAGCGCCAGCAACACCGCCGCGCCGATTCCCGGGACGAATGCCCTCGGCGACAGCTCCAGGCCCTGCAATCCCTGCTTGATGATGGGCAGCGTGGCGAAGCTCAACGCGAGCCCGATGACCGCCGCCATTATGCACAGCAGAAGGGATTCCGCGAGAACCAGAGCGAGCACCTTGCCGTCGCCGAAGCCAAGGGTCTTCAGGACCGCAAGCTCGGGTATTCGCTCGCGCACCGATTGCATCATGGTATTGCCGGTCAGGAACAGGAGCGTAAAAAACACGGCGCCCAAAATCGCCCGCAGAACGAAGCCGATGTCGCCGAACTGCTTGATGAAGGCCATCTGAAAATCATTGGCCGGCTGCGTCTTGGTCTCGTTGGGAGAATTCGCGAACAGGGCGTCGATCCGATTGGAGATCGCGAGCGACTGCGACGGATCGCTGACGCGCTCCTCGAACCAGCTTACATTGCCCTTGCCGAAACTGCGCCCCTCGTCGAACAGTTCGTAATGAAACAGCAAGGTCAGCGACTGCGCACTGGCTTGAGTCGGATCTTTGACCGAAAAGCTGCCGACGACGTCGAAAGTCCAGTCCAGCGAGCCGTCGCTCTTTTGCGTCCAGATGGTCGAATGCAGCGGTACCTTGTCGCCGACCTTCCAGCCGAATTTCTTCATCAATGCCGAATTGAGCAGTGCGCCGGTGCGCGTGTTCCGAAACGCCTGCAACTGTCCATCGTCGACGATGAACTCGCCCTTGTGCAGATTGAAGTAGCTGTCGGTGTCGATGGGAACCGCGAAGACGAAGTTCTTCGACTCCTGATAGTAGCCGCCGAACCAGCTCATCCAGGTGACCTCGGACACGCCCGGCACCGAACGGATTTGCTGAGCGTCGGAAAACGGCAGCGCCAGAGTGATCGAATACTTGTTGGTCGTGACCAGCTTATCGGCGCCGGTGATCCCGGTGCTCGGATGCGCGAAGGCGTGGGCCACGGTTTCCAGCATGCCGAACAGCAAGAAAGCGACGACGACCGACAGCAGGGTGAATATCGTGCGGGTCTTCTTGCGCCAGAGTGTGGCCCAAACCAGAGGAAAGTACTTCATAGGTGCGCTCTCCTGTTCAAGCCATGGTTCCGGCTTCGAGCAGCGCTCCCTTGTCCATGTGCAGCTGGCGGCTGGCGAACTCCGCGGCCTTGGGGTCGTGAGTGACGATGATGATGCTCTTGCCGTGCTCCCGATTCAGTATCTGCAAGAGCTGCAGCACGTCGTCGGCGGATTTGCGATCGAGATCTCCGGTGGGTTCGTCGCAGACCAAAAGGGCCGGATCCGCGACCAGCGCGCGGGCGATGGCGACGCGCTGCGCCTGGCCGCCCGATAATTCGCTGGGTTTGTGCCTGGCGCGATCGGCGATCCCGACCAAGGTCAAGGCTGCCAACGCATTCGCCTTGCGTTTCGCCGCGGACAAGTTGGTCAGCAGCAGCGGCAACTCCACATTGCGCTGGGCGCTCAGCATGGGCATCAAGTTGTAGAATTGAAACACGAAGCCGACATGATTCGCGCGCCAGCGCGCCAGGGCCCCGCTCCCCAGCTGGTCGAGGCGCTGGCCGGAGACGGTGATTTCGCCGGAACTCGGCGTGTCCAGGCCGCCGATCAGATTCAACAGCGTCGTCTTGCCCGAGCCGCTCGGTCCCATCAGCGCGACGAACTCGCCCTTCGGAATATCCAGGGTAAGCCCCTGCAGGACCTCTACGCTCTGCTTGCCGCGCGTGTAGCGCTTGTCGACGTTGCGTAAGCGTACGATGGCTTCAGTCATGATCTCCGCTCCCTAGCTTGTCTTGGGTCCTTGTGTCTCGGGTCCATGGCCGCCGCGGCGAGCCGCGGTTTCATTGCTCGATGTGAATCTTGGCGCCGTCCTTGATCTCGGTGAAATCGCCGACCGCAACGCGCTCGCCCGCGGCGAGGCCGGACAGAATGGTGATGTCGTCGCCGGCGCCGGCGCCGAGCCGGACCGCGCGCCGCTCGACGGTGTCGCCGTGCACGACGAACACCGTGCCGGTCGCGCCGGATACCTGCACGGCCTTGCTCGGCAAGTTCACGCCGCCCGCCGGTTTGCCGCCCGCGTCCAGCGAGGGGTCGGCCAGAAATGACACTCGCACGCCCATCTCGGGCAGGATGCGCGCGTCCTTTTGATCGAGCGCAATCCGCACGGTCACGGTGCCCTTGCTGCGGTCGGCGGTTGGAATCACCGCGGCGACATGCGCCTGGATCTGCCAGTCCGGATAGGCATTGAGTTTGGCGCTGACGCGCTGAGCGGGGCGCACGCGGTTGATGAAATTCTCATTGACGTCGACCTGAATTTCGAGCGAATCCATGTCCACGATGGTGCCGATGCCGGTCCGCGTAAAGCCGCCGCCTGCGGAGATCGGTGACACCATTTCACCCGGCTGCGCGGCCTTGACCGTGACGATGCCGGAAAACGGCGCACGTACGACGGTGTCGTCCAGGTTGCGCTGGGCGACGCTCACGGCGCGCGCGACGACATCGACATTGCTTCGCTGGGTGGCGAGCTGAGCACGCAACGCATCCACGCTGGTCTCTGCGTTGTCCACGGCCGCCTGACTGACGAAGTGGGCCTGGACCAAGCTCTTCTGACGGTCGTAGTCGCGCTGTGCATTGGTGAGATTGACCTGCGTTTCAGTGAGACTGGCCTTGGCAAAGTCGAGCTGGGCGCTCGCCTGGTTCAACGCCGCTCGGATATTGGTATCGTCGAGCTTGGCGATGATCTGGCCGGCGTTCACGTGGTCGCCCTCCTCGATATCGAGTTCCATCATCTTGGCGGTGATCTTGGACGCCACCGTGGCTTGACGGCGCGCCACCACATAGCCCGACGCATCCAAAAGGGAGCCCGCGGCCGCCGCCCCGTCGCCGGCAATCGCCTGGGCCGCGGCAATGTGCACCGGCACGGCGCCGGGCCGGGTCCACCACCAAGCGGCAACGGCGGCCGCCGCCGCGGTTGCGGCGGCAATGCCCAGCCAGATCCTGCCTTTGCCGGATGGCGCGGGTGCGCTTCCACGATCGATGCGCAGCTGGTTGAGCAGAGCGGATTTATCATCCATCAGTGTTTGCAAAGCGTGCGATTGCGATCCCCGGAGACAGCCATGTAAGCATAAAAGACGGATGTGACGCCAATAGTCGTGTGCCGCGATATCGTTGATTTAATTTCCTCTGTCGAAGAAATCTCCGAAATGGTCGTGCAAAGTACGGCGCGTCGTTCAGCGGACTATTTCTGTTCCGTAGATCTTGACCAGGCGGTACAGGAACTCGCGGCCCTCGAACACCGACTTCACGCCGACGTACTCGTTGAGGCCATGGATGTGGCCGAGGTCAGGGCCGAGGAAGACCGGTTCCACGCCGAAGGTAGGAATCCCCACGGCGTTCGTGAATTCGCCGTCCGTCGCGCCCGCCTGCAGGATCGGCAGCACCGGCACGCCCGGCCAGAACTCGGCGGCCAGCTTCTCGATCGGCCCAAGTATTTGCGGCGTCAGCGGCGGCGGCGCCGAAGTCGGGCCGCGCGTCTCGAGCGCCGTGACCTTGACCGCCGGGTCCGCGACCAGCTCTTCGAGCTTCGCACGCACGGATTCCGCGCTGACGCCCGGGAAGATGCGGCAGTTGACGATCGCGCGCGCGCGCTGCGGCAGCGCATTGGTCGCGTGGCCGGCGTCGAGCATGGTGGCGACACAGGTGGTGCGCAGCGTTGCATTCCAGCTCGGATCCTTGCTCGAAACCAGCGCAACTGCACCCGCATCGGCCGGGTCGCGCAACAACGCGGTCATGGCATTCGCCACGTCGGTTTCGCCCTTGGCCGCCTGGATCTTCGCCATGCCGCTGAAGTACGCGCGATTGGCGTCGGTGAACTGCGCCGGGAAGTCGAAGGCACCGACGCGGGTAAGCGCCGCTGCGAGGTGATAGATCGCGTTATCCTTCACCGGACGCGAACTGTGTCCTCCCGGGTTCGTCACTTCCAATTGAAAGTTCTGGGGAAATTTCTCGCCTGCTTCGACATCGAGGGAGACTCGGCGCCCGTTGGCGTCGAATTCCCCGGCGGCGCCCTCGTTGAGCGCGAACGCGGCGTCGATGAGATCGCGGCGGTTCTTGGAGAGCCATTCGGCCCCGTTGAACGCGCCCGCCGTCTCCTCGCCGCAGGTGAGCGCCACCTTGAGAGTGCGGCGCGGCCGGTAGTTCTCGGTGCGGTAGCGGATGAGCGTATCGACCCAGATTGCCGCTTCGGCCTTGTCGTCGCTCGCGCCGCGCGCGTAGAACGAACCGTTCTCTTCGACCAGGGTGAATGGGTCGCGCGTCCAGTCCTCGCGCTTCGCCTCCACGACGTCGATGTGTGCGAGCAGCAAGATAGCCTTGAGCTTCGGGTCCCGTCCCGGGTAGACGGCGACGAGCCCGCCCTCCTTGGGATGGTCGGGCGCGGCGTACGGGTGCAGGTCGCTGTCCGGGAAGCCGGCCGCCTTCAGCCGCGTGGCCAGGCGTTCGGCGGCGAGCGTGCAGTTCCCGGCCGACAGGGTCGTGTTCGTCTCCACGAGTTCCTTGTACAGCTCGCGGAAGCGCTGCTCGCCGGCCTGAGTGTCCTGGGGCGGCGCGGCAAGCGCGGAGAATGCGACCAGGGTGGTCGCAGCGGCGGCGAAACACTTCATGAGGAGCTCCATTTTGAGAATGGGGGATTAGACGATTACCGGTGCCGCGGCGCAAGGCTGACGTTGAGCGTTTCCCGCAGCGGCGTTGCGCTCCTCGTTCCGGCGTTTCCGCGGAAACGTGCGCCTCGTCCAGTGCTACAGTGCCCGGCCGGCTCTCGAGGCCGGCTCCGCGTTCGAGGTGATCCATGGCGCTCGGCGCCACTATCTACGTATTCAAGATCGATCTTGCCGATTCGGATCGCGGCGTCTATCAGCCCTTGGAGCTGCGCCTGGCGCGCCATCCGTCGGAAACCGAAGATCATTTGCTGACCCGCCTATTGGCGTACTGCCTCGAATATACCGAAGGGATCGCCTTCTCGAACGGACTGTTCGAATCGGATCAGCCGACCATCGCCGTACGCGATCTGACCGGCGCGCTGCGCGCGTGGATCGACGTCGGTGCGCCGGAAGCTGCGCGGCTGCACCGGGCGGCCAAGCTAGCGCCGCGCGTCGCCATCTACACGAACAAGGACGCGGTTCAGCTGGCCGCGCGGTTGGGGGCGGAACGCATTCATCGCGTCGAGGCAATGGAGCTCTATGCGGTCGACCGCGACTGGTTGGCGAGCCTCGCGGCACGCCTGAAGCGGCGAATGGAATTCACCCTGACGGTTGCCGAGAAGAACCTGTACTTGTCGATGGGGGACGAAACTCTGGCCGGCGTCATCGAACGAATACCGATTGGGGGGCCAGGCGCCAGCTGATCCTTGGCGCCTCGAGCGCCAGTTGATGCGCGCATCGGGAGACGGTACCTTGCCGCTGCCGCTGCCGCTGCCGCTGCCGCTGCCGCTGCCGCTGCCGCTGCCGCTGCCGCCGAGCGATGGCATGCGGTGGTTCTTTTGCAATTCAACGAGGACAAATGATGGCCAATCGATTGTTGCCGCTGCGCGATCTGACTGCACCGCTCGAAACAGACGCGCCCTGGCCGGGCACCGCGGTGAGCGGCGATCCGCACACCAAGACTTGGAATCTGCATACTTCCGACGACGGGAAAATTCTCGCCGGGATTTGGGAATCGAGCCCCGGCGTCTGGAAGATCGACTATGACGCCTGGGAATATTGCCATCTGCTCGCGGGCCGCTGCACCATCGAGATCGAGGGCAAGCCGCCCGTGACGCTCAAGGCCGGCGATGTCTTCATCGTCGAGACCGGTGCCAAGGGCACGTGGACGGTTCACGAGAATCTGCGCAAATACTATGTGTTTGCGCTAGGACACTAGGCTCGAAGCGCTATCAGCCCGCGGGTATCTCGACCGCGCCGCCGCTGCGCGCGCTCGCTCGGATCGCGTCCAGCGTGAGCATGATGTCGATGGATTCCTCGGGCGTAGCGCCCGACCACAGTGCCGGGCCCTCTCTGACCAGCCGCTCGAACGATTCCGCTTCTGCGAGAAAGCCGTTGGCCGCGGACGCTTGCACGATGCTGTCGACGGCGTCCTTGTCGGTTCCGACGCGAAGCTGTAAGGCTGCCTGCGGCAGAGTGGACGTGTGATTGAGGTACGTGGTTTGAATCACCCCGTTGGAACCGGCGATCAGCGCTTGGCGATGCAGGCAGGTACTGAAACTGCAGGTGATCTGTGCGTAGAGTCCGCCCTCGAACTGAAGCGTCGCCGCCAGAGCACGATCAACGCCGCCGGACCATTCGGCGACCGCGTGAACGCGAGTGGGACGCGCCTTTGCGATCATTCGCACCAGGCTCACGGGGTAGGTGCCGATGTCCATGAGGGCGCCGCCGGCCAGCTCCGGACTCAAGCGAATATTCTCGCCTGCGCCAAGCGTGAAGCCGAAGCTGGCCTGGATCAGCCGAACGTAGCCGATGGCGCCGGCGTCCAAGAGCTCGCGAAGCTTGAGCGTTTGCGGCTGCGCTCGATAGGGATAGCCCTCGACGATGCGGACGCCGTACCGGCGCGCGGCGTCGAACATAGTCCGCGCTTCGCCGGCGGTTGCCGACAGCGGTTTCTCGCAGAGCACGTGTTTGCCCGCTCGGGCTGCGGAGATCGACCATTCTGCATGCAGGCTATTGGGCAGCGGGATGTAGACCGCATCGATTTCACGGTCAGCCAGCAAGGCTTCATAGGAACCGAAATGGCGCGCAATCGCGAATTCCCGAGCGAATGCTCGAGCTTTGCCGGCGTCGCGGCTCGCTACCGCGCTCACGGTCACGCGCTCGGAAGGCTTCACGCCCGCGGCGAAACTTCGGGCGATATGAGCCGCGCCGAGAATGCCGATGCGAAGCGGTGGTGTAATCACTGATCAAGCTCGTCGAGATAAGCCCTCGGGCGCAGGAAGTCCTCGTACAGCCGCGCCTCGGCGGATCCGGGTTCGGGATGCCAATCGTAGTCCCATCGGGCCAGCGGCGGCATGGACATCAGAATCGACTCGGTGCGGCCGCGGGATTGGAGTCCGAACAGGGTTCCCCGATCGTAGACCAGATTGAATTCCACGTAGCGCCCGCGCCGGTACAGCTGAAACCGGCGCTCCCGTTCGCCGAAGGGTTGATCCTTGCGGCGTTCGATGATGGGTAGGTAGGCCGGCAGAAAGTGATCGCCGACGCTGCGCGTGAAGGCGAACGATTGCTCGAATCCGTCTTGATTGAGATCGTCGAAGAACAGGCCGCCGACGCCGCGGGTCTCGTTCCGATGCGGCAGGAAAAAGTATCGGTCGCACCATTCCTTGTAGCGCTCGTACTTGTCGGCGCCGAAAGGTTGGCAGGCGTCGCGTGCGCTGCGGTGCCAATGCAGAACGTCCTCGTCATACGGATAGTACGGTGTGAGATCGAAGCCGCCGCCGAACCACCAGTGGGCGGGGCCGGCGCTCGGCGAGGCCACCAAGAACCGGACATTGCAGTGAGTGGTCGGCGCATGGGGGTTGCGCGGATGAAACACCAGGGACAGACCCATCGCCTCGAATGGCGCGCCGGCAATTTCCGGACGCAGATTGGATGCGGACGCCGGCATCTTGTCGCCGAACACATGGGAGAATGAGACCCCGGCCCGCTCGAACACCGTTCCCTCGCTCAACACGCGGCTCTCGCCGCCGCCGCCTTCCGGTCTCGCCCACGGATCGCGCCGGAATTTTGCGCCGTCGATCGCTTCCACGGCCGCGGTGATGCGGTCATGCAAGTCGTTCAAGTAGCGCTTGACCGCCGGTGCATCCATGGAGTGTTACGTCTTCTTCTTGGCGGAACTCTTCTTGGACTTGAGTGGGGTTTTGCGCTTCGCGTCGGGAGCCGCATCGGCCTTCGCGGATTCTTTGGCCGGCGCAGTTGCCGGCGCCTTCTTGCTGGCCGCCGCTTTTGCCGCCTTGGCGGCCAACCCGATCGACGCGCCCTTAGCCTTGCGCCCGGCAGCCGCGACGACCGCCGTTGCCGCCGGCGGCGTCGCCTTGGCGGTCTTGCCGGCGGCGGACGCGCCTTTGGCCGCCGCTTTGCCGTTCTTTTTGCCCCACTTGCCGAAGCTGCGTACCGGCGCCGCCGCGAGCAGCGTCTGGCACTCCTCCAATGTCAGGGCTTTCGGATCCCGGTCTTTCGGAATCTTCGCATTGCGCGCCTTGTCGGTGATGTAGGGGCCGTAGCGGCCGTTCAGCACCTGAATGCCGGCGTCGGGGAAATCCAGGATCAGCCGATTGGCATCCGCGATTTCCTTCTCGCGAATGACCTCCAGCGCGCGCTCGGGCGTGATTTCGTACGGGTCGTCCGTCTTGAGCGATGCGTACTTGGCTCCATACTTCACATAGGGACCGAATCTGCCGACGTTGGCCGTGATTTCTTCGCCCGCCGCCGTGGTACCCAGCTTGCGCGGCAATTTGAACAGCTCGATGGCTTCGGCGTGCGTGATGGCATCCATCTTTTGGCCGGGCCTAAGGCCGGCGAAGCGAGGCTTGTCCGCATCGTCCTTGGTGCCGATCTGCACGAAGGGCCCGAACCGCCCCATGCGCACGGTCATCGGCTTGCCGCTCGCCGGATCCTTGCCCAATTCCCGGGCCTGCGCGACTTCCTCGCGGCTGACCGACGTTTCCGTATGATTCACGAGATCGATGAACGGTTTCCAGAATTTTTCCAGCAGCGGAACCCACTCCTGCTCGCCGTTTGCCACGGCATCGAGGGAGTCCTCCATCTTTGCCGTGAAATCGTAGTCCACGTAGGTCGTGAAGTACTGGGTCAAGAAGCGGCTGACGATCTTGCCGATATCCGTCGCGGTGAAGCGTCTGCTTTCGATGTCGACGTACTGACGATCGCGCAACGTGGAAATGATCGACGCGTAAGTCGACGGCCGGCCGATGCCGTATTCCTCGAGCGCCTTGACCAAGGACGCCTCGGAGAACCGCGGCGGCGGCTCGGTGAAATGCTGCGTGGGTACGACCCCGGTCAATCTGACGCGATC
>Ga0137412_10001654_pt1 | contig 17393 bp, 13 predicted proteins | sample CZODoug2_1_16fun_FD_122160 | JGI IMG/M metagenome (GOLD analysis project Ga0137412, IMG submission 122160) | Vadose zone soil fungal communities from Angelo Coast Range Reserve, California, USA - CZODoug2_1_16fungal (Hybrid Assembly) | ecosystem: Environmental > Terrestrial > Soil > Vadose zone...
CACCCGCCGATCAACGATTGCTGGAACTATTGGGAAGATGGCTCGAGAGCCTCGAGTTGCATACCAAGTATTCGTCGTTGGACGACGACAGCTATTGGAAAATTCAGCGCTGGTCGGAGCATCAACGGCCAACGCGTTGGATTATCGACCTGGCGAGGCAGAAGACACTTGCCCTGCGGGCTCAAGTCGAGCAGCGCGCCAAGTCGGGTGATACGCAGTTTTCCGACTCGCTGGAGCTCATGGCATTCCTGGCCAACCTGGTGGGATCCGAACACATCGAGCGCTTCATTCCGGTGGCCGAGGCGCGCAACGAGCGCGACCTGTCCTCGAAGGCGCCGCGGAATGGCTTGGACGACACCTCCCAGCAGCCGGCCGTCTCCGTCACCGCCACCCGAGAAATGCCGAAGTTCTCGGGCACCAAGCGGGCGCCGCCGTCCGCCGGCACCGCCCAAGTCGCGCGCAACGAACGCAAACCCGCGGCCATTCTCAAGCCCGCACCCGCCCACGCGCACTCGCACGCGCCCAAGGCGCCGGTCAGGCAGCCGCCGAAAAGGCCGGCAGCTCAGCCCGAGCGCACGGGTTCGTCTGACGCGGCCAGGGAGCAGGTGATCGCCGACGCGGCTCGCTTGGTACAATGGGGCAGAAAATGGTTCGAGCTGCCCGAACTCATTGCCCGCATGGCGGACCGTCCCGCCCTGCCGGATGTACGACGTATACTGAAGGAAAATAAAGCTGCGATTGAAAAGAAGGTCGGGAACACCTAGCCTGGCCTGGCTGTCCGAGCGTAAATCGCTCCGCTGCCCAACAATAAAATTTAGGGAACCTCCTTCGATGATCCACGCTCAAAGGCGCCCATGATTACGACAAAAAATTTATCCAAGCGGTATGGCGACAAGCTGGCCGTCAATGACCTGACATTCTCGGTGGCGCCGGGCGAGGTCCTCGGCTTCCTGGGCGCCAATGGTGCGGGCAAGTCCACCACCATGCGCATGATTGCGGGTTTCATAGCGCCCTCCGCGGGGCAAGTCTCGGTTTGCGGGCACGATATCGAAAAAGCGCCGGTGGCGGCGAAATCCTGCATGGGATATTTGCCCGAGGGCGCGCCCAGCTACGGCGAAATGACCGTTGACGAGTTTTTGGACTTCGTTTCCGACGTGCGCGGATTGAACGGCGAGCGGCGCCGGCAAAGGCGGGCCGTGGTGATCGATCGATTGGGGTTGGCGCCGGTGATCGATCAAGTGATCGAGACGCTGTCCAAGGGATTTCGCCGGCGCGTGGGATTGTCCCAGGCGTTGATCCACGATCCCCAGGTTCTGATCCTGGATGAACCCACGGACGGACTCGATCCGAACCAGAAGCATGAGGTGCGCCGGCTCATCAATGAGCTGAGCAAGGACAAGTTGGTGATCGTTTCCACGCATATATTGGAAGAGGTGCACGAGGTTTGCACGCGCGCCATCATCATCGCCGACGGCCGCATCGTGGCCGATGAGACGCCGACGGCGCTCGAGTCTCGCTCGCGCTACCACCACGCGGTGAGCTTGCGCTTCGAAAAAGCGGACGATCTGGCCGCGGCGCGCCGTGAAATCGCGTTGCTGCCGGAAGTCGCTGCCATCGAGTCGGATGCGCGAGAACTCCGGCTTACGGCGATACCGAAGCCCGGCGCGAACGCCCTGTCCGCCGTCGGCGCGATTATTGCCAAGTACAACTGGGATGTGCCGGAATTGCACTTGGAATCCGGGCGTCTCGACGAAGTGTTCCGCACATTGACGGAACCCCGGCCACCGGGCATCGACGAGTCGCCCGCGGCGGAGCTCAGCGCATGAACAAGGTGCTCGTGGTGTTCCGGCGTGAATTGCGCAGCTATTTTGCCACTCCCCTGGCGTATGTCTTCATCGTCATCTTCTTGGTGCTGGCCGCCGTGTTCACGTTTCAAGTCGGCGGATTCTTGGAACGCAACCAGGCGGACCTGCAGTCATTTTTTCGCTGGCATCCCTGGCTGTACCTGGTGCTGATCCCGGCGATCTCGATGCGGCTTTGGGCGGAGGAGCGCAACAGCGGCAGCATCGAATTGCTCATGACGTTTCCGATCACCCTGTGGCAGGCGGTGGTGGGCAAATTTCTCGCCGCCTGGTGTTTCGCGGGAATTGCGCTCGCACTCACCTTTCCGGTGTGGATCACGGTCAACTATCTGGGATCTCCGGACAACGGCGCCATTGTCGCGGCCTACGTGGGCAGCTTTTTGATGGCAGGCGGATTTTTATCCATCGGCATGTGCCTCTCGGCGGCGACGCGCAATCAAGTCGTGGCGTTCATCACCGCCGCCTTGGTCGGATTCGTATTCCTGCTGGCGGGCTTTCCTCTGGTGCTGGATTTCGTGCGCGGCGTGCTGCCGCAGTCGATAGTCGATGCCATCGCATCCTTGAGTTTTTTCACTCACTTCGATGCCATCTCCAAGGGCGTGATCGACTTGCGCGATCTGTGTTATTTCGCCGCCCTCATCGGCTTCTGGTTGGCCGCAACGGCCTTGGTACTCGACATGAAGAAGGCGGAATAGGTGAACGGTAATCGATGGCGAAGAGTGGGCTTTGGGGTCGGCGGCCTGATTGCACTGGCGGTGCTTTTTCTGGCCGTCGTGATGTTGTCCAACGTGGGCCTGCGGGGCGTGCGGCTGGATCTCACGCAGAACAAGCTATACACCTTGAGCAAGGGCACGCAGCAGGTGCTTGGGGACTTGAAGGAACCGGTCAATTTGTATTTTTATTTTTCGCGCGACGCCGCCGCGAAGCAGTCGCCGCTGCTGATGCCGTATGCGGCTCGAGTGCGTGAATTTCTGGAAGAGGTGAGCGCGCGGGCCGGCGGCAAGATTCATCTGCAGGTGATCGATCCGCAGCCCTTCTCCGACGATGAAGATCGCGCGGCGGAATTCGGCCTGCAATCTCTGCACCCCGGCGGCGAGGCGCTGTATTTTGGCCTGGCCGGCACCAACTCCACCGATGGCCGCTCCGCGATCCCGACGTTCACGGCGGACCGCGAAGAATTCCTGGAGTACGACGTGGCGAAGCTCGTCCAGGAATTGGGCACGCCGAAGAAGCCGGTGATCGGCTTGTTGAGCTCGATCGGCGTGCAGGGACAATTCAATCCGCAGACCGGGCAGATGGGCGAGCCGTGGCCCATCTACACGCAGCTTCAGCAGCTGTTCGCCGTGCGCACGCTCACCGCGGACCTCGACCATATCGACAAGGATGTTGATGTGCTGATGTTGATTCATCCGAAACAGCTGGCGCCGAAGACGTTGTACGCCATCGATCAATTCGTCATGCGCGGCGGAAGAATGCTGCTGCTGGTCGATCCGAATGCCGGCGCCGACTTGAGCGGACAGGATCCGCGCAACCCGCTCGCCGCCGCGATGGCCAATCACTCCTCGGACCTGCAGCCGCTGCTGACGACCTGGGGCGTCGACTATGACGCCACCAAGGTCATCGGCGATTTGGGCCGTGGACTGGAGGTTCGCGCCAATACCTCCACCGCTCCCATTCGCCATATCGGCATCCTGGGATTGCGTCACGGCGACATGGACCCGAAGGACGTCGTGACGGCATCGCTCGAGTCCATCAATCTCGCCACCGTCGGATCACTCGCCGCGCACCCCGGCGCCAAGACCACGTTCGAGCCCTTGCTCCTAAGTTCCAGCACCGCAGAGCCCCTGCCCGCGCAGCGCTTCAACGCCTTGAGCGATCCTGCAGTCTTACGGGACGGGTTCAAATCGACGGGCGTGCGCTACACCATCGCCGCGCGCATTACAGGGCCTGTGGATTCGGCGTATCCCAACGGCCCGCCCGGGGATCAGAAGCCAGCCCCCGGTCCGCCGATCGCGCACCTGGCGAAGTCAACCACACCGGCCAACATCGTTGTGATCGCCGATACGGACCTGTTGATGGATTATCTGTGGGTGCAAACCCGCGAATTGCTCGGTCAGCGCATTGCGCAGGCCTTCGCCAACAACGGCGACCTGATCGCCAACATACTGGACAATTTGAGCGGCAGCAGCGCATTGATCAGCGTGCGTGGCCGCGCCTCTTTCTCGCGGCCCTTCGAGCGCATCGAAGCGCTCAAGCGCCAGGCGGATGATCGCCTGCGCGCCAAAGCCCTGGAGTTGCAAACGGAATTGCAGCAAACCGAAAGCAAATTGACGGAGCTGCAGACGAAGCGAAACGATCAGAGCTCATTGATGCTGTCACCCGAACAGGAGGCGGAGCTGAAGCGCTTTACCGCCGAGAAGGCCCGCGTCCGCAAGGAATTGCGCGAGACCGAGCGCGGCTTGGACGTGGATATCAATCGCCTGGGCTCGCGCCTCAAGGTGATCAACATCGCGATCGCGCCGCTGCTCGTCGCGGTGGCCGGCGTCGTCATTTTGTCGCTGCGTCGCCGTCGCCGAACGGTCTCGCCGAGCGCCGCGGCAGGTCCGGCATGAACCGGCAACGATTCATCGCCGTGATGATTGCGGCGCTGCTGGCAATATCCGGGGCCTTGTACTTGAGCACCCAACGCAACTTGCCGCGCGACCCGCACGGCCTGGCCCTTTTACCCGCGCTGGCGAGCGAATTGAACACCGTGTCCGCATTGACGGTGCGCAAGGGGGCCGCGGCTCCCGTCACGGTTCACCAGCAAGGCGGGCAATGGACGGTGGCCGAACGCGCCGACTACCCGGCGGACTTACCCAAGCTGAAGAAATTATTGCTGGCATTGAGCGATGCCAAGATCCGCGAAGAGAAGACTTCGAATCCTGACAGCTACGCCATCATTGGCGTCGAGGATCCCTCCCAGCCGGGCGCCACCGGTACGCAGATCGAGCTGACCGCGCAGAATGGGAAACTCGCCGTGATTGTCGGCAAATCCGCCGGCGAGGGTACCTTTGTCAGGCGTGCGGGCGAGAAACCCAGCTACATCGTCGAGCCGGGGATTTCCGTCGAAGCCGAACCGCGGTATTGGATCGATACCCGGCTGCTCGACATTCCGACCGACAAGATCCAAAGCATCGAGAGCAAACCGGCCTCGGGTGCGGCATATTCCGTGCATCGCGTGGCCGCGAGCCAGCCTAAGCCGACCGACAACAAATCCGGCAGCCCGAGCACCGCCGCTTCGGCGGCGAATCCGACCGCAAACCCGGCGCCCGCGGGCCCGCCGGCCGCGGACAAATTCGTGCTGGAGGGCGTGCCGAGCGGACGGCAGGCGGCGGATTCGCAAACCTTGGCGCCCTCGCCCGCCCACTTCAGCAACCTAAACGTCGAGGATGCGGTCCCGGCCGGCGACATTGATTTCAGCAAGCCCTCCACCGTGACCGTCACGCTGGCCGATGGCGGCGTCATCACCTTTACCGGCGCTGTCGTTGGCGACAAACGATGGATCAAGGTGGCCGCACCGAAAGATGCAGCATTGAGCGCGAAGGCCAACGGCCGCGCCTTCGAGATGGCGAGCTATCGCTACGATGGTATTTTCAGACCCTTGGAGCTGTTGCTGGTGCCGAAACCACCGCCGCCGCCTCCACCGCCGCCCAGCGCCAAGAAGCCCGCACCCGCGCCGAAGCCGTGATCAGCGGCACGCCCGCCGGATTCGGGCGCCGGCTGGCGGCACTGCTGTACGACGCTCTGCTTTTGGCAGCATTGCTGATGATATTCACCGGCGGTGCGCTTTTCTTCACCCACGGCGCGGCAGTGGTGCCGGCCACGGCGGGCGCGTGGGTATATCTTTACCGCGCAGGTCTCGTGGTGCTGATTGCCGGCTACTACCTGCTCAATTGGCTGCGAAGCGGCCAAACCTTGGGCATGCGCGCGTGGCGACTGCGAGTGGTGACTGATTCAGGCAAGCCGCTGGGACTCCGTGCCGCAGCCATGCGCATGCTCTTCGGTGCGCTTGCCTGGGCGCCCGCCGCCTTGGGCGTGCTGTGGCTGTACCTGGATCCCGATCACCTGGCGCTGCATGATCGGCTCTCCAAGACGCGAGTCGTACACCTAGCGCGTTCTTGATATCGCAACCAGCGTCAAGAACCCGATAACCGCCGTCGGCAGCCAGCCGACCAGCGCCGGATTGAGATTGTAGAGCTGGCCGCCGTTCTCGACCGTGCGCGTGATGAGGAAAAACACCACGCCCAGCAGTACGCCGATCACCGTGCGGGTCCCGGCGCCGGTCGTGCGTAAAGGACCGAATACAAAGGGCAGCGCCAGCAACGTCACCACGATCACTGCAAAGAGCCTCGCTATCCGCGACCAGTAGCCGATTTCGTACGATGCGGTTTCGAGATTGTTACGCCGCAGGTGATCGATATAGGAAGCGAGTCCTTGCAGCGTCAACAATTGCGGATCGGTAGCTGCCAACCCCAAAAACTCCGGACCCACGGTTGTTTGCATCGTCAGCTCGCCGACCGTGTCGGCCTCGACCTTGTCCCTCTCGAACCGCGAGGTCGCGACGTTGTGCAGACTCCATCGGCCCGGATCTGCCACCGATATCCTGGCGGCTCGCTGGATCGAGCGCAGGCGCGTCGGCCCATCCAGTTCGAATACCGACACCCCGCCGAATGCCCGGTCTACCTCGCCCGTTTGCACGCGCAGGATTCGGTTGCCGTCCTTGACCCACGCGCTGCTGGAGCCGGCGAAACTGACATCCGCCAGTTTGCTGGTGGTCTTTTCGCGCTTCGCAAACTGCCCCATCGAGGGCGCCGCATACTCGCCGATGCCGAACATGATCAGGGCGAGGGTGAGACCGGCGAGACCCACGGGCCACGCGATGCGCCAAACCGATACGCCGGATGCCCTGGTCACCACCAATTCGCTGCCCGAGGCAAGGTGCCCGAGCCCCATCAGCGCACCGATCAATGCCCCAATCGGCAGCAGCTCGAATGCTTGTTGCGGGATATTGAGCAGCGTGAACAAAAAGGCATCAGCCGCACCGTAGCTGCCGATGCCGATGTCCCCTTGCTGGCTGATGAATGTCACCAGTGCTCCCAAGACCAGCAGCACGGCCATGGCCATCAACGTGTAGAGCAGCACCGCACGATACAGATATCGATCGAGAATGTTCATGCCTTCCTCGCATCGCGCATCACCAGATAGAGCCCCAAGGCCAGTGCCGCGGCATGCACCCACCACACACCGATCGCCGGCGGCAGGTCGCCCTTCTCCACCCAAATCTTCGACGCCGACAACAAATTCGAATAGACGAAGTACACCACAATGGCGAATGCCAATCGGGCATAACGGCCCTGCCGGGGGCGCAGTTTGCTCAAGGGCACAGCCACCAAGGTGAGCACCAGCGCCATAAGGGGTGTAGATGTCCTGAATTGCAATTGCGCGATGTCCGAAGGATCGCTCGACCCCCACAGCAGGCGAGTCGGCTTGGTATCCGGATCCAAGGAGCTGCGAATATCCTGCGGCGTCGCGATGGGAATGCCATGCTCGCGGAATTCAATCACGCGAAAATCGTCCTTACCCGGAACACCCTCGTAACGCCGGCCATTGAATAGGGTCACCAAGTGCATGCTGTCCGAGCTTGCTTTCGAGTAGGTCGCGGTCTCTGCCAACGCGACCTCGATTCGTCCCGCTGATTCGCGTTGCACGAACACATTGTGCAGCACACCCTCTTGATCGACGCGTTCCGCGTAAAACACCGCATCACCCCCGCTGAAAGCGCGAAATCTGCCGGCATCGAGTTGGCCGAATTGCGCTTCTTTGATCGCGGATTGGCGCAGCAACTGCACCTGGCCATCGGCCCGCGGAACCTGCACAAACGCGAGCCAGCCCAGACCTACGGCAATGACCGCGGCGAAGCCGAACAACGGCGCCAGCAGCCGCGAAGGCCCAAAGCCGCAGGCCTGCAGCGCGGCCATCTCACTATCGTGGTACATGCGGCCCAAGGTCAACACTATGGCCAGCAACAACCCGACCGGGACAATGACCGATAGATACATGACCGTGCCGAGCGCGATCAAGTCGAACACCACACCCCTGCCGTATTGGTTGTCGGCCGCTTGGCCGAGCACCCGGGAGAGCTGATTCGACACCAGGACGGCGACCAGGACACCGGTCACGGCCAACCATGTCTGCACGACTTCGCGCAACACATATCTTTGCACTGTCCATTTCATGCTGTCAGCTTAGAGCCTTCCTAATAATCTAGTAAACTATTTGCGCAAACCCTTGCACCTACGACTTTGGATAAAACGGAGTTTCGAGACATGGAATTCATGGCAATTATTGATGCAAAAGCACGCGCCCAGGCGGGCTGCGCGGTGGTCGGCGTCTATGAGAACGGAGATCTTGGCGTCGCAGCCCGGCAAGTCGACAAGCAGATGCAAGGATTGATCACCAATCTGCAGGGCAGCGGCGACTTCACCGCCAAGCTCGGTGATACGTTGATGCTGCCGCTGCCCTCAGGATCGGCCGCCTCGCGTCTGTTGCTCATTGGTCTGGGGACCCGCGCAGGATTCGGACGCAAACAATACCGCAAGGCCTTGCAGTCCGCCGCACAGGCGCTGACCAAGACGGGCGCGAGCGACGCGGCTGTGTACCTTGCCATGGAGCCGGTCGCGGAGCTCGACATGGCGTACCGCGCGCGCATTGTTGCCGAAGTATTCACATCGCAGGCGTACAAAGTCCCGGATCTCAAAACCTCGCCGAAGCCGAAAGCGCGGCGCCTGGCGGCCATCAACGTCGCGGCGGCCGATGCTCGCGCGGCAAAAGCGGCGGCTCAAGGGTTGCGCATCGGGGCTGCCATCGGCAGTGGTCTTGGCTTCGCACGCGATCTTGCCAACCTGCCGCCCAACGTCTGCACGCCGACGTACATGGGAAACCGCGCTCTGCAACTGGCCAAAGAGTTCTCGAGCATTAAAACCAAGGTGCTGGATGAAAGCGGCATCAAGGCGCTCAAGATGGGCGCCTTCCTCGCGGTCACGCAAGGTTCCGAGGAGCCGCCGCGTCTCATCGTGTGTGAATATCGGGGCGCCAAAAAGGACGTGGCGCCCGTCTGTCTCGTGGGCAAGGGCATTACCTTTGATTCGGGCGGAATCTCGCTCAAGGATCCACCCGCCATGGATGAAATGAAGTTCGACATGAGCGGCGGCGCCGCCGTCTTGGGCACGGTGCGCGCGATCGCAGAATTGAAGCTGCCGATCAACGTCGTGGCGATCGTCGCAGCCTGCGAAAACATGCCAAGCGGCAGCGCCGTCAAACCGGCCGACATCGTGACCACCATGTCGGGCCAGACGGTGGAAATTCTCAACACCGACGCCGAAGGCCGGCTGGTTTTGTGCGATGCCATCACTTACAGCCGGCGCTACAAGCCGGCGGCTGTGATCGATGTCGCCACCTTGACGGGTGCCTGCATTATCGCTCTGGGCAATCATGTCAGCGGCCTGATGAGCAACACGCCTGAGTTGGCGCAGGAGTTGGAGTCCGCCGGCATTCGCGCGGACGATCGCGCTTGGCGCTTGCCGATCGGCGAGGAATACGTCGATCAGCTCAAAAGCAACTTCGCGGATATCGCCAACGTCGGCGGACGTGAGGGCGGCGCCTGCACGGCCGCGTCCTTCCTCGGCAAATTTGCCAAAGATATGGCCTGGGCCCACTTGGATGTGGCCGGGACGGCGTGGCTGAGCGGCGCGCAAAAGGGCAGCACCGGCCGGCCTGTTCCCATGCTGGTCGATTTCCTGGTCCATCGCACCAAGGCATCATGACGGAGCGCGTGGATTTTTATATCCTGAAAAGTGCGGCCGCCAAACAGCGTTGGGCCTTTGCCTGCCGCCTGACTGAAAAAGCCTATCTCAAGGATTTGAAAATCGTCATTGTCAACGACACGCTGGCCGATGCGAAGGCATTGGACGAATTGCTTTGGACTTTCAACGAGCAGTCCTTCATACCGCATCGGATTTGCCTGGATGAACAGTCGGTGGACCCCGCGACGCCGGTTCACCTGACTGTCGAGCCGGCTGCCCTGCAAGCGGCGGATTTGCTCGTCAATTTGGCCCAAAGGCTTCCTGCGCAGCTCGAGCGCTACGCGCGCATCGCTGAGATCATCGACGCTGACGAGGAGCGCCGGCGCTTGGGCCGCGAGCGCTTCAAGGCCTATCGCGATCTGAAGCTCACGCTGGAGACGCACCAGATCGACGAAGCTGCGGATGTTTGAGATCTCGTATCATGGATAAGGCCTACTCACCCGCCGATATCGAATCGCGCATCTACGCGCGCTGGGAGGCCGGCGGATATTTCGCGCCGAGCGGTAAGGGGCCGGCCTATTCGATCGTCATACCCCCGCCGAATGTCACCGGCACCCTGCATATGGGACATGCGTTTCAAGACACCATCATGGATGCGCTCATCCGCTTTCATCGCATGCGAGGGTTCAATACGCTGTGGCAGCCGGGCACGGATCATGCGGGCATTGCGACCCAGATGGTGGTTGAGCGCCAGCTGAATGCCGCCGGCCAAAGCCGTGTGGATTTGGGACGCGAAGCCTTCGTCGAGCGTGTTTGGCAGTGGAAGGAGACTTCCGGCGGCATGATCGCGAAACAAATGCGCCGCCTCGGCGCGTCGGTCGACTGGCAGCGCGACATGTTCACCTTGGACCCCGCCCTCTCACAGACGGTTACCGAAGTGTTCGTGCGGCTCTACGAGGAAGGCCTGATCTATCGCGGCAAGCGCCTGGTGAATTGGGATCCGGTGCTCAAGACCGCCCTCTCCGATCTGGAAGTCGTCGCAGACGAGGAATCGGGCAGCCTCTGGCATTTGCGCTATCCCATAAGCGAAGGCCCGGGATATCTGGTCGTCGCCACCACACGCCCCGAGACCATGCTGGGCGACGCCGCGGTCGCCGTGCATCCGGACGATGAGCGATATCGGCATTTGATCGGCCGCAAGGTTCGATTGCCCCTCGCGGATCGGGAATTGCCCATCATCGCTGATGCCTACGTGGACCCGGCCTTTGGCAGCGGCTGCGTCAAAATCACCCCGGCCCACGACTTCAATGACTACGATGTCGGCCAGCGCCACGGACTTCCCCTGATCACCATCATGACGCTGGACGCAACGCTGAATGACAGTGTCCCCCGCGCTTACCGCGGCCTCGATCGATTTGTCGCCCGGGAAAAAATCATCGCCGATCTGGACGCGATGGGGCTGATTGAGCGCATCGAGCCGCACAAACTCACCGTGCCGCGCGGCGATCGCAGCAACGCCATTCTCGAGCCGCTGCTGACGGATCAGTGGTTCGTCGACATCAAGCCGTTGGCGGCGCCCGCCATTCGCGTGGTTGAATCAGGTCAAGTGCGCTTCGTGCCCGACACCTGGAGCGGCGTTTACTACGAATGGATGCACAAAATCCGGGATTGGTGCATCAGCCGGCAACTGTGGTGGGGTCACCGAATTCCAGCCTGGTACGACCCGGACGGCCGCTGGTATGTCGCGCACAGCGAGGCGGAGGCGCGCAGCGCGCACGGGATCGAACCTGCCACGCCGCTGCGCCAGGACGACGACGTGCTCGATACCTGGTTCTCCTCGGCGCTCTGGCCGTTCTCGACGCAAGGATGGCCGGAAAAGACCCAGGCCTTGCAAACCTACTATCCGACCGCCGTGTTGGTGACGGGCTTCGACATCATCTTCTTCTGGGTGGCCCGCATGATCATGATGGGCCTCAAGTTCACCGGTGAGGTGCCGTTTCGCGCCGTGTACATCCATGGGCTGATTCTCGATCAAGACGGCCAGAAAATGTCCAAGTCCAAGGGCAATGTCATCGACCCTCTGGACATTGTCGACGGCATTTCGCTGGATGCCTTGCTCGAAAAGCGCACGACGGGCCTCATGCAGCCGCAAATGAAATCGGCCATCGAAAAAGCGACGCGCAAGCAGTTTCCCCAAGGTATCGCGGCTTACGGCACCGATGCACTGCGCCTGTGCCTGGCGCGGCTCGCCACGCAAAGCCGCGACCTGCGCTTCGACATGGCAAGAGTCGAGGAGTATCGAAACTTCTGCAACAAGCTCTGGAATGCCGCGCGCTACGTGCTGATGAACGTCGAGGATCAGGATCTGAAATCGCAGGGAGCCGAATTCAGTCTGGCAGACCGGTGGATCCGCTCGCGGCTCGCGGGGATGCTGACGCGCATCGAAGCCGGGTTCGCCGATTATCGGCTCGACAATGTGGCCAATGCGCTGTACGAATTTACCTGGCATGAATTCTGCGATTGGTACGTGGAACTGTCCAAAGCGGTCCTGCAATCCGAGTCAGCGTCGCCGGCGGCGAAACGCGGCACGCGCCTGACATTGGTGCAAACGCTCGAAACATTGCTGCGCGCCCTGCATCCTCTCGCCCCTTTTATCTCCGAGGAGATATGGCAACGGGCACGCGTCAGCGCCGGGGCCCGGGGCGAGACCATCATGCTCGCGGAATTCCCGACGGCGGCAGCGGTGCCCACCGACGTGCAGGCAGAACCGGAAATGCGCTGGGTCATGGACTTCGTTCTCGGCGTGCGCCAGATCAAAGGCGAGATGGATATCGCGCCGAGCCGCAAGCTGGAAGTGCTGCTGCAAAATGCGCATGCGCGGGATCTGGAGTATCTGAAGCGCAATCTGCATTACCTGATGCGACTCGCCGGCGTCGAGTCGCCGCGGGTGCTGGCCGCGGGCGAAGCTGCGCCCATTGCTGCGGTCGCATTGCTGGGGAATTTGGAAATCTTGGTGCCGATGAAAGGCCTGATCGATCCCACCGCGGAACTCGAGCGCCTCGCAAAACGCTTGCGCAAAGCGCAGATCGACTCGAGCAAATTGGAGGCCAAGTTGGGCGACAGCCAATTCGCCCAGAACGCCCCGCCCGACATCGTGGCCAAGGACCAGCAGCGGCTTGAGGAATTGCGCACGGAAATCGGTCAGTTATCAGCCCAAACTGCACGGGTGACCAAGCTCAAGAACCAATGAACGCGCTGCACTCGCAGATCGAAGCGATTCTTGCCCAACTCAACCGGGTGATCCTCGGCAAGGATGCGCAGATCCGTCTGTGCCTGGCGTGCCTATTGGCGCGCGGACATCTCTTGATCGAGGATATCCCCGGCGTGGGCAAAACCACCCTGGCGCATGGCATCGCCAAGACCTTGGGATTGTCTTTCCAGCGGGTGCAGTTCACCAGCGACCTTCTGCCCGCCGACGTGCTCGGAGTCTCGATTTTCGACCGCGAGACCGGCAAGTTCCGCTTCCAGCGCGGGCCGATCTTTGCGCAACTCGTGCTCGCCGATGAAATCAATCGCGCCTCGCCGAAGGCGCAGAGCGCGTTGCTGGAAGCGATGGAAGAGCACCAAGTGACCCTCGACGGCCAGTCGATGCCGTTGCCTGAGCCGTTCTTCGTCATCGCCACCCAAAATCCTCAGGATCAAGTGGGTACTTTTCCGCTTCCTGAATCGCAATTGGATCGATTCTTGATGCGCGTGCACCTGGGATATCCGGCCGCCGCCGCAGAACGTGAATTATTGAGCGGCGTCGATCGGCGCGATCTGGTGAAAACCTTGCAGACCATCACCACGGCCGACAGCCTTCGGCAGCTGCAGGAAAGCGTTCTCGAAATTCATGTCGCGCCCGCGCTGCTCGATTACGTTCAGGCGCTGGTGGCGCATACGCGGCGCGCGCCGGGATTGAACGCCGGTCTGTCGCCGCGAGCGGCCATCGGCTTATTGCGTGCCGCGCGCGCCTGGGCCTTGATTTGCGGACGCAGCGCGGTCATACCTGAACATGTGCAAGCGATATTTCCGGCCGTCGTGGAACACCGCGTCCGTCAGCGCAGCAGCGACGCGGTGGCGGTGAGCCGGCTGCTCGAGGCCGTGCCGGTCCCTTAAATCAGAAGGACTCAAATTCCTTGAGCACCCTGCGCCAGGCAGCGATCAATAAATTGCGGGCTCGGGTCATCCGCCGCCACGGCCGCGACAGCTTGCCGATCAGCATCAGTCGGCGGCGCATTTATATTCTTCCAACGCGCTTCGGCGTCATGCTGGCGGCGATTCTCGCCGCGATGTTGATCGCAGGCCTCAACTACAACAGCAACCTCGCGCTGGCGTTCGCGTTTTTGATGGCCAGCATGGCGCTCGTGACCATGCATCACTGCAATCGCAACTTGCTGCGCCTGTCCGTGGACGTGACCACGGAGGTCGATGCGTTCGCCGGGCGTGAAGCCATGTTCGAATTCGAGCTGCGCAATGCTTCCAACGTCGATCGCCGCGACATCGAGGTGCGCTGCTTGAAGGCCGCCGCCATGGGCAGCGTACCGGCCGGGGAAAGCGAATCCATCGAGGTGATCGCCACCGTGGCGCAGCGCGGCGTGGCACGCGTCGATCAGTTCGAGCTGCGCACGCGCTATCCCTTTGGCTGGTTCTACTCCTGGACCTACGTGCAGGGGCCGATCACCATTTACGTGGCGCCGGCACCCGCCGGCACGCGAACTTTGCCCTCGGCGGGCGCCAAGGGCACGGGCACGCACTCGGAGGCCCGCGGCGATGAGGACTTCTCCGGCTTGCGCGCCTACGAGCCCGGCGTGCCGTTGAAACACATGGCTTGGAAGGTGCTGGCGCGCGGCGGCGAGGCTGCGGTGCGCAGTTATTCGAGTTTGGCGGCGCAGCCTGAGTGGCTGGAGTGGTCCGCGCTCGATGGCATGGGTCTGGAGGCGCGTCTATCGCAGCTCTGCCTCTGGGTGCTGGAGAGCGATTCCGCGCAAAGGCCCTACGGGCTGCGCCTTCCCGGCAAGGAAATCGCACCGTCCGGCGGCGCGGCGCATCGATTCGCGTGCCTAAGAGCGCTCGCGGCCTTCGGCGTTGGCGAGGCCGGCGGGGCAGGCTCCCAATGATCACCGAGCGCGTCTCCTACGAGCAGCTTCTGGGCATTTGCGGTTGTTTAGGCCTGGCGTTGCTGGCGCATGTCACGACGCTGCCGTTCTGGGTACCCGCAATCGTCGTTGCCTGCGGCCTCATTCGCTTGGGGTTGGCGCGCAGCGGCGGCGGCGCGCCTCCGCGCAAGGTGCTCTTCATCATCGCAGCTCTGGCCATCCCGCTGTTGTTTGTGCGCTTCCACACCTTCAACGGCTTGGTTGCCGGCACCGCACTGCTCAGCATTGCCGCGGGACTGAAACTATTGGAGACGAAGACCCGGCGCGACATCTACATCATCACGCTGATCATTTACTTTGTGAGCCTCGCCGCGCTATTGGAAGGCGACTCCTTCTGGCTGCTGGCCTATCTGATCGGCGTCTGCTGGCTCACCACCGCGACCCTACTGCGAGTAACCAGCAGCGGTCCGGCGCCCGGTTGGCGCCGCTCCCTGCGCTACGGCGGACGCGTGTTGGCGCAGGCACTGCCTCTGGCCTTGGTTTTCTGGCTGCTGTTCCCCCGATTCGCGGGGCCGCTATGGCAGATCCCCAACGATTCGCAAACCGCTGCCTCGGGACTGAGCGACACGATGAGTCCCGGAGACATCACCCGATTGGCGTTGTCGGATGAAGTCGCGTTCCGTGTGCGGTTTGCTTCGGCGGCGCCGCCCGCCCCGGAGCGCTACTGGCGAGGTCCGGTACTGGACAGTTTCGACGGCCACACGTGGAAGCGCGCGACCTCCGGTTTTTCCGTAGGCGCGCCGCCCATGCAGCCGCTCGAGACCGCGTATCGCTACACGGTGATGATGGAGCCGCATCAGCATCGCTGGATTTTCATGCTCGATTGGCCTGCCACGTGGAATCTGCCCGCTGCCGTGCTCACCCATGACTACACCTTGACGCAGCCCGATCCGCTGTCGCGGCCGGTCGATGTGACCGGTACGTCTTACACGCGTATCCAATCCTGGCAACCCCTGACCAGGAACGAGCGATGGCGCAATTTGCAGCAGCCGCAGGGTCGAAATCCACGCACGCAGCAGCTGGCGCAGGAGCTGCGCGGTGCACACGCCGACGATATGGAATTGGCCGACGCGGTGCTCGGTATGTTTCGGCAGCAGGCATTCTTTTACACCCTGACGCCGCCCAAGCTGTCCGACAATTCCGTGGACGACTTCCTGTTCAATACCAAGCGCGGATTCTGCGGCCACTACGCATCAGCCTTCGCCGCGCTGATGCGCGCCGCCGGCATTCCCGCCCGCGTGGTTACGGGATACCAGGGCGGAACGCTCAATCCGTACGGAGATTATTGGATCTTCAGGCAAAGCGACGCCCATGCATGGACCGAAATTTGGATCGATGGAGGCTGGAGGCGCATCGACCCGACCGCTGCGATCGCTCCTGAACGCGTGGAGCGCGGCCTCGCGGATACCGCGAATGCCGATGACCCGTTGGTCAGCCGTTGGCAAAGCAGGACCGCCTGGTTCGCCGGTACGCGGCTGCGGCTCGACTTGCTGCGCGAAATCTGGCGCGAGCGCATCTTGGATTTCGATCAGGACTCACAGCGCAAATTGCTCGAGATGCTCCACATCCAGGAACCGGACGGCCAAAAACTCGTGATGCTCTTGGCGGTAGGCATGGCGCTGGTACTGGGCTGGCTGACCTGGCAGGTTCGCCGCGAGCTGGCTCCGCAGTCAAAGGATATCGCCGCCCGCACGTACGCGCGCCTCTGCGCAAGACTCGCCGCCGCGGGATTGCCGCGAAGAATGTACGAAGGTGCCGAGGACTACGCGCTGCGAGTCGCGAGGCAGCGCCCGGATCTCGCGGCCACGGTCACGGCGCTGTGCCGTCACTATTCGTCGCTGCGCTATTCACAGCCATCCGCGCGAATTACGTTGGGTCAGTTCCAGGCGGGGGTGCGCGCCTTTCGGCCCAAAGCCCGCCCGAGACCGGCGCCCTAGTTACGTCGCTTAGGCGGCCAGATTTTCGCGTGTCTTCAAGAATTTGATATCCGGCCAGCGCTCTTCGGTGAGCCCAAGATTCACGCGGGTCGGCGCGAGATACACCAGCTCTCCGGCGTGATCGATCGCGAGATTGTCGTGTGCCTTGGTCCGAAATTCCGCCAGTCGTTTCTCATCCTGGGTGCTCACCCAACGCGCCACGGCCACGTTGATCGGTTCGAACACGCATTGCACGCTGTATTCGTCTTGCAGGCGAAATGCCACGACCTCGAATTGCAGCTGGCCGATGGCGCCGAGAATCAAGTCATTGTTGCGCAGCGGCTTGAACAGCTGGGTCGCGCCTTCCTCGCACAGCTGCGACAGACCCTTTTGCAAGGCCTTCATGCGCAGCGGATCCTTGAGCACGGCGCGCCTGAATATTTCCGGCGCGAAGTTCGGAACGCCCGTAAAGGTGAGGGTTTCACCCTCGCTGAACGTATCGCCGATGTTGATCGTGCCGTGATTGTGCAGGCCGATGATGTCGCCCGCGTACGCCTCCTCGGCCTGGCTGCG
>Ga0137412_10001655_pt1 | contig 17392 bp, 15 predicted proteins | sample CZODoug2_1_16fun_FD_122160 | JGI IMG/M metagenome (GOLD analysis project Ga0137412, IMG submission 122160) | Vadose zone soil fungal communities from Angelo Coast Range Reserve, California, USA - CZODoug2_1_16fungal (Hybrid Assembly) | ecosystem: Environmental > Terrestrial > Soil > Vadose zone...
AGCGCGTCGACGATCTTGCGGATTTCCTGGCCCTGCGCGGTGAGGCGGATGCGGACCGAGCGGCGATCGACGCGCGAGCGCTGATGATCGAGGAAGCCGAGTTCGACCAGCTTCTTCAGATTGTAGGAGACGTTGGAGCCGAGATAGTAGCCGCGCGTGCGCAGTTCGCCCGCGGTCAACTCCTTGTCGCCGATATTATAGAGCAGCAAAGCCTGCACCGAATTGATGTCGGAACGGCCGCGACGATCGAATTCGTCCTTGATGACATCGAGCAGGCGGCGATGCAGCCGTTCGACCAACGTCAATGCTTCGAGATAGAGCGGCTGCACCGGCACCTGGCCGGCAGCGCGGTCAGCGGTTTCCACCGCCGTCGCAACGGCTTTCATCATGACACGTCCCCTGTTGTCGTTTTTGTCGACTTATTCGACGAAACTTTTGTCCCGCCTGATAGCTTCAACTTAAGGGGTGCGCTTGAAGATCCGCTTAAATAAGAGAATAAAGAGAGAATGAATTCAAGACAGTGAATCGCGGATTAAGCCTGTGGCCCAAGGACTTTTGGCAACTTTCCATTGACGGTGCGGACCTCTTGTTCACGCTTCGTCTGCCCCCCGTGTCGCATTCCAAAACAGGGTCGCTGCAATTGGAAAGGTCCGCGTAACGGGTGTGGCACCATCAAGGTGACCCGAACCTTACCGCGCCACCTTTCGTCAATTTTTGGGAAACCACGCTACCTGCCGACTATGGCGGCCGTTCACGGGCGGCCATCCACGCCAGTGCGAGATAGGCCGCGAGCATGAAGGCCTCGCCGCCGACCACCACGAGGCTGCCGCCATAGATGCCGGGAAACATCAGTTCGATCACCGCCATCGACACCACAGTGGTCAGCCACACCACCGCACCCCAGGGCGTCGCCAGCCACAGGCCGACGGCGGCGACGAGTTCAATCACCGCGAAATAGACGGTCGCCGCCTGCCACGCGATGGGCTGGTTTTCGAACGCCTCTTCCTCGCCGCCGACAAAGCCCGTCACCTGCGCCCAGTGATAAAGGCCTTTCAGAATCGAAAACACGGCCATGATGCGCAGGAACAGCACGAGCCGGCGCGTCCAGACATTGTCATCGGCTTCGATACGTTCGGACGACATCGCCGCCGATAAGACGCCGTCGCGCGGCGATGTTTCAGACATGCGGTCGGCTCATGGTCGAAAAGCGCCTCCTGGGTCACCGCTAACGGCGACCGAACCCTGATCGGACCCCGATCGGACCTCGATTCTTGGGCCCGCGGCACGGCAAAATCAATCCTTGATCCCTTGATCATGTCATTTCCGCGCCCTGCTTAGGCATTGGAGTATTGCGGCAGGTCAAGTGACGGCACCGCGCAGAGGTGCTAGAATTAGAAGAGATGCAATCCGTCAGCTTTGGAAAGGCAAGCGCCATGGCGATCAAATTCGGGCGTCCAATCGAAATGCGCGATGTACCGCGGCCACAGGGGGCCGCAGTCGCGCCCACGCTCGATCTGACCATCCGCCCACGCCGCAACCGCAAGGCGGAATGGGCACGCCGCATGGTGCGGGAGTGTGTCCTGACCACCGATGATTTGATCTGGCCCCTGTTCGTCGCCGACGGCCACAACAAGCGCGCCAGCATCGCCTCGATGCCCGGCGTCGACCGCCTCACGGTCGATCAACTGGTGCGCGAGGCCGAACGCGCGATGAAGCTGAACATCCCCTGCATCGCGCTGTTCCCCTACACCGACCCGTCCTTGCGTGACGAGCACGGCAACGAGGCGATCAACCCCGAAAATCTCGTGTGCCAGGCGGTTCGCGCGGTCAAGAAGGAGTTTCCCGAACTTGGCGTGCTCTGCGACGTCGCGCTCGATCCCTATACCAGCCACGGCCATGACGGATTGATCGAGGACGGCCGGATCCTCAATGACGAGACGGTCGCGGTCCTGGTGCGGCAGGCGCTGGTGCAGGCGGAAGCCGGCTGCGACATCATTGCGCCGTCGGACATGATGGATGGCCGCGTCGGCGCCATCCGCGAGGGGCTCGACCGCGCAGGTCTGCTCGACGTCCAGATCATGGCCTATGCGGCGAAATATGCCTCGGCGTTCTATGGCCCGTTCCGCGATGCCGTCGGCTCGGCGAAGACCCTGATCGGCGACAAGCGCACCTATCAGATGGACAGCGCCAATTCGGACGAGGCACTGCGCGAGGTCGAACTCGACATCGCCGAGGGCGCCGACATGGTGATGGTGAAGCCCGGCATGCCCTATCTCGATGTGCTGCGCCGAGTCAAAGACACTTTCGGCATGCCGACCTTCGCCTATCAGGTGTCGGGCGAATACGCGATGATCGCGGCGGCGGCCAGCCATGGCTGGATCGACGGCGAGCGCGCGATGATGGAAAGCCTCGTGGCCTTCAAGCGGGCCGGCGCCGACGGCGTCCTCAGCTATTTTGCACCGCAAGCAGCCGAAAAGCTACGGACACAGATCTGACATCAAGGCTGACCTCAAGTCCTGACATCAGTCTGATTCCAAATCGGGCTTCAAGTCGGACTCCAAATCCGGCTTGAAATCCGACTTGGGGCTGATGCTTCGGCTGGCTGCTACATCCTAAGGCTTCAACCACGGAATCGCCGGAATATTGCCGTTTGCTCGGCTCGCAAGGCCTTGCACGCGGTCTGGTGGTTCCCATTTGTCCGGCGGCGGCCTTGTCGATGCGCGGTCTGGAGGACTGATCATGTCATATACCGGTTCGGGCGACACGGGCGGCGGTTGGCGGTCTGGCGGGCCGAATGTCCAACCGCACGCCTTCGACCCTTATTTGCAGCCGGAATTGTTTCGCGGCGTGCTGACGCGGCGGATGATCGCCTTCCTCATCGACGTGATCGTGCTGTCGATTCCCGTCATCCTGGCGGTGCTGTTCATCGCGGTGTTCGGCCTGGTCACGCTCGGGCTCGGTTGGGCGCTGTTTCTTTTGGTCACGCCGTTCTCGGTGATCTGGGCGCTCCTGTATTACGGCGCGACCCTCGGCGGGCCACATTCCGCCACGATCGGCATGCGGGTCATGGATCTGGAAGTCCGCACCTGGTACGGCGCGCCCTGTTATTTCCTGCTCGGCGCCATGCATGCCGTGGTGTTCTGGATCTCCGTTTCCGTCCTGTCGCCGCTCGTTCTGCTGGTCGGGTTGTTCAATGGCCGCCGCCGGCTGTTGCACGACATCGTGCTGGGAACCGTCGTTATCAACAACTCCGTGCGTTCTCCGGTGGGGCAACCGGCACGAACATATTGACTTAACCAATTGACCGTTTGCCGTCGTGGCGCGATGCTGACTGCCCCGCCTCGCCCCGGAGATCGAAGAAGTCCTTGACCCAGCATTCGCGTGACACCCCTCAGTTCTACCTGACGGCGCCGTCGCCCTGCCCCTATCTGCCGGGCCGGCACGAGCGCAAGGTGTTTACGCATCTGGTCGGCGACAAGGCCGGCGACCTCAACGACCTTCTGACCCATGGCGGCTTCCGCCGCAGCCAGTCGATCGCCTATCGGCCGGCCTGCGACCAATGCCGCGCCTGCGTCTCCGTCCGCGTGGTCGCCAACGAGTTCAGGCCGTCGCGCAATTTCCGCAAGGTGCTGGCCCGCAACGCCGACATCATCGGCGAGCAGCGCAGCGCGGTGCCGACCTCCGAGCAATATTCGATCTTCCGCGGCTATCTGGACGCCCGCCACCGCCATGGCGGCATGGCCGACATGACCGTGCTCGATTATGCGATGATGGTTGAAGACAGTCATGTCGAGACCCGCATCATCGAATATCGCAGGCGGGGCATCGACAGCGGCATCAGCGGCCGCGGCGAGGAGCTGTTGGCCGTAGCCCTCACCGATGTGCTGAGCGACGGGCTGTCGATGGTCTATTCCTTCTTCGATCCGTCCGAGGTGAACCGCTCGCTCGGCACCTTCATGATCCTCGACCACATCGCGCGCGCCCGGCGTCAGGGATTACCTTACGTCTATTTGGGCTACTGGATCGAGGGCTCCAAGAAGATGGACTACAAGGGCCGCTTCCTGCCGCAACAGCGGCTCGCCCCCTCCGGCTGGCTGCGCATCGACGCCTCGGGCGATACGGCGTCAGAGCCGCAAGACTGATTCCATCCACATCCCCGCCCGTCATACTCCGCGAAAGCGGAGTATCCAGTACGCTGGGACCTCTCGGGTAAAACACGAAATTCTCTGGAATACTGGGTCACCCGCCTTCGCGGGTGACGACAATCGAGATTCACCCGTTCACAAAATCCCACACCAGCTTGGCGTTCAGCGCGATGATCAGCGCCGCCGTCGCCACCGCCAGCACCGTCAGCCAGCGCGGAGCGACGAACGGGCCCATCTTGGCGCGGCTGGCCGTGAACATCACGAGCGGCACCACCGCGAACGGCAGTTGCAGGCTGAGCACCACCTGGCTCAGGATCAAGAGCTGGCCGGTCGCCTTCTCGCCGGCCCAGATCGTCACCACCACCGCCGGCACGATCGCGATCAGCCGCGTCACCAATCGCCGCAGCCACGGCGCGATGCGAAAGTTGAGAAAGCCTTCCATCACGATCTGGCCGGACAAGGTCGCGGTGATGGTCGAATTCAATCCGCAACACAACAGCGCGACCGCAAATAGCGTCGGCGCCAGGGTCGAGCCGAGCAGCGGCGCGAGAAACGAATGCGCCTGGTCGAGCTCGGCGATATTGGTGCGCCCGGCGTGATGAAACGTCGCCGCGGCGAGAATCAGGATCGAGGCGTTGATGACGAAGGCGAAGCACAGCGCGATCGAGGAATCGATGGTCGCAAGCGTGATGGCCTCGCGCTTTTCCGGCAGCGTGCCGCCATAGCCGCGAGTCTGCACCAGACCCGAATGCAAATAGAGATTATGCGGCATCACGGTGGCGCCGAGAATGCCGAGCGCGAGATACAGCATCTCGCGGTTGGCGAGCAAATCGGTATGCGGCGCGAAACCCCGGATCACCTCGCCCCAATCGGGATCGGCGAGCGCGATCTGCACCGCGAAACATGCCGCGATGACGCCGAGCATCGCGACCACGAAGGCTTCGATCCAGCGGAAGCCGAATGCCTGCAGCGCCAGGATGAGAAACACGTCGAGCGCCGTGATGATCACGCCGATCGCCAGTGGAATCTGGAACAAGAGATTGAGGCCGATCGCGGTGCCGATCACCTCGGCCAGATCGGTCGCGGTGATGGCGATCTCGGCCGATAGCCACAACGGCAGAGCGGCCCAGCGTGGATAGGAATCGCGGCAGGCCTGCGCCAGGTCGCGCCCCGCGCCGACGCCGAGCCGGGTGCACAGCGATTGCAGCACGATCGCCATCAGATTGGAGAGCAGCGCGACCGTCAGCAGCGCGTAGCCGAATTTGGAACCGCCCGCGAGCGAGGTCGCCCAGTTGCCGGGGTCCATATAGCCGACCGCGACGAGATAGCCGGGGCCGAGAAATCCCACCAGCTTGCGCCAGAACGAGCCCTGTTTGACGGTGCGCACCGTGGCGAACATGTCGGCCAAAGACGGCTCACCGCGCTCGCTACGCCAGCCAGAGCCAACCAACGCCGCTTCGGCGGTCACCGTGGAGTCTGAGGCTAGATCGGAGGTCCGGGCGTCCATTCTGCGAAGATGACGGAATTCGGATTTTATTGCAACTCATTTGCAACTGCATCTAGCGCTCACGGGAATGAGATTACGCCACGCTTGTAAAGCACTGAGGAAGTGCTTTACATTTCGAGCATGGTCAGATTGCCCGTCGAGACCCCCGCCGCAACCCTGCGCTACGCCCTCGCCCCCGATGCCGCCGGGATCGCGGCGATCGAGGCGACGTTTGCGGCCTATGAGCGGATGATGGCGATCCTCGCCGAGGTGGCCCCGGTCGGCGCCAACCTCGTCTCGCTGCACGCCCAGGCCTACGAGAAGATCCGCAAAGAGACCGGGCTGCCGGCCCGCCTGGTGACGCTCGGGCTGCGCGACCGCGCCAACTACGTCGCAGGCGATCCGCTGCGCCGCATTCCGCTCGACGACAAGCTGTTTGCGATCAAGGGACCGACGTCGCTGACCATCAGCACCGTCGAGGGGCGCGTCCTGGTGCCCTTCGAGGTCCCGGGTTACCTCGCCGGATGGGAAAGCCCCTTCCCGGCTCATCTGGTCGCAGACGGCGGCGCCTACGAAATCCACATCGCCGTCAAATCGAAATCAACACCACCCGAGGAGAAGACCATGCTTCACGAAGGCATCCTTGCGCGCATGGGCCGGCTTCTTGCCGCCATCGCCAGCCAGACCATCGACAACGCCGAGAACTTGAACAAGGTCGCCCTGGTCAAGCAGGCGATCCGCGAGATCGACGCCGGCGCCGACGAGGCGCGCTATGCGCTCGGCAAATCGCGCGCCGAGGAATTCCGTCTCAAGCGACGGCGCGAAGAGCTCGACGCCGAGGTCGAAAGCCTTGACCAAAAAATCCGTCTCGCAATTGCGGAAAGCCGCGAAGATCTGGCGCGCGCCGGCGTCGCACGGCAAATTGATCTGGAATCGCAGACCATCGCGCTGGAGCGCGCGACGGACTTCATCGAACTCGAAATCGACGAACAGACCAAGGCGTTACAGGCGATGCTTGCAGCGCGGCGTGAAGCGGAAAGCCGCCTCGCCGATCTCGAACAGAGTCTGATGCGCGAAGCGTTAACCGAAACCAAGCGGGGTCCATCGCCGACCAACACCGTGAGTGCCGACCGGGCCATGGCGGCGATCGCGCGGGTGACCGGCGTTCCCGCTTCCAGCGTGCTCGGTGACAAGGAGCTTGACGAACTCGACCGCCTGCACCGCGAAAAGGAAATCGCGGCACGGCTTGAAAGGATCAAATCGCAACAATGAGTGCAGTCGGCGACATCCTGCTCGCCCCGGACGTGCGGCCGTTCGCGGTGGCGGCCGCGATCATGGTCGCCCTCGGCGGCATCGAAGTCATCACCATGCTGATCGGCTTCTCGATCGGCGAGCTCTTCGGCCACGACGCCGCGCTCGAGGTCGACCATCATGGCGCCTTCGGCGGCCTGTTTCTCTGGATCAATGCCGGGCGCCTGCCGCTGTTGATCCTGCTCATCCTGGCGCTCGGCCTGTTCTCGATCCTGGGCTTCCTGCTGCACGGCGTTGCGCACAGCATCGGCGTCGCGCTGCCGGCCTGGATCGGGGCATCGGCGGCGGCTGCCGGCAGCATACCTCTCATCCGCACCACCAGCCGCGGCATCGCGCGCATCATCCCGAGCGACGAGAGCTATGCGGTCGACGAGGCCGATTTCGTCGGCCATGTCGGCGAAGTCGCGATCGGGCCGCTCGACCAGGGGCTGCCCGGCCGCGTCCGTCTCAAGGATGTCTTCGGCAACTGGCATTCCGTGCCGGCGCGCGCCAGCCATGATTCGAGCGCGCTGCCCGTTGGCTCCAACGTTCTCCTGGTCGACCGCGACGTCAAAAGCTTCATCGCCATTTCGGCACCCGCCGACCTCATTACACAACAACGAACTTCAAACAGGACATAAAAAATGTGGGAGCTTGCCGTACCCGTTGCCATTGGCGTCACCGTCATCATCGTCATCGGGCTGATGTTCGCGAAGCTGTACCGGCGGTCGACGCGCGACGAAGCCTATGTCCGCACCGGCCTCGGCGGGCAGAAAGTCGTGCTCGACGGCGGCTCGCTCGTGCTTCCGATCTTCCATTCCACCGCCGCAGTGAACCTGAAGACGCTGCGGCTCGAAGTCGCCCGCGGCGGCCCGGATTCGCTGATCACCAAGGACCGCATGCGCGTCGACATCGGCGCCGAGTTCTATCTTCGCGTCAAGCCCGATAGCTCCTCCATCGCGCTGGCCGCGCAGACGCTCGGCAACCGCACCAACGACGCCGCCGAGCTGCGCGAGCTGGTCGAGGCGAAATTCGTCGACGGCCTGCGCTCGGTCGCCGCCACCATGAACCTCGAGGAATTGCAGGAGCAGCGCGCCACCTTCGTCAAGGCGGTGCAGGACGCGGTCGGCGCCGACATCCAGAACAACGGCCTGGAGCTTGAATCGGTGTCGCTGACCAGGCTCGACCAGAGCGACATCAAGCATTTCAATCCGAGCAACTTCTTCGACGCGCACGGCCTGACCACCCTGACCAAGATCACCAAGGAGCGCGAACAGGAGCGCAACCAGATCGTCCGCACCACCGAGGTCACCATCGCGCAGCAGGATCTGGTGGCGCGGCAGACCACGCTGACGATCGAGAGCACCAAGCGCGAGGCGGAGCTGGCGCAGCAGCGCGACATCGCCAACAAGACGGCGGCGATGCGCGCACAGACCGCGCAGGTCGAACAGACCGCGCTGCAGAACGAAGCCGAATATCGCATCCAGCAGGAGCTCGCGGTCGCCAACAAGCAGACCGAGGCCAACCAGGCCCGCGACACCCGCAAGATCGAGGCCGATCTCGCGGTCAAACGGCGCACCACCGAAATGGAGCGCGAACTCCAGGTCGTGGCGCAGGAGGCCGCGATCGTCGTCGCCACCAAGAGCAAGGAACAGTCGGAGGCACAGACCATCGCCGAGACCGCCCGCGCGCTGGCGATTGCGGCGGAAGAAAAGGTCACCACCGCACGCGCCACCGAAATCGCCGAGCGCGACAAGATCATCAACGTGATCGCGGCGCGAAAGGCGGCCGAAACCGACGCCATGCCGATCACGGTGATGGCCGAAGCCGAGCGGCAGGCCGCCGCCAACAAGGCCGAGGCCACCAACGTGCTGGCGAAGGCGGACGCCAATGCGGCCACCACCCGCGCCGCCGGCGTCAAGGCGCTCGGTCAGGCCGAAGCGGAAGTCGCAACGCTGAAAGCGGAAGCGCGCAACAAGCTCAGCCCGGCGATGATCGACTACGACGTCAACCTCGCGCGCATCAACATCATCCCGGGCGCGCTTGCCGAAGCGGTCAAGCCGATCGAGAAGATTTCCGACATCCGCATCTTCGATACCGGCGGCCTGCTCGGCCGCGGCGGCAACGGTGGGATGGCCAATGGCGGTTCAGGTGGCGGTTCAGGTGGTTTTGGCCTCGGCGATGGCCTCGCCGCGCAGCTGCTTTCGGTCACAGCGTTCAGACCGATCATCGACAAGATACTCGCCGAGGCCGGCTTCGCCGCCGGTCACGATCCCCTGACAAGCCTCACCAATGCACTGGCCGCCCAGCAACTGGCCGCTCCCATCGAGCCGCCGGCAGCGTTCGACAGCGAGGTCTCAGGCAAGCCCGCGCCGACACCCAGTTCGTAATCCGGGCAACAGAACTGCTTTTTCACATCAGACGGAAAACGACCTGTGATGGGCCGTTTTACCGTCGTGGGCGTCCTAATGCCGGAGGATGACGGGGCAAGATCGGAAATTAACGCGAAATTAGCCTTAATGGACCCTTGATGAGGCGCCCTGCGATGCTGCGCTCGCGCTTGACGGTGTTACGATGTCCTCTGATCATCTCGCCCTCAAGTCGGCTCACACGGCCCACGCCGCGTGCAAGATCTGCGATACCGCAGCGCCGCTTTATGGGGTCGTCGACTTCCATAAATCCTGCCAGGAACTACGCGGTTTTCAACTGCCGCTCTCGGGAGTCCCGGTCTATTATCGCCGCTGCGGAGCTTGCGGCTTTCTGTTTACCGACGCGTTCGACGACTGGAGCGAAAACCAGTTCAAAACGCACATCTACAATGATGGCTACCACGCCGTCGATCCGGATTATCAGACCGCGCGACCGAGCGCGAATGCCGGTGTCGTGGCAACAACCTGGGCCGCGCACAAGGGCGATATGAGGGTGCTCGATTTCGGCGGCGGCAATGATGTATTTTGCGCCGCGCTGCGTGCGAATGGTTTTCCGACCGCGGTCACCTACGATCCGATGGTGCCGGAACACGCATCGAGGCCCGACGGCAAGTTCGATCTGATCACCTGCTTCGAGACGCTCGAGCACCTGCCCGACCCCGTCGCCGGCATTGCCCGGATCATCGAATGCGCCGCGGAACCGGGAGCGATTTTCTATTCCACGCTCACACAACCGGAAGACTTCGATCAGCACGGCGTCTCATGGTGGTATGTCGGGCCCCGCAACGGCCATATCTCGATTTTCACCAAGCAGGCGCTGGCGGCTGCCTGGGGCCGTCACGGCTACAAGACCGCCGCTTTGAACGACGGCGTCCATCTGGCCTTTCGCACGCTGCCGAGCCGCTGGGGACTGACCATCTCGGGATAGTTCGATCGTGATCCGGTCGGATTGAGCACGATCTCCACACCAGCACTTTGCGTCTGACGCTCATCGTTCGGCCATTCGAGCCCGCGCTTTTACGTGCAGGCCGCCTCGGCTGCATGCCGTGATGGAACTTGAAAACCCGCCGCAGGGGTACGCGGCAACAACTCCATCGGAAAGCGGGTGGCTTGGCGGGCATTGAAGCACGAAATTGTCGACAGCATCGATGATTCAACGGAAACCGATCATGCCCGCAATCGACAACAGGCTGCCCACAACCTTCAACCGCCTCGCGTGGTCCAACCTCGCCGCGCAATCGGCTGAGCAGATCGCGCTGGCCGCAGCCCCCATCGTCGCCGTGCTGCTGCTCGGCGTCGGCGAAGGCCAGACCGGGTTGCTGCAGACCGCGCTGACGCTGCCCTTCATGCTGTTTGCGATCCCGTTCGGCCTGCTCGCCGACCGCATCTCCCGACGCTCTTTGATGGCGGGCGCGGAGGCCCTGCGCGCGGCGGCGCTGCTTGCGGTCCTCGCCTTGATCTGGCTCGGCTGGCTCACCCTGCCACTGCTCTCGCTGCTCGGCTTCGCCGCGGTCTGCGGCACGGTCGCCTATAGCGTCGCCGCACCCGCTCTGGTGCCCTCGCTGGTGACGCCCGAACTGCTGCCGGCGGCGAATGCGCGGATCGAACTGGCGCGCACCATCGCCTTTGCCTCGGGGCCCGCGCTCGGCGGCGTGCTGGTGGGCTGGGTGGGCGCGGCGCCGGCGTTCGGATTCGCCGCGACGCTCTCGGTCATCGCGGTGGTGCTGCTGGCCGGGATCTACGAACCCGCACGCGCGGTCACGGCGCGCCGGCATCCCCTGCACGAGATCAGGGAGGGCCTCGCCTTCGTCTCCCAGCACAAGCTGCTGCGGCCGGTGTTCATCACGCAGTTCATCTTCAACACCGCATCCTTCCTGGTGCTCGCGGTGTTCGTGCCCTATGCCGTGCACCGTCTGGGCCTGTCCGCGACCGGCGTCGGCACCATCTTGGCGATGTATGGCGTCGGCATGGTGGTCGGCGCGCTGCTCGCGACCCGGGTAATGCAGCGCCTTCCTTTCGGCACCGTGATCGGGCTCGGACCGGTCACCGGCTTTGTCGCGGCCGCGGTCATGGCGCTGACCACTTTCATTCCCGCCGCGCCGCTCGCGGGCCTGAGCTTCTTCCTGCTCGGCGTCGGCCCGATCCTGTGGGTGATCTCGACCACCACCTTGCGGCAATCGGTCACGCCGCCACGGTTGCTGGGGCGCGTCTCGGCGATCAACATCCTGAGCTACGGCGCACGTCCGCTCGGATCGGCGCTCGGCGCCATCGTCGGCGGGCTCTATGGCGCGGAAGCCTGCCTCTATCTGGCGGCCGCGATCTTCGGCGCCCAGGCGCTGGTGATCCTGCTGTCGCCGGCGGTTTCACTTTCACGTCAACCGGAAATGATCGGCGAGTGTTCGGCCGCTGGTGCATGATGCGCAGACCTCCATCTCAATCCAGGTCTCCGCATGCGGCGCATCATCCTCTCCTTGTTCCTGACCCTGCTTGTTGGCGGAATGGCACGGGCCGAGCCGCAATGGCTCAGCCTGCCGGTCACCCCGAGCCTGCCAAGCTCGACGCAAAGCGGCTACGCCCAGGTGAACGGCGTGCGGATCTGGTACGCGGTCTTCGGCCACGGACAGCCGGTCATCCTGCTGCATGGCGGGCTCGCCAATTCGAACTATTGGGGCCACCTGGTCCCGGCGCTATCAAACGAGTTTCAGGTCATCGTCATCGACAGCCGGGGGCACGGACGGAGCACCCGCAATGTTGAACCGCTGGGCTACGGCCTGATGGCATCCGACGTGCTCGCCGTGATGGATATGCTCAAACTTGAGAAGGCCGCCATCGTGGGCTGGAGCGATGGCGCGATCATCGGCCTCGACATCGCGCTTCACCATCCGGAGCGCTTGACCAGGCTGTTCGCCTTTGCCGCCAATTCCGATCCGGAAGGCGTCGCCGATATCGCGCAGAGCCAAGTCTTCAACACCTATATGGAACGGGCAAAGGCCGAATATCGGGACCTCTCGCCGACGCCTTCCGACTATGACGCTTTCATGGGGCAGGTCACCAAGATGTGGGAGACGCAGCCGCATTTTTCGGCCGACGATCTGCATCGCATCCACACCCCGACCTGGATCGTGGACGCCGATCATGACGAGGCGATCAAGCGCTCGAACACGCTGTTCATGGCCGACCAGATCCCGGGCAGCGGCCTGCTCATCCTACCGCAGGCCAGCCATTTCGCCTTCCTGCAGGACCCCGCGCAGTTCAACGCCGACGTGCTGCACTTCCTGAAACAGGCGCCCTAGCGCGTTTTCGAGCGAAGTGGACCCCGGTTCGCATCAAGAAAACGCGTCAAAACAAAAAGCTGGAGCCTTCGTTCCGATCGGAACGGAAAAGGCTCTAGCCCTTCAGATACCGCTCGTAGCTCCCGGCTATCGCCTCGTTCGCGGCGATCTCGGGATCGATCGTGTAGAGATCCTGCGCGCGACCGACGCCGCGAAGCGCGTAGCGGCCGGTCGAGACCAGATAGCGCCGGCCGGTCGAGTCCAGGCCGGCGCGAAATTCCGATGACGCCAGGAATTCGCGGTCGATCGAGTTGCACATCGAGGCGATGCGGCTGACCTCGTTGACGGCCGGTCCGACCACGGTGAAATCGAGCCGGTCCTCGCTGCCGATATTGCCGTAGAACACCTCGCCGACATGCAGGCCGACATAGGCCGAGGTGACCGGGCGGCTTTCGGCCGAGCGGCGGGCGTTGAGTTCCTCCATGTTGACGCGGAACTGATGCTCGGCCCGCAACGCCGCGCGCCGGACCGCCGTCATGTCCTCGCCGGTGAACATCGCCAGCACGCCGTCGCCGATCAGTTTCAAGACATCGCCGCCAGCGTCATGGATGGCGTCGATCGAGGCCTGGGCGTAGTCGTTGAGAAACGGGATGATCTCGTCGGGCCCGATGCCTTCGGAGATCTTGGTCGAGCCGCGCAGGTCGGAAAACCACAGGGCCGCGGTGATGCGCTCGGTGACGCCGCGCGAGATGCGTCCGCGCAGCACCTGCTCGGAGGCGTCGCGCCCGAGATAGACCCGCCCCAGGGTGCGGGCAATATCGACCTGCTGCGCCGACTTGATCGCGAGCCCGAGCAGCGGCACCAGGTCGCGCAGCGCCGCCAGTTCACCGTCGCCGAACCCCTCGTCGCGCCGCGTCAGCCAGTAGGAATAGAAGCAGTCCATCTGGCCGAGCGTGCCGGCCTCGCCGAAGCGATGCACGAAGGCAAGAAAATGCCGGTGGCCCTTGTCGGCGAGCGCATCGATCATCGAGAAATCGAGCGAGGCGCGGTCGGCGAGGTCGATGACGAGTTCGTCATGGCCGATTTCCAGCATGTGGTGGAAGGCGGAACGGCGCCAGTTCTTCGCGGCATCGCCCTCGCTGCTCGACATGTACTCGAACGTGTCGCTCTCATTGGTATCCCGATCGTTCCAGCGAAAGCCGCGTCCCTCATAGATCGGGTGCAGCGTGTCGATAAAGACCTGGCCGCGCGACAGATGCAGGCCGCCGTCGCGGCAGCGCTCGCAGAAGCCGCGGATCAGGTCGCTCTCGGGAAGGCCGGTGAGACCCTGACTGACCAGCCAGTTCATCAGGTCCAGGCGGGACGTAAGTTCCATACGCCATTATGCCGCGCAATCGCGCCGGGCGAAAGCTTGACGCGCCCGGCCTGACGCTTCCCCAGTCGCGGGCGAGGCTGCTGGGTCCGGCGCGACCGCAGTAGTCCCAAACCCCTCGGATATTGCGCTTTTCTTCCCGTGCCATTTCGCGCACAAGGACGGCATGGAAAACCAAACCGGACCCCAGGCACAGCCTCAAAAACCACAGCCGAAAAGTTTCCTGCGCTGGGCGACCACGCGGCCGCAATCCTATGTGGTCTATCTCGTCTGCCTGATCCTGGTCTGGTCGCTGTCGTTCTTTGCCGGCACGCTGAAGCCGAAGAAGGCCGAGGGCCTCGGCCCGCCGCCGGTCATGTCGCCCCCGAGATAAGGCGAAACGGCGGCGATCCGAGACGTCGCCGGCATCGAGGCCAGCGCCTCGCACTTCAGTGCGGGCAGCGCTCCACTTCCACCGTCACATGGCTCAAGCCCTTCAGGTCCCGCAGCCGCGCCTTGTAGGCCGCGGGCGGCAACGGCTCGTGGGACACCAGCGAGATCAGCGCCGCGCAATGCCCGGGACCGACCTGCCAGAGATGCAGATCGGTGACGCGGTCCTCGCCGGCCTCGAGCCGGGAGCGGATCGTGGACTGCAGCTTGCGATCGAAGCTGACATCGAGCAGCACCGCGCCGGCATCGCGGATCAGCCCGAACGCCCAGCTTGCGATTACCAGACTGCCGACGATGCCGACCGCCGGATCGGCCCACGCCCAGCCCGACAGCATCGCCAGCGTGAGCGCCGCGATCGCCAGCACCGAGGTCGCGGCGTCCGCCAGCACATGGACATAGGCGGCGCGGAGGTTGTTGTCGTGATGATCGTGATGATGATGATCGTCATCATGGTCGTGCGTGTGGCCATGGTGATGGTCGTGGCTGTCACGCAGCATCCAGGCGCTGGCGAGGTTGACGCAAAGGCCGAGCGAGGCCACCACAATGGCCTCGGCATAGGAGATCGGCACCGGATGGATCAGCCGCAGCACGCTTTCATAGGCGATCTGGGCCGCGATCATGCCGAGGATGATGGCGCTGGAGAACGCGGCGAGATCGCCGAATTTGCCGGTTCCGAATGCGAAGCGCGAATTGCGGGCCTGCCGGCGCGCGAACAGGTAGGCCGCACCCGCGATTCCGAGCGCCGCCGCATGGGTCGCCATGTGCCAGCCATCGGCCAGCAACGCCATCGAGCCGAACAGCGAGCCTGCCGCGATCTCGCCGATCATCATGACCGCGGTCAGCGCGACGACGAACCAGGTGCGGCGCTCATTGTGCTCGTGGCTCTCGCCGAGGAAGACGTGCTCGTGTGTCCACTGATCGAGGGAGTGTGAGTGCATCGGCCGATCTCCGCGTATCCGGTTCCGCGACGCAGCTTGGCAAGGACCCGCCGCCGCCGCATTCGCGCAAGGATTTAGGTGCTCTCGCCGGCGAATGCTATCACAACGGCGCAGGCAGGTTTCGCCGCCGGCGGGGTGCGCGCGCATTGACAGCCCGCCTGGCTTTCGCTGTAATGCAGCTCTGGGGGCTCTGCGATCCCCCCATGAGGCGACACGCCCAAGTATCGCGTCCCGTTGATCTTGCGAGGACGCAACCAATGTCTGCTTACACCACGATATCTCCCGAAAAATTATCACGGCTGATCGGCACGGCGAACATCCCTGCTTTGATCGACGTGCGCACGGCTGAGGATTTTGCCGCCGACCCGCGGCTGATTCCAGGCGCCGTCAGGCGCGACCACGAGGACGTCGCGCATTGGGGCGAGGACTATGCAGGCCGGCCTGCCATCGTCGTCTGCCTGCGCGGCCAGAAGCTTGCCCAGGGCACCGCGGCGTGGCTGCGGCACCTTCATACGGCAGCCGAGACGCTGGAGGGCGGCTTCGAGGGCTGGAAGGCCGCCGGGCTTCCGCTGGTGCCAACGGCGAAACTGCCACCACGCGACGCGGAGGGCCGCACCGTCTGGGTCACCCGCGCGCGGCCGAAGATCGACCGCATCGCCTGCCCCTGGCTGATCCGCCGTTTCGTCGATCCGAACGCGGTGTTTCTGTTTGTCGCGCCGCCGGAAGTGCCGGCCGTGGGCGAGCGCTTCAACGCCGCGCCGTTCGACATCGAAAATACCTTCTGGAGCCATCGCGGCGAAAATTGCACGTTCGACGTGATGATCGAGGAGTTCGGCCTCGCGACACCGCCCTTGCTGCGGCTCGCCACCATCGTGCGCGCGGCCGACACCGCCCGGCTCGATCTCTGCCCGGAAGCGCCCGGATTGCTGGCGGCCTCGCTCGGCCTGTCGCGCATGTATGACGACGATCTCGAGCAGCTCGAAGCCGGCATCGCGCTCTACGACGCCTTCTATCGCTGGTGCCGCGACGCGACCAACGAGACCCATAATTGGCCGACCAACAAAGTGAAATCGTGATGGACGCAACGATGCACGAGCAAGCCGATGCCGGTCACGGCGTCGGCTTCGGCGAGGCGTTCCGGGTCTGGCTGCGGGTCGCGCTCCTGAGCTTCGGCGGCCCGGCCGGCCAGATCGCGGTAATGCATCGCATTCTCGTGGACGAGAAGCGCTGGGTCTCCGAGGGCCGTTTCCTGCATGCACTGAACTACTGCATGCTGTTGCCGGGGCCGGAAGCGCAGCAATTGGCGACCTATATCGGCTGGCTGATGCATCGCACCGCCGGCGGCCTGATGGCGGGCGGCCTGTTCGTGCTGCCCGGCATCATCGCCATCATGGGCCTGAGCTATATCTACGCGGCTTATGGCAACGTCTGGTACATCGAGGCGCTGTTCTTCGGGTTGAAGGCGGCCGTGCTCGCGATCGTGCTGCAGGCCGTGGTCCGCGTCGGCAAGCGCGCGCTGCGCAATCGCATCATGGTCACGCTCGCGGCGGTTGCCTTCGTCGCGATCTTCTTTTTCGCGGTGCCCTTCCCGATCATCATCATCGCGGCCGGCGCGATCGGCTATTTCGGCGCCATGAGCGGACGGCCGGAATTTGCCGGCGCCGAACATGGCGGTGCGAAGAGCTTGGCGCCCGACAGCATGCTCGGCGACGAGGTGCCGGACCACGCCCGCCCGAATACCGCGCGGACGCTACGCGTCGGCCTGTTCTGGCTATTGCTCTGGCTGGCGCCGGTCGCAGCGCTTCTGATCGCGCTCGGTCCGGCCAATACCTTCAGCCAGATCGCGCTGTTCTTCAGCAAGATGGCGATGGTGACATTCGGTGGCGCCTACGCCGTGCTGGCCTATGTCGCGCAGCAGGCGGTCGAGCATTACCATTGGCTGCAGCCGCGCGAGATGCTGGACGGCCTGGGGATGGCCGAGACCACGCCGGGCCCGCTGATCATGGTGCTGCAGTTCGTGGGCTTCATGGC
>Ga0137412_10001656_pt1 | contig 17390 bp, 12 predicted proteins | sample CZODoug2_1_16fun_FD_122160 | JGI IMG/M metagenome (GOLD analysis project Ga0137412, IMG submission 122160) | Vadose zone soil fungal communities from Angelo Coast Range Reserve, California, USA - CZODoug2_1_16fungal (Hybrid Assembly) | ecosystem: Environmental > Terrestrial > Soil > Vadose zone...
TCACCGTCCCGGTCACGACGAGCTTCGGCGACATGGCCCGCGCCGCTCAGGCGTCGTTCGACGCGGGCAAGGACTTGGCCAGCGTGCCTTGGGGCCGAGTGCTCGAATTGGCGCCCTGGTTGAGGAGGCCGCAGGGACGCGTGCCGTTGCTGTTCTTCTTGGACGCGGGCATTCCTCCGCTTTCCGCTCTGGTCAACTCGCACCTCGATGGGTCGAACGCCAGGATCTACCACGACGGGGGCATTCCGGCTCAATTCGATATACGGGTCAATCGTTTTGAGGACGAGGCTCACGCGATCGTGATGTTCCCCAACAATCCGATCGCCCGCGAATCAGTCAGGCGCTACATAGCGACCCTGCGTTCTGTGTATCTGCGCATTGCCCAGGGCCGGGAGGAGGTCAGAGTCATTCGCGATGCCGTCGTCGCTTGAGATCACCACCGATCGACAAGGTTAGGAGCATTCCGGGGCCGGAAGTTCGTAGATGAAGATTCGGATACCTAACACGCAGGCACTGGCCGCAGCCGGGAACATCTACCAACGGCTGGGGAATCTGGTCGTGCGTCGGCCGCTGGTGGTCATCGGTTTCTGGATCGCGCTGGCGGCTGTGCTGACCCTGACTGTGCCCCCGCTGGCCGTGATCGCAGCACAGAAGCAACCAGCGATGCTGCCCGACGACGCCCCGGTGATGGTCGCCACCCGCGAAATCGTCGACGCGTTTCACGACAAAGGCTCCGGCAACATCGTTTTGATCGTCCTCAGCGACGAGAGAGGGCTGAGCCCCGGCGACGAGAGCACCTACCGCGCCCTGGTCGGCAAGCTGCATCGGGACACGCAGGACGTGGTGGACCTGCAGGACTTCCTGACGACGAAAGAACTGCGCGAGGTATTCACCGCGAAGGACAAGAAGGCCTGGTACTTGCCCGTCAGCCTCACCGGTGACGCGGGTTCACCTCAAGGCCGGATGTCATACATAAATGTCACCGATCTGGTCAAGAAGACTGTCGCGGGGTCCACCCTGACCGCCAACATGGCCGGACCCGCGGCAACCGCCTCGGACCTGATCGACATCAGCGAGCGGGACCTGCATGTCATCGAGATCGGGACCACGGTCTTGGTGCTTCTCATCCTGCTGGTCGTGTATCGAAATCTGATCACCATGCTGGTGCCGTTGGTCACGATCGGCATATCCTTGGCGACTGCGCAGGGTGTGTTGTCGGGCGCTGCCGAGCTGGGCCTGGGTATCTCCAGTCAGACCATCGTCTTCATGAGCGCGATAATATTCGGCGCCGGAACGGATTACGCCGTCTTTCTCATCAGCCGTTACCATGACTACGTCCGCATGCGTGTGAGTTCGGACGAAGCGGTTAAGCGGGCGTTGGCGTCCATCGGCAAGGTGATCGCCGCATCGGCGGCCACGGTGGCGGTCACGTTCTTCGCGATGATCTTCACCCGGCTGCCGGTGTTTTCCACGGTCGGCCCGGCGTTGGCAATCGCGATCTTTGTGGCGTTCGTGGCAGCGGTCACCATCCTGCCGGCAATCCTGGTGCTCATCGGGCGACGAGGCTGGATCAAGCCGAGGCGCGAACTCACCACTCGTTTCTGGCGGCGCTCGGGCATACGCATCGTGCGCCGGCCCAAGGTCCATTTGGTCGCCAGTTTGGTAGTGCTCGCCATTCTGGCGAGTTGCGCGGGCTTCGCGCATTACAACTACGACGATCGCAAGACGCTGCCGGATTCGGTCGAGAGCGCCGCCGGGTACAACACGATGAGCCGCCACTTCCCGTTGGACTCGATCATTCCGGCATACCTTTTCGTTCACTCGCCGCATGACCTGCGCAACCCGAAAGCTCTTGCCGACCTTGAGCAGATGGCTGCGCGGGTAAGTCAGCTGCCCGGCGTCGCAATGGTTCGCGGCATTACCCGACCGATGGGCGAGTCGCTGGAACAGGCCAGGTTGGCCTGGCAAGCGGGCGAGGTGGGCAACAAGCTCAACGATGCATCGCAACAGATCCACCAACACAACGAGGACCTCGACAAACTGACCCACGGTGCCGACCAACTGGCCGATGCCCTCGGCCAGGTACGAGACCAAGTCGGCCAAGCAGTGGCCGGCACCCGCGGCTTAGTCGATGCACTTACTTTCGTGCAGAGCATCGGCGGAGGAAAGACCTTCGACGACATCGACAAAGCCGCCAAAATGGTCACCGAGATGCATAATCTCGGTCAGTCCCTTGGCGTAAACATCGCAGACGTCAACGACACCGCCAGCTGGGCCGGTCCCATTCTCGCCGCGCTCAACGCCACCCCCGTTTGCTCGATGAATCCGGATTGCGTCGCGTCTCGCAACCAGTTGCAGCGCCTCGCCGACGCCCGCAACAGCGGGGCCTTGAACAACCTGTCGGATCTGGGCAAGCAGCTGCAAGCGACGCAGGGCACCGACTCCCTGGAGTCGACAGCGCGAGGCTTGCGACAAGCACTAAGCACCGCCACCAACAGCATGCGGTCACTGGCGGGCACCGATCCCAGCGGCGTGCCAGCCAAGCTGGACAGCCTCCAACACGGTGCGGAGCAACTCGCAGACGGCAGCCGACAACTGGCCGCCGGTGTGCAGGAACTCGTCGACCAAACCAGGCACATGGGCGCCGGCCTGGGCGACGCGTCCGGATACTTGCTGGCCATGAAATCCGGCGCATCTTCTCCCACGATGGGCGGATTCTTCATTCCGCCACAGATTCTGACCCAAGACGACTTCAAGAAAGCCGCCGGCATCTTCATCTCCCCCGATGGCCACTCGGCGCGATACCTGGTGCAAACCAAGCTGAATCCGTTCAGCGTGGCAGCCATGGATCAGGTCAACGCGATCACCGATACCGCGCATCAGGCCCAACCGAATACCACGCTGGCGGATGCCAAGATATCGCTGGCCGGTATTTCCGTCGGACTTCGGGACACGCGCGACTATTACAACAAAGACTTCGAGTTCATCGTCATCGCGACCATCCTCATCGTGTTCATGATCCTGGTCATGCTGCTGCGGGCGGTTGTTGCGCCGTTGTATTTGATTCTGTCCGTGGTGATTTCGTACTTGTCGGCGCTCGGCATCGGCGTCATCACTTTTCAATTCATCTTCGGTCAAGAACTGCACTGGAGTGTGCCAGGGCTGACTTTCATCATCCTTGTGGCAGTGGGTGCCGACTACAACCTGCTGCTCATCTCCAGGATCCGTGACGAGTCGCCGCATGGCGTCCGGTTCGGCGTCATCCGCACGGTAAGTTCGACCGGCGGAGTCATCACCGCAGCGGGTCTGATTTTCGCCGCTTCGATGTTCGGACTGCTGTTCGCCACCATCAGCATGATGGTCCAGGCAGGTTTCGTCCTCGGCATGGGCATCTTGCTTGACACGTTCCTGGTGCGCACCGTTACGGTGCCCGCAATTGCAGCGATGGTCGGCCGAGCGAACTGGTGGCCGTCGCGGTTCCGTCCGCAGCGGCATGCACCAGCTCGTCGGGCCGCGCCAGCAACCGCAACCCAGGGCCGGGAGAGCGAAACACCAAGCGCAAGCGAACAACTCAGCCTGGACCTGCCGTCGAGCGTCACCCACAACGTCGATCTTCCCACTGACGACAGCCACGAACCTCTCCCCGGGCAAGCGCCGCTGAATGCTCAGTCGATACCCGGATCGACGAGCCACCGCATGAAGATCAATTCGCTAGGCGGGCGTGAGCAGATCCGCGTCGCCCTGCCGCCGAGCGCCGACCACAGGCACCATAAACACGCTCTGCGAAACTACGAACACCTTGCGCACCAGCTTCCACCGCAGGTCCGTACTAATGGCCCGCCAGAGGAGCACACCACGACCAACCTGGAAAACACACTCGACGGCCAGATGCCCGCCAACGGTCAACACCCGGCGGAAGCCAACTGCGAACAACCAGTCGGAGAACATGAAATGCCTTTATGTGAAGGCTGGAACTGCCTGGGCCCGTCGCCCTTGGAATGTGTGTCAAGAGGTAGATGTGGCCGCGCAGACCGTCGGCTGATTGTTCAATCTGGCGCGAGTAATAACGATGAGTGACACAAGTTCTATGCGACAAACGTTGTCGGTAGGATCGCGTTTCTATTCGCAACCGTGCCCTCTCGGGATACGAAGCTTTCCACAGCGTGTGGTGGCAGTGCCGGTCTGGCTGAGGTCGCCGCGCTGCCGAGCAGCAAGCGCGACTAGGCGAAAGACTAAGTGCTGCTTATGAAATTTGCCCTGGCAGTACACGGAACTCGCGGCGATGTGGAGCCCTGCGCCGCGGTCGGTCTCGAGCTGCAGCGCCGAGGTCACGAAGTGTGCGTTGCCGTTCCGCCCGACATGCTCGGCTTCGTCGAGTCGGCTGGGCTTACTCCGGTCTGCTACGGGCCGGATGCGCAGGCGATGCACGAGGAGGACTTCGTCCACAACTTCTGGAACATCACGACTCCGATCAAAGTGGTGCGCGCGGGCAAGGAATACCTCAGCCAGGTCTGGGCGGACATGGGCACGACGCTGGCGTCGCTGGCGGACGGCGCCGATCTGCTGCTGACGGGGATGATCCAGCAGGGACTGGCTGTGAACGTCGCGGAGTTCTACGGGATTCCGCTGGCGGCGCTGCACAGCTTCCCGGTGCGGGTCAACGGCCGGCTACTCCCGATGGTGCCACCGCCGGTGACCCGCTCCGCCGTTTCAGCGCTCTGGTGGCTGCATTGGCGCATGACGAGGGCTGCCGAGGACGCCCAACGCCGCGAACTGGGCTTGCCGCCCATCACCACACCGTCGACGCGACGGATCACCGAGCGCGAATCGCTGGATATTCAGGCCTATGACGAACTCTGCTTTCCCGGGCTGGCAGACGACTGGGCGAAATGCGCTGGCCTGCGGCCCTTCGTCGGTGCGCTCACGATGGAGCTGCCGACAGATGCCGACGACGAGGTCGCTTCGTGGATTGCCGCCGGAACGCCGCCGATTTACTTCGGCTTTGGCAGCATGCCGGTGCAAGCACTGGCCGAGACGGTTGCGATGATCAGCGGTGCCTGCTGGCAACTAGGCGAGCGCGCGTTGATCTGCACCAGCGCAAACGACGGCGCCGGCATCCCAGATCGTGGCCACGTCAAGCTGGTCCGTGCCGTCAACCACGCGGCCGTCCTCCCGTCCTGCCGCGCAGTCGTTCACCACGGCGGTGCAGGAACCACGGCCGCCGGCATGCGAGCGGGCGTCCCGACGCTGATTCTGTGGGTCACCGCAGACCAGCCGATCTGGGCAGCTCAGGTCAAAAGACTGAAAGTCGGTTCTGCCCGGCGCTTCTCGGCCACCACACAGCAATCACTGGTCTGCGACGTGCTTTCCATCCTCACGCCAGAATATGTCGACAGGGCCCGCGAAGTCGCCACCCGGATGACCAAACCCGAGGCAAGCGTGGCCACCGCTGCTGATCTCCTGGAAGAGACAGCCGGCCTGAGGGGGGCTTCCTGATGGGCACCGTGCTCGTGCTGGCGCTGATGATGGCGACCGATCCGGTGCGTCTCGGCGTCACCCTGCTTCTGATCTCCCGACCACGACCCATTCTTAACCTGCTTGCATACTGGCTCGGCGCCATGTTTGTAGGCGTTACCGCCGCCGTAGTTGTGCTGACGATGATGCGTGACTTCGCGCCAACGCTTCTGCAAAACTTGAGCTCTCTTGCTGCAACTCCCGTAGTCCGGCACGCCCAGATCGCCTTTGGTGTGCTGGCGCTACTTCTCGCCGCGCTGACTACAGCGGGCTTGCCGGCGCGACAGCGGCTTCGGGTGCCCGTGTCGGTAGGTGGCGATCCGTCGGCATTGTTGCTGCAGCCGAGCACGCCGACCGGAATCTCGCAGCTGCTGGGCCGCGCGCGAGGCGTGCTAGGAGGCGAATCTTTGTGGGTGGCGCTTGCGGCCGGCATCGGAACAGGTCCCGCACCCCTCGAATACCTGGTCGCGCTGACCGCCATCCTGGCCATGGGAGGCGCAATTGGGACGCAGATCAGTGCCGCCGTTGTATTCAATGTCGTAATGCTTGCGGTCTGCGAGATTACGCTCGTGAGTTATCTTGCGACGCCGAGGAGAACGCTGGCGATCATTGACCAGCTGAACAGCGGGGTGCGGACTCATCGTCGGCGAATCCTCTCACTCATGATCGGTGTGGCGGGAGTCTGCTTGGTGGTCACCGGCAGCGGCTGAGACCCAAACATTCAAGTGGGCGAACCGACCGCACCAACACGGCTTCCGGAGGAAGCCCGAAACCTAGAGAGTGAGTCATGCAGGCACAAGCGCTAATTGACGAGATCCGCCGGGAACGAACTGTCACTGCCGAAGACGGGAAAACGTATCCGATTCACAAACACGGCATCGATGTCGCCGAAGGTCGTTTCCTAACAGAGTTTATCGCCGGCCGTCCGAACGTCATACGAACGCTGGAGGTCGGCTGCGCCTACGGCTTGTCGTCTCTTCATATCGCGAGCGCACTTGCTGGGCGCCCAGGTGCGCATCACGTGATCGTCGACCCGGACGAAAGCACCGCCTGGAGCGGGGTTGGGGTGACCAACCTCGACCGCGCAGGCATCGACTTCTACGAACTTCGCGAAGAACCATCGGAGATCGCGCTACCCCAACTGCTGAAGGAGGGCGCCGAATTCGATCTGGCGTTCATTGACGGCTGGCACACCTTCGACCAAACGCTGATCGACATGTACTACGCCAACAGGCTGGTCAAGGTGGGGGGATACATCATCATCGATGATGCAGACTGGATCAGCGTGTCGAAGGCCATATCGTACTTCGTGAAGTACCCCTGCTACCGGATCGTCGCAGGCGCCGCTGGCCCGGTCACGAGAGTAGTGAATGTGCTCTGGAGACTTGGCAAGCCGTTTGCGGAGTTGCTGTTTCCACGCTGGCTATACGACTACTTCTACGGGCTTGGAAAGTATCCGTCGATGGTGGCACTGCAGAAGGTGACGGAAGACAACCGTAACTGGAAGTGGTTCCGCTCGTTCTGATTCAACGAAGTCTGCGTGACCGTCGGCCGAATTAGGCGACCACTAACTCATGAACCCTACGCCCGGGCGAATACCTGTCGAACCTAGACGGCGGCGCAACCCTGTCAGTAGCGGATCGTCACGGGCGACTACATCCGGACGTTCCGCAACCAACGATGCGCGCACAGCGCGATGCTGTTTCCTAACGGTACTAACCCGGTAGATGTGCCAGCGCTTTCCAGAAGGGCAGAATTATCGATTGGTAGCGGTCATGGGACACACTGTGAGCCAGGGCTCGCATTGGAATCCTGGTCAAGCGATCCGGCAACGGCATCAGCGACCGCAGCTTATGAATCACTTCATCGTTGGGAAATTGAACCCTATCGTCGCCGATCTTCACGCCGACAAAGTAAAGATCGAAGTGCGTCGGCAGATACCAGAACCGCCACCGGCTGAACATCGAAGCCAACGGCACCCCCTCAAAGTCAGCGGCAGTCAAGTTGCGGTAGTAATCCAGCCCTCGTGACTGGGTGCCCGGAGAGTCAGCCCGGTCCGTGCGCGATGTTCCGTGCTCGGGGCGCCCAAGAGAAGCGCAACTGAAGGCCAACAAGCCGCCCGGCCGCGTCATACGGGCCATGTTCTCAAACGTCTCGCGCCAGTACGGGTCGTGCTCAAAACATTCGCCCGAGATGGTGATGTCGTAGCTGCCGTCAGGATGGTCGACCTCGTGACCAAATGCCACTAAGTCGACGCCTGGCCCTTCGCTGAGGTCCACACCGACGTAGCTGGCAGCAGTCCCGAATAGTCTGCGGATGCTTCCGTTTACGTCGCAGGAACCGATCTCCAAAACCTTTGCACCAGCTACGAGGGACCGGTTTGCGTCGACAACGGCCGCGAAGAAGCCGAGCTGTTCCGGGTGACTCACTGGCCGGATGTCATTGCATTCGCGCGGGACAAGCACGGGTTCCCGCCGGACCGTCGCTCCGCGCTCGGTGCTGGCGAGGGAGGTGCTAACGGTCGGTCAGGAAACGATACAAACCGTGCTTGCGTATCAGATACTGCGTCGCTTCGTGCGCCCATTTGTTTCGGTTCTTCCCTCTGACATCGATGTGTTGGTGAACGACTTGGATGCTTGGATCGAACTGCGTCTTAATGCCCCGCTTCTCCAACCGCATCGCCAAGTCTTGAACCTCATGATGCCGCAATTTTGAGTCGTAGCCGCCAACCGATCTGAATATGCCGGAGAGGACCAGCATATTGCCTTCGTGAACCCAATAAGCCGGCGCCGGCGCGGGAGGCTCGAGTACGTTGGGCCAGCCAGTCATAGTAGGAGCGGCCGCCCGATGCACAGCGCGGGCCAGCCGTGGCTTTTCCCTGAGGCGGTCGATCAACCGCGGACCGTTTGACGTGAAATTCCCCCAGAGCGAGAACACAGCACCGTAATTACAGTACTCCTGACCACCGTCTAAGCGGGTGACCAGCCCGCCGACCACGCCGACTCCGCGGTCTGCATATCGATCAATGACTTGCCTTGCGACAGCGGGTGTTTCAGCCGTTTTCAAGTCCATGTCGGCATCGATGAAGTGAATAATTGCCTCGTCGCCAACTTGATCGATTATTTGATTACGGTTAGCACCGGCACCCCGGTTCTCGGGGCTCCGCACCACTCTTACTTCGCCGCCGTACTCACCAACCACATCCACGCTGTGGTCGGTGGAGGCGTCGTCAAGTACGAAAACGCCGTCGTAGCGCTGCGCCAAGACTTGTGGGATCAAGTTACGAAGATTGTCGGCCATATTGAAGTTTGGTATGGCCGCGACGACCGGTAACCGTTTAACCATGGTGCTCGCTATCTAAGACGAAGCAGTGAGAGATGCTCCGCTATTAAGGCTACGGGCTGATGGAACTCAGGATCGTCTCGGCCGCTGTGGCAACGACGTCGGTTTCCATATTGGCTAGCAATATGCCGAGCCCCATGTCGGCCGCGATTGGCAAGCCGATCGCGTTGATCGGATCGGAGAGGTTGTCCAGGAAAAGGCTGGCATCGTATGCCGGCAGGGCGGTCAGAAACGCATCGGCGATATCGGCTGTCGGCAGCAACGTTCCGTACGCAGTTGAGAGATCACTCGAGAGCGTGTCCGCAAAGTTGGTGAGCGGCAGTGCGGGGTCACTGGCGAAGTTCGCCAGTGCGGTCGAGAGGTCGGGCAACGCGCTCGTTGTTCCCGACGACGAATCCATCAGTGAGGTCAGCGAGTTAAGAGAAAGGTCCACGGGGTTCGGCCCACTGCCGGTGAAATCACCGATGAAGTTTTCGATGCCCTGTTCAGCCCCACTGGCCAGAAGACCGGGCATCATCTCGATATCACTGAGGCTTGGGAATAAGCCGAACGGCGTCGCCACATTCGCCGCATCGGTCGAATAGCCATATAGCGGGTCGCCGTAGCCCAGGTTCACCAGGTACGTCATGTCAGGCTGCAACAGGTCGGCCAAGGGGTTGCCGATGAGCGGAATGTCACGGACCGGGTCCAGCAGCGGCAAGTCATTGACAGGGATCAGGTAGTACGTGGTGTCGGTGGCTCCCGAGGTGGGCAGCTGGATCGCCGTCGCAACCTCTGCCGGCGTCAGGTCGAGATACTGGCCGTGGACAACATTAATACCCTCAACAGCGTTCAAGTCAGACAAGATATCTAGCGGGTACCGCGGGAAGTCGGCGTAGCCGTCATATTCGAGGGTGTAAATGGTGGTCGGGAAGTCATCGGCCGGCGTCGCGCCGTAGAAGTCGAGCCCCAGGCTCGGGATAGTCAGGCCGTCGAAGCGCTCGAAGATTCCACCGTTGGGATTCATCAGATCACCAATCAGCACAAACGATGCTGGAGCCGTCGGATCCGTTGCCTCAAGCTGCTCCATTTCCAGTGAGGCGATAACGGCGCTCTGCGAGGCGCCGAAAATGTCAACTGGGTCGCCGGCGCTGAGGCTCGGAGCGATCGTCTCGTTCAAGATCGTCAGTCCCTCGGCCACCGAGGTGTCGAGAGGCAATTGGTTCACGCCAGTGATCGGATAGAACTGCTCGGGTGTCGTTAACGCTGTGGGGTCGACATTCGGGAACGTCGGCTGACCCGGGAAAAGTGCTGTTGAAGGGAAGTAGAGCGATTGCAATTCATCGATGAGCTCCGTCGAAGGTGTCGGCAAGCCGCTGCCGCCCATCACTTCAAAAGGCACCACCGGGTCTGTATCAACCGGCGCCCCATACGCGAACGCTGAATTCATCATCGAGGTAAGCGACAGTAGGCCCACACCCGCACCGGCGAACAGCGAAAAACCCAGCCATCGGAAGTTACGGCCGGTCATCGTGACCCCCCGGAAGGTCGTACCCTCAACGTCGAATCGTAGGCTACCCCAGACGATTAGCTGCGGCACGGCAGCGTGCTACACACTTTTACGCTTCCGGGGGCACGGCGTCTAGCCAGGGACAACCGGCTCGACAGCTGAGCGTGAGCGCTCCGCTAACTGGTACGCGGCATAGGTCTGGCTCGCATCCGCCTTGCCGAACATCGGCTGCACCCACGACCCGCGCGGGAATTGCTTACGCCACTTACGACCATGCCGTTTCCGTAAGCCACGCACCTTTTCAAAGTTGGCTTGCCACTCGTAACGCCGTCTGCCGAAGTGGGCATTGGCGGTCTTGTGTCCGAAGTGGTTGATATAGGCCATCTCGGTTATATACAAGCCGTACCCCGCTTTCCGGGCACGCAACGCCAGGTCGAGGTCGACCCCCCAGCCGTATCGCCGAAAGGACTGTAAGTCCAGTCCGCCGATGGTCTGCCAGCAGTCGCGCGACAGCACAAGCGCCGTCCCCTCTACGACCGGCACTGCCCGATATTGCGGTCGGGGAGCGTAGTTTGCTGCGTCCGGTTTCTCGTCAGCTTCCGCGGATGGGAATCCATGATCGATGGCTGGGCCGACGATTCCGACGTCAGCGGGTAGGCACGGGTCGATCAGAGCGTCGACGAATCCCCTCGAAATGCGGGTGTCGTTGTTGAGCGTCATCGCGTGGGAGTAGCCCTCCGAGAACGCGATTCGGAACCCGACATCGCTGCCCCCCGCCCAGCCGAGGTTCTCTCCGGGTTTCAGAACCCGTTCTTTGCTGACCGCGGAATAGTCTCCCCGGTTGTCAACGATAAGATAGTCGGCCCCCTCACGCTCCAAGTCGTGCACGAGAGCATGCGTATACTCATGCTGGCCATACACTGGAACCGTAATCAGCAGGGGCACAAGCTGATTGTACTTCGACATTCTGATACTCGCACGCGATCTCGGGATGAGTCAACATGAGGAGAGCAGCCCGTTGTCGCCGGCGTGGCCAGGTGGTTTTGGCGGCAATGGCCGTTGCCAGTGCCTAAATGAAATCACTAACTGGCCTCGCCCGCCCGACCGCCCCGCATGTTGGTGACATCGAGACAGACTGCTGCTGGTGGTTTGGTTTTGACAAGAAACTGTCTACGGGATTGACGTTGTAAGGCCGGGGCGGACCTTTGCCCCCTGAGACGAGCTTTCAGTGCCATCGCAGGCTTCTCGACCAAAAACCAGCTCATTGCGGCGAACGGCAAAGTGGCGACGGTCGCAATAATCGTGAACACGATCGGGTTTAAGATGCCAAGCCCGCAGATGACAAGCAGCTGCTGGATCGGGCACGCGTAGATATAAACACCGTAAGAAAGATCGTTACGCAGTCTGAACCGCTCGTTGTCGATGAGGGCGCCCGAAACGATGATGGCGTAAGCAAGCGGAATGGCAGCAACCAAGCGGTAGTCAGGCAGCAGGGTGGCCACTAACACGAAGGCCACGCTCACCGCGACGAGCGACCATCGCGCCGGAATCAAGTCCCGAAACTGATGTAGGAGCGCGCCGGCCAGAAACATGACAGCGAAGCGCGCACCGTTCTGGGCGACGGTCGGTACTCCGTCGAGTGTGTATGAAGCCAGCGCCGCCCAAGTGACGGCCAATGCCATGGCCGTCGGAAGAAACCACCGGCGACCGAGGAGCCCGACTACGCCGAGACCAGCAACAGCGATATAGCAGAGCACCTCGTATTGGAGCGTCCAGAGAGAACCGTTCCACATACCCGCATCTGGGATCCCGCGCGGTGTTCCCCCGACATCAACTTGGAAAATCCAGATTGCGCTGTTTTTGACGACGTATCCGATCGGTGCGGAGGACAGCAACAGCCTGGCGGCAGGACCACCCTGAATCGCCACACCGATCGGCGCTATGGCGAACGCGGTGATGGCCAGGCAGACCCATAACCCGGGGACGATGCGAAGACCCCGAGCGGCAAAGTACGCGCCGAGCCTCGGCCTGCTCAGCCAACTCGACGTAATGAGAAATCCTGAGACCGCAAAGAACCCGTCGACCCACGCCTGGCTGAAAAGCTGGTGAACCGCGAACGGCAAGTGGCGACCAGTGAGCGGAAAGCTATGCCACAGGATCACCCCCGTCGCCAGCGCCAATCGGAATGAGTTCAGCGCGTTCGCTCGAGGATCGAATGCCTGCCCGAGTGTCTTACGTCGTCGCCTGCCGACTCGCGGGTCAACGTCTGGCAACGTCGTTGACCCGCTGGGGACTTCGGGGTTCCCACTCATGCCAGGTGATCCCTAGGCATCCAGGCGCGCGAACTGACGCTGCTGGTATTGCTCGACACACGCCCTTCGCCTGACCTTGCCGCTCGTGGTGATCGGAATCGACCCCGGTGATACCAGAACGAGGTCCGCGACGCTCAGACCATGCGAGGTTGAGATCGCCGAGGTGACTTCGTTCTTGACGCCGGCGAGCTTGTCCAGCACTTCGTCGCGGGCCTCCCCCCGATTCTTGAGTTCGGCGATGGCGACCAGCTTCTCGGTGCCGTCTTCTGGAACCGCTATCGCCACACAGCGGCCCCGCGTGATCGCCTGAATCGTCGCCTCGATGTCGTCGGGAGAGTGATTGCGGCCGTAGACAATCAAGAGATCCTTGACGCGGCCGATGATGAACAATTCTCCTTCGGAGAAGAAACCCAGGTCTCCGGTTCTCAACCACGGCCCCTCCGGCATCCCGGTCGACGGGCTCGCCAGCTTTCCACCGAACGTGTCCCGCGTCTCTTCTGGTTTGCGCCAGTAGCCGGTGGCGATGTTGTCGCCGTATGCCCAGATCTCACCGACTGTTTCCGCCGGGCACTCGATGCAGGTATCGGGGTCGACGATCCGCAGGATCGGTGAGTGCGGCACGCCGTAGCTGACAAGCGCTGTGCCGTCTGGGCTTTCGCACCGCTTGGCCTGGCCGTCGACCAGTTTCTCGGATTCGAAATGAACGATGTGCGGTGGTTCACCAGGTTTGCGGGTCGCCAGATACACCGTCGCTTCGGCCATTCCGTAGGAGGGTCGCAGCGCCGTGCCGGGAAGATTGTGGCGGGCGAACCGCTCGGTAAAGCGCTTGAGCGTTACGGGTTGCACTCGCTCGCTACCGTTGAGAATGTGCACCACGTTCCCAAGATCGAGCCCGGTCATGTCTTCGTCTGACGTTTTCCGTGCCGCCAATTCGAAAGCGAAATTCGGCGCAGCCGAAAAGGCGTGGCTATTACTTGCCATCAATTGCATCCACCGCGCAGGCCGCGCCAAAAACGATACCGGGCTGGTGAGCACACCGTGCAGACCTGCCAGAAGCGGTACGCAGATTCCGACCAGCAAACCCATATCGTGGTAGAAGGGCAGCCACGAGACAAATGTGGTGTCAGGCGGAGCTACCTTGCCGTTCTCGGAAAAATAGTCAGACATGATCTGCTCGAAATTGGCCAGCAGGCTCCGGTAGTTAACCATGACCCCGGCGGGCGAGCGGGTCGATCCAGACGTGTACTGCAAATACGCGGTGTCGGCGCGGCTGTCGTTTCCGGCCCTGGACCCCCTCCGAGCGTCCAGGGCCAACAGGTCAACTTCCACCACAGCCGGCGCAGGTATGTCGGGCTGCGACTTGACGTACTCGGCCACGTTGCCCGCCACTGCAGATGTGGTCAGAATCACCGAAGGCGATGCGTCGCGTAATACGGAACTCACTCGCTCGTCACTTGCGCCACCCAGCGGAACCGAGAGCGGAACCGCGACGAAACCGGCCTCTAACGCGCCAAGAAAGGCGTCGATGTAATTGAGTCCTTGCGGCGCCAAAATTACCGCCCGGTCACCAGCCGATCCGTGAGATCGTACCGCGTGGGCAACGTTCAGCGACCGCCGGTGCAGCTGAGACCACGTTATGGTTTCCGGTAGGCCGTCCCAATCCTGCTCGTAATCAATGAAAGTGAACGCCTTCTCACGGGGCTGCAGACTGGCGCGCTCGCGCAGAACACTGGGGATGGAAGGTTGGACCACCCTCGTCACTTTACCGTCGCGGGCAGCTCGATGGCCGGTCTAGCCTGCATCGAAAAAACCAAATACGTTGCCCGGCAATGACTGACGTGTCAATCAGTTGCCGGCGATCAGGCCGGCGGTTCGCCATCCGGCGGCCAGCTCGCGACACCGTCTTCCAGCGGCACCTGCAAGCTGTGCAGAATCGATGCGATCATTCGCCAGCCGCTGATCGCTGCAACGAGCTCGATGAGCATCGCCTGGTCGGCACCCAACTCACGCTTGCATGCCGCCCAGCTCTGCTCGCTCACCGCGCCGTCGCGCACCACATCATCCGTTGCGGCGAGCACCGCCCGCTCCACCGGGCCAAACCCGTTGTGGGACCGCCAATCCCTCACACCGAGCAGGTCGTCGGCACTCACCCCGAGTCCCTGGGCGACGCGCCAGTGCTGTGTCCATTCGTAGTCGGAGGCGGTGAGCCAACCGATACGCATGATCGCGAGCTCGCGGAGCCGCGAGTCGAGTTTTCCGTGCCACAGCATGAGCGCGAGCAGATCGTTCAGGCGACCGGCCAGCGCGGGGTGATTCAACAGCACCTGAAAGATCGCGAGCTCGGCCATGTAGTCGGGCACACCGGCTTCGTCCGCGGCGGCTCTGGCCTCGTCCACCGGGAGACGGGGAATGCGGGCTTCTCTAGACGTCACGCTGGCTCAGTAACCCGTCAGCCGGCTACGGCTCCCGGCTCGGCGAAGGGCGAACCGAAGTCGGCCACCCGCTCGAACCCATCCTTGCGCGCTTGGGCCGCGCCCATCCGGCACATCGCGCTCGTCGCGATGAACCCGGCGTGGTCGATGACGACGAACGGGGTCAGCAGTCGATTATGGACAAATCCGAACGCCAGGCCGCTCTCCGGATCGGCCCACCCGAGCGAGCCGCCCAGCCCGACGTGGCCGAACCCGGGGATCACATCGAACGGCAGTCGGTGATAGCCGAGGTGGAATGCCAGCGGTATCACCAGGTTTCCGTCCGGCCGCAGACTTCGCCGCCCGCTGAGACCGGCGGCCACCTCCGGTGACAGGAATTGGCTGCCGTCGATCCGGCCGCCGTTGGCGATCGCGCCGTACATCCGGGCCAGCCCACGCGCTGTCGCGACGCCGTTAGCCGCCGGGATCTCCGCATCCAGCAACGGAATATCACCTTGCGCAACGGCTTTCACGCCCGGGAAGTACATCGAACCGAATCCGGCGGACAAGGGTAGCGCGGCGATCATTGGCGCCACCGCGTTGAACACCGGGTTCTGGAAAGCGCTCTGCGGCATGATGATCTGCGCCGCTCGCGTCGGCGCCTCGGCGGGCGGGCGGCCCAGATGCAGGCCGTCGGTGCCCAGCGGCTCCGCCAGCTCCTCGCGGATCAACTGCCGCATGCCTTTACCGGTGACGGCCCGAGCCAGCCCAGACAGCAGCCAGCCGTAGGTCAGCGAGTGATAGGCCGACCTGCCGAACGAGTATCCCGGGGGCGCTTCCGCCAGGCGTCGTTCCATCAGTTCGTGGTCCAGCAGGTCTTGCTTGCTGGACCCGCGCAACGCCGACAGCCCGGCCTGATGCCGCATCAGCTGCCGGACAGTGATATCCGCTTTCCCGTTGGCGCCGAACTCCGGCCAATACTGGGCAACCGGCACGTCGTACTCGATCAGCCCGCGGTCGACGAGCCGATGGATCACGGTGGAGGCCAGGCCCTTTGTCGCCGAAAACACCATGGTGCCGGTATCCGCGGTCCACGGCACCCGTCCGCGCCGATCTGCCCAGCCGGTCCACACGTCGACGACGGGTTCGCCGTCCAGGTAGACAGCCAGCGCCCCGCCGCCGAATCGACGATGCGGAAACATGCTGGCGAAGCTGCGCACCGCGCAGGCAAAGTGTGGATCGGCTGCGCCGTGAACACCGCGCGGCAGCACTGAGCGGCGATTGCCCACTTCTTCGAGGGTCATTCTTCGAATCTACCGTTCCACTCTATAAACGAAGTGCAATTTAGCTTTCCGTTATTGAAGCGAGCTCCAAGATTTGCTGAGCAGCCAGCGCCGGGGTCAATTCCCCAGTAAGTACCCGCCGTTCGACGTCGGCGCGGGCTTTGCGCACCGCGGGGTTGGACAGCACCCGGTCCAGCACGGTGTCGCGAACCATCTGCCAGGTCCAGTCGACCTGCTGGGCCCGCCGCCGCGCCTCGAACTCCCCCGCCTCGGTGAGCACATCGCGGTGCCGCTCGACGGTGTCCCACAACTCTTCCAGCCCAGTGCCTTCCAATGCGCTCATGGTCAGAACTGGTGGACGCCAAAGGGTTTCGCGGGGATAGATCAACCGGATCGCCCCGGAGAGTTCGCGCGCGGCTTTGCGGGCCTCTGTCAGGTGATCGCCGTCGGCCTTGTTGACCACGACGATGTCGGCGAGCTCCAATACGCCTTTTTTGATGCCCTGCAGCTGATCGCCGGTGCGCGCCAGCGTCAGAAAGACGAAGGTGTCGACCATGTTGGACACCGCCACCTCGGACTGACCGACCCCCACGGTCTCCACCAGGATCACGTCGAACCCGGCGGCCTCCAGCAGCACGATGGTCTCCCGGGTGGCCTTGGCCACGCCGCCGAGCGTGCCCGACGTCGGCGACGGGCGGATGTAGGCGTCCGGATGCGCTGCCAGCTGGGGCATTCGGGTCTTGTCGCCGAGAATCGATCCGCCGGTTCTGGTCGACGACGGATCGACGGCGAGGACCGCTACCCGATGGCCGCGCCCGATCAAGTGCATCCCGAGCGCCTCGATGGCGGTCGACTTGCCGACTCCCGGCACCCCGGTGATCCCGACATGCAGGGCGTTGCCGGCGGCGGGCATCAGCTGCAGCAGCAACTGCTGAGCGCGGTCGCGGTGATCGGCACGGGTCGACTCGACAAGAGTGATTGCCCGCGGTAGCGCGGACCGGTCGCCGCCGCGCACCGCCGCGGCGAGTTTGTCTATGCT
>Ga0137412_10001658_pt1 | contig 17386 bp, 13 predicted proteins | sample CZODoug2_1_16fun_FD_122160 | JGI IMG/M metagenome (GOLD analysis project Ga0137412, IMG submission 122160) | Vadose zone soil fungal communities from Angelo Coast Range Reserve, California, USA - CZODoug2_1_16fungal (Hybrid Assembly) | ecosystem: Environmental > Terrestrial > Soil > Vadose zone...
CAGTTTGCCCAAGGCCGCGCCGGACAGACCGGCAACCCGTCTGCCAAAGCGCCTGCCGGCAATTCGCCGCAGCAATAGCTCACCGAGGAGCGTTAGTTGAAGTCAATTCTTCGCGGCGTATGCTCATCTGCCCTGCTCGCGCTGCTCCTCGCCCTGCGCCTGCACGCGCAGGACTCCACGCCCGCCCAGACACAACCAAGCCCCGCTCCCCCAGGCCCAGCGCAAGCCGAAGCACAAAGCGCTCCACCGCCTACCTACGAGATCACCGGCACGGCCCGCAGCGGAAAAACCCCTCTCCCCGGCGCCACCGTAACCGCTTCGAACACGCTGACTGGGAAAAAATACTCCGCCGTCAGCAACGCTGAAGGCAAATTCACCTTCACTGGCATTGTCCGGGGCCGCTACGTCCTTCGCATCGAATTCATGGGTTTCTCTCTCTTCACCCAGGAAGTCGTCCTCAATCCCGCGAATCCGTCAGGCAAAATCGACGCCGAGTTGATATTGGCTTCTCGCCAGCAAGAGCAATCCAACAAATCCAATAACGCCAGCATCGCCGCAGGCCGGGGCTTCCAAAGCCTCGCCCTCGATAGCGCGCTGTCTTCTCTCGCCGGAGGCAACGCCGGCCTCGGTGGCAACGGCGCGCCCGGAGCGCCGCAAAACTTTGGTGACATCTCGTCTCTGCCGCTGAACGGCGCAGGCGCCGCAGGCCCCACCGAATCCATCAGCATCAGTGGCGCGCAAGGCCGCACCCAGGATTTCGGCGGCGGCAACGAGCAGGATCTTCAGGATCGCATCCAGGAATTTCGCGACCGCATGCAACGGGAAGGCTTCGGCGGTCTTGGTGGTGGTCCCGGCGGACAAGGCGGAGGAATGGGGGGTGGCCCAATCATGATTGGCCGCATGGGAGGCCGCGGCTTCAACGTAAATCAGCCCCACGGCGTGCTTTATTTCTCCGACGACAACTCGTCTCTCGACGCCACTCCCTTCTCGCTCAGCGGTTTTCCCATCGCCAAGTCGCAATACAATCAGTCGCACTTTGGCGCAAACGTCGGCGGTCCCTTGAATATTCCCAAGCTCTTCAACGGCGGCAACAAATGGTTTTTCTTTGCCGGCTGGAATGGCTCCCGCGGCGATACTCCCTACGATGCTTTCTCCACCGTCCCAACACTCGACGAACGCAACGGCAATTTCTCAAACGCCACCTATAACAATGGCGCTCCCGTCGAAATTTTCAATCCGGCCACCAGCCAGCAATATCAGTTCAACGGCGTGCCAAACGCAATCGACCCTTCGACGTTCAGTCCCGCCGCGAAATCCCTCCTCCAATTTATTCCGCTCCCCAATATCCCGTTGACCTCCACCGGCCAGAACTTTCATTTCGTTACCTCCGACGCCAGCAACTCGGACTCGATAATCCTGCGGCTGGTCCACAATTTCGGTTCCAGCACCGGCCCGATGGTTCTTGGGCCAGGCGGAGGCGGGCGCAACGGCCGCCGCCAAAACAATATCAATTTCGGCTTCAACTGGTCGCGCAACTCCACGAACATCGTGAATCCATTCCCATCGCTCGCCGGCGGCACTATCACGCAGGGTCTGAACGCCAGCGCCGGTTGGGTTTACGGCAAGAATCGCGCCACGAATAATCTCCGTGTGAATTACAACCACAATCACGTCTCCACAACGAATCTCTATTCCAACACCACCGATGTCGCCGGCCCCGGCGGCGCGGGAATCACTGGCATCTCAAATAATCCCTTTGACTTTGGCCTGCCCGGAATCAGTTTCACTTCCTTCGGTGGCCTCATCGATCCGACGCCGCGCCGCGAACTCGATCAAACCTACACCATCTCCGACACCCTCAACTGGAATCACGGCAAGCACAATTGGCGCTTTGGCGGAGACTATCGCCGCATTCTCCAAAGTTTCGAGTCCGCCAGAAACGCCGAAGGAAGTTTTGTCTTCACCGGCTTTGCCACTTCGCAATACGCTTCCGGCACCACGCAACCCATCGCCAACACCGGCTACGATTTTGCCGACTTCCTCCTCGGCTTTCCCCAGCAGACCTCCCTTCAATTCGGCGCCAGCTCTTACAATTTTCGCGCCAACTCCTTCGACTTCTTCGCCCAGGACGACTGGCGCATCCTTCCAAGCCTTTCGCTGAACCTGGGCCTCCGTTACGAATATGTCGGGCCCTACACCGAAGCTCAGGATCGCATCGCCAATCTGGAAGTTGGGCAGGGTTTTGGCACCGCCGCTCCTGTTGTCCCCGCCGGAGCCGTACTGCCCACAGGTTCCGGCACTCTCTTAACCTCGTCCAATCCAGCTCTCGTTAATCCGGACCGCAACAATTTCGCTCCCCGCATCGGCATCGCCTGGAAGCCCGCTCAAAAAACCGTCGTCCGTGCCGGTTATGGCATCAACTACAATCTGGCACAATACGGCACGATGATTCAAAATTTCGCGTTTCAACCGCCCTTCGCCAACACCGCAACAAACTCCACAAACGTCACCGGCCTCACAAGCTCCGCACAACTCACTCTTGTGGACGGTTTCCCCACCGCCTCGCAGACCACTGTTCGGAATAATTTCGCCGTCAATCCCGATTACGCTCTCGGCTACGTCCAGATCTGGAATCTCGACATCCAGCACGAATTCCGCGGCAACGTTGTCCTGAACGTCGGCTACAACGGCGCCAAGGGTACGCGCCTCGACTCCGAACGCGCCTTGCTCGTCACCGGCAATCAGCCGTTCATCTACGAATCCTCCGAAGGAGACTCCATTCTCCACGCCGCATCGGTCCGCATCCGCAGGCGCATGTCCAAAAACCTCGGATTCGGCGCCCAATATGTGTTCTCGAAATCTCTGGACGACGCCTCTTCGATCGGCGGCAGCGGCGTGATCGTGGCGCAAAATCCTTTCGATCTTCCCGCGGACCGCGGATTATCCGGTTTCAACCAGACCCACAAGTTCACCGGCAACTGGATTTACGATTTTCCCTTCGGCGAAAATCACCGCTTTGCCCAAAAGGGTGCCTTGGCCCACATTCTTTCCAATTGGCAATGGAGCGGTGATTTCACTGTTGCCTCCGGCTTGTATTTCACGCCGAGCATACTCGGCGGCTCCGTGGATATCGCTCGCGGCGTCAGTGGTTCGCAGCGCGCCAACGTCGTGCCCGGCCAGCCGATCTCGCTTCCCAATCCATCCGCGCTCGAATGGTTTAACACTGCCGCGTTCTGCGTTCCAGGAGCGAGCTGCGTAAATCCTGTTGGTTCCGCCTTCGGCGACGCCGGACGAAACACCATCGAGGGCCCGGGCAGCATAATCTTGAACATGAGCATCAATCGCTCGATTCCCATCAAGGAATCCCGCAACCTCGATCTGCGCTTTACGGCGAATAACGTCTTCAATCACGTAAACTTTGCTTCCATCAACACCGCCGTAAATTCGCTCACTTTCGGTGAAGTCACCTCCGTCGGCAACATGCGGCGCATAACGGTCCAGGCACGTTTTCGTTTTTGAGAACCAATGACTATGCCACCAACGCGAAAACTAGTCGCCATGCTCATCGCAGCGGCCCTTTCCTCGCCCGTGTCGCCTTTTGCGGCGCAGGAGCCCGAAAAGCCGGGCACCCCCACGATTCACGTTTCCACCGAACTCGTCCTCGTCAACGTCGTCGCCCGCGACAAAAAGGGAAACCCAGTCCGAGATTTGAAGCAGGGAGACTTTACCCTCTACGAAGACGGCAAAAAACAGCAGATCTCCACGTTCGATTTCGAGGATGTGGATCAATTGCCGATAACCGCCGGCCCAACCGTCTCTGGCGCTGCCCCTGGCACGCTCCTGCACTCCACGAAAAAAGCGCCCCCGACGCTCGACGCCCGCGACCGCCGCCTCATCGTCCTCTTCTTCGATTTTTCCGCCATGGAACCCGAGCAGATTGATCGCTCGGTGGACGCCGCTAAGAAATTCCTCACCACAAAAATGCAGCCCGCCGACCTGATCGCCCTCGTCTCCCTCGCCACAAACATGCACGTTGATTGCGACTTTACCGACGACAAAGACAAACTTCTGGCTTTGCTCTCCAGTTACAACTCCGGCCAGGGCCAGGGCTTCGACAACGGCGCCACCGGCAGCGCCGAAGGCACAGCCGAATCCGGAGGCTCCTTCACCGAAGACGACACCGACCTCAACACCTTCTCCGCCGATCGCAAACTTCTCGCTCTTCAATCCCTCATGCAAGCCCTCGGCAAGCTACCGCAGAAGAAAAGCATCGTCTATTTCAGCAATGGCATCACCCAAACCGGGGTGGACAACCAATCCGCGCTGCGCGCCGCCACCGCTGCCGCAGTTAAAGCCAACGCCTCCATCTATTCCCTCGACGTCCGCGGCCTCCAAGCCTTTCCCCCGGGCGGCGAAGCGCAAAACGCCAGCTTGCACGGACAATCTGCCTACTCCGGCGCCTCCACCCTCAACGATCTGAACGGCAACGCCTCGTCGCAAGACACGCTCGCCACGCTTTCCTCCGATACCGGCGGAAAAGCCTTCTTCGACTCCAACGATTTCAGCGGCATTTTCTCCCAGGTGCAAAAAGACAGTTCCGTCTATTACGTTCTCGGCTTCACCAGCAACAATCCCGCAAAAGACGGCAAATTCCGCCATCTCAAGGTCACCATCAATCGCCCCGACCTGAAGCTCGATTTCCGCTCCGGCTATTACGCTGGCCGCGATTTCATCCATCTGGACCGCGCCGACCGCGAGCAACAACTCGAGGACGAACTAGCGGCCCAATTACCCCGTGTGGATGTCCCCGTCTATGCCGGCGAATCCTATTTCCGGAAAGACGAATCGCATTACTATCTTGCGGTCTCGCTCATCATCCCCGGCTCGCAAATTCCCTTCATCACCGAAAAAGACAAAGACAACGCCACCATCGACATCATCGGTCAGGCTCTCGAGGGCGGCAAATTCCCCGTCGGCCGTCTGCGCGACACCGTAAAAATCGCCGTCGAAAGTTCCCGCGCAGTCCGCCGCAAAAACGTCCAGTACAACACCGGATTCCTCTTAGCTCCCGGCAATTACCACCTCAAGTTTGTCATTCGGGAAAATCAGGCCGGCCGCATGGGTTCGTTCGAAACTGATGTGCGCATTCCAGATTTGCGCAAGTCCCCGCTGAAAATGAGCTCCGTGGTCCTAAGCAGTCTCCGCGTCCCGGCAACGTCCAAAAAAGCCGCCGGCAATCCCTTGGTACGCGATCAAATGGAACTCGTTCCCAACATCACCCACGTTTTCACGCCGGATCAGCATCTTTATTTGCAATACGAAGTTTACGATGCGGCGAAAGGGAAGAACACCGCGCAACTGGCCCCGGCTCCTGCCGTTGCCCAAACAGAAGGAACGAAATCGCCTGAGCCTGCGAAGCCTGCACGCGATTCCATCCGAGTCCTCACCAGCATCGAATTTCTCCAAGGCGCAACGAAAGTTTACGAGTCCATGCCCGTCGTCGCCAATGAAGTCACCGCACCCGATCGCAAAGCCGTCATCTTCCAGATTGATGTCCCGCTGCAATCCCTGAAGCCGGGCCTCTATCTCTGTCAGGTAAACGTAATCGACGACGTCGCAGGCAGTTTTTCTTTCCCGCGTTTCCCGTTGCTCATTCGCGAGCAAGCTGCCCGGCCGAATTCTCAAGCCGCCGTCTCCCCAACACCACACTAGAAGCCAAGCCATCTCCTAAATGGTTTTCAGGGGGTCGGAGCTTTAGCTCCGACATTTGGAACGCTAAAAAAATTGGGCTTTAGCCCCTGAGGACACTCTTCCCTCGTCGGAACTCCATTTATGAGTCTCTATTCTTCTCCGATGTCTTCGTTCCAAACCGCCGGATTTGCCCGAATATACTCAGCCAGCAGCGAAACGCACACCGGCGAGTCCAGATCAATCACCTTCACTCCCAGCGAGCGTAACCACTCGATCCCTCCCTGAAAGTTCCGACTCTCTCCGATAATCACTGTCCCAAATCCAAACTGCCGCACCAGCCCGCTGCAATACCAGCACGGTGCAAGCGTCGTCACCATGATTAATTTCCGATAACTCTTCTGCCGGCCCGCCTTCCGAAACGCATCCGTCTCTCCATGCAACGATGGATCGCCCTGCTGCACCCGCCGATTGTGTCCCGCGCCAATCAACTGCCCCGCCCCGTCGAAAATCGCCGCCCCAATCGGAATGCCGCCTTCTTTCAGGCCCAACCGCGCCTCCGCCAGCGCAACCGCGAGCATTGAGTGGTAATCCACCTCAGAACTCATCGGCACCCCCCATGCAAACCTCGGAGTATATTCATGCCAACCGCTCCGATTCACTCAATTCCGCAACTCCTAATCGAAATTTCGTCCAGCCATTGTTCATCCGTGACGGAGACCTGCGTCTCCCCGCTTTTGATCTCCTGTTGCAGGTACTTGCTTCCTCCGCAGCCTCGTCAGCGACAGCATCACCAGTCCAAAAGCCAGCAGCGCTACTCCCCACCGCAAATTCATGTTCAGTCCAAGGGAATGCTCCGCGTACATTGCACTCCCTCGCGTGGCCGCGCCATACCCGATCAGCAGAATCCCGAACAGCGTGAACAGCATCCCGATCGGCATCCGGATATCAAATCCCATTGTTCCTCCTTCGGCGCTCGCAAGCCGCGCGCTTCTACCAAAAAATCAGATTCAAGCCCACAAGCAGCACAAGCACAATCAACGCCAGCGTGGCAGGCTTCTGATGCCACTTCAGTCCACCCTCTTCCGGTTTCGCCGTCAGCGAATACACCAGCCCTTTCAATTCCCCTTCCGGGCGCGGCGTAGTCAGTAGGGAAATAACCACCGTAAGCGTAAAGCACCCGACCCAAGCGAAAATCGCCGTCCAGAAATTCTGCGCCATCTCGCTCGGATAAACATGCAGAATCGGCCCCAGATACCCGCCCTTCACTCCCCAAACCGCTCCCGCCGGCAGCGTCAATCCGTAATGCGCCGCCGCGGCAGCTGTTCCTCCCAGCAGCCCCCAGAACGCCCCGTGCCCCGTTGTCCGCTTCCAAAACATTCCCAGCATGAACGTCGCAAACAATGGCGCATTCACGAAAGCAAACACTAGTTGCAGCACGTCCAAAATGTTGTTGAACTCCTTCGCCACAAACGCCGCCATAAGGGAAATTGCCAATCCAAAAACTGTCGACGCGCGTCCCATCCATAAGTAATGTTGATCGCTCGCCGTTTTATTGATGTAGCTCTGATAGATGTCGTACGTCCAAACGGTGTTGAAAGCCGTCGTGTTTCCCGCCATTCCCGACATGAATGAAGCGATCAGCGCACAAAGCCCAAGTCCCAGCAGCCCCGAAGGAAAATAGCGCACCAGCATCATCGGCGTCGCCAGATCGTAATCCAGCACCACTTTTCCATCGGCTTTAACCGGAGTGCCCGCGGCGTCGTATTTCGGTGGAATAATCCCTTTCCCACCTGTAAAAAACGAAGGTTGCGTCGCGGTCCCGGTGACGACGCTCTGTTTGGCGCCAGGGTCTTGCATTTTGGAACTTGTCACCACTCCCGCGATCATCCCCGGCAAAATCACCAGAAACGGAAAGATCATTTTGGGGAAGGCCGCAATCACGGGAGTGCGCCTCGCCGCCGTCATCGAATCCGCCGCCATCGCCCGTTGCACCACCAGAAAATCTGTGCACCAGTATCCGAACGACAGCACAAACGCCAACCCCATCAGCATTCCGAACCACTCCACGCCCATCGGGTTTTCGCTTGCGTGCCCCATGTACTTCCACGAGTGCACCATTGCATCGTTCGCAATCCGGGTTTTTAGTCCGTCCCACCCGCCAACATCTCTTAGCCCGAGGTACACAAGCGGGATAAATCCCATCACGATCAGGAAGAACTGCAACACCTCGTTGTAAATCGCCGAGGTAAGCCCGCCCAGAAATGTGTATGCCAGCACAATCAACGCTGATATCAAAATCGCCGCCGTAAAATTCCATCCCAGCAGAAGTTGCAGCAGCTTGCCCATCGCGTACATCGAAACGCCCGAGGAAAACACCGTCATCACCGCAAAAGAAATCGCGTTGAATCCCCGCGTCTTTTCATCAAAGCGAAGCTTTAGGTATTCCGGCACGGAGCGCGCCCGCGACCCGTAGTAAAACGGCATCATGAAAATCCCGACAAACAGCATCGCCGGAACCGCCCCGATCCAGTAAAAGTGCGAAGTCGAAATTCCGTATTTCGCCCCGCTCGCGCCCATCCCGATCACTTCCTGCGCCCCCAGGTTTGCCGAAAGAAACGCCAAGCCGGCAATCCACGCGGGGATCGACCGTCCGGAAAGAAAAAAGTCCGCGCTCGTCTTCATGTACTTTTTCAGGACAAACCCGATGCCCAGCACGAAAACGAAATACAGCAGGATAATCGTGTAATCGATCAAATGGGGTTCTGGTCGCACGTAAAATCCTTTCAACGCCTCTGGTGCTTACCGGTTCAGCATCGTTGTTCGTCCGAAAAGCATGCTGCAGCGCATCTAAAATGGCCTGAGCTGGCCGCTTTAGCAAGTCCCAATCCCGTTTCCTTGCTGTTCCTTCTACTCCGCCCATTCCAGCCGTCCGTTTTTCACACGTCGCACAGTTCAGCGGCTTCCTGCAGCGATCTCATCGGCTCCCGCGCGGGAATAAACTCGTGCGCCACATAGCCCGTGTACTTCGCCCCGGCGATCGCCCGCATCACTCCCACCCAGTTCACCTCTTGCGTATTGTCCAGCTCATGCCGCCCCGGCACGCCTCCCGTGTGAAAGTGCCCCAGCCACTCGATATTTTCGTTAATTGTCCGGATCAAATCGCCTTCCATGATCTGCATGTGATAAATGTCATACAAAAGTTTCACCCGCGGCGAATTCACCGCTTCCATCACGCGGACTCCCCACTCCGTGTGGTCGCACATGTAATCCTTGTGGTCCACCTTGCTGTTCAAAAGCTCCATGCAGATCGTCACCCCGTGATCCTCCGCGATTTTCTTCACCCGATTCAGCCCCGCAATCGTATTCTTCGTCCCTTCCTCGTCTGACATCCCGCCCCGGTTCCCCGAAAAAGTAATCACATTCGCCACGCCAAGCTTTGCCGCTCGCGGGATGCTCTTCCGAAACGCCTCCTCGATCTTCCCGTGATTCTCCACTCGGTTCATCCCGCTCCGGATCTCTCCTCCTCCGCCGTATCCCATGCTGCACACCAGTCCGTACCGCCGAGGCACGTCCCACTCGCCCTCATTCAGCAGGTCGATGGCTTTCAACCCCATCGCCGCGCCCTTCTCGCACAATTCTTCCAGCGGAATCTTCTCGTAGCACCATCGCGAAACCGATTGCCGGATGCGCCCCTTGCGTTGTGTGGATTGCAATTCTACGGCCGAGGAAAGGGCCGGCAAGGCGCCCAAGGAAGGCGCAGCCACCCCCGAAGCAACCTGCCGGATCATCGAACGTCTCGAAATACGAGTCATCACGATGTGGAAGTCTAAGCGAAAATCCTTTTTCCAGCGAGCAAATGAATCCCGCGCCACGTTAAATCCGGACCCAAACTGATTAGTTGCCCGATCGCTTCCTACTCCCGTCAACTTTCGATTTTTCTCATTTTCCGGTTAAAATAAAGTTTCGCCAGCTCGCGAACCGTACCTTGGTGACGCCATGAATCCCGAAACTCCCTCTCCCCCGAAATCCCCTTTCAGGAATCCTTTTCTCTATTCCTCGCTGGTGATTCTAGGGGTACTTCTTTACGTCTCGTATATCCTCTATGCGCGCCACGAATCCACCAAACAGTACGAGCGCCAAACAAGAGAGCGCCAGACCGAACAGCGACGAGAAGAAGATCGCCTCGCCGTCGAGCAGTTAGGCGGGTCCGAACTTGCCATCCGCGGCCTTTATATCTCTCCCGCCGCAATCCATCCGGGCGAATCCGCGCAACTCTGCTATGACGTCGCCAACGCCAAGACTGTCACTCTCGATCCGCCCTCCGGCGAAGTCTGGCCTTCCCACTCTCGATGCCTGAACATCTCTCCCCGAAAAACCACCGCGTACACGCTCTCCATCGTCGGCGCCGCAGGGAATAAGGTCTCCCAAACCGTCGAACTTCGCGTCCGCTGACAGTTCATTGACCCCATGTAACTGTTTGATAGTACATGACTTAAGTTAGACTTGAGCGGTCTCGGCCCCCTTTCCCTCTTGTCTGGACATTTCTCCCCCATCTATAATGTTCCCTGCGGAGTCCGGCCAAGCCGGACTCCGCATCATTTTTCTCTGACGCGGAAAATTATGTCTGACCCTCTTGCCAAAATTAAAAAGAAGCTCCAGCAGGAAATTGACTCTCTGGAGCACGAACTCAACGTCGACCTTCCCAAGGAGATCGCTATAGCTCGCGCGCACGGAGACCTCTCCGAAAACGCCGAGTACAAGTACGCCAAGGAGCGCCAGGGCTACGTCAATGCCAAAATCGGCCACCTCAAAAAGCGCATGGGCGACCTCGGCATGTTGAACCTCACCAATATTCCGAAAGACCGTTCCGGCTACGGCTCGCGCATCGTAGTCATCGACATGCAAAAGAGCCAGGAAATCGAATACAAGCTCGTCAGCAGCGAAGAAGCCGACGTCGAGAAGGGAATGATCTCCACCACGTCCCCCATCGGCCGCGCCCTCCTCAATCACAAGGTCGGCGACGAGGTGCAGGTGCTCACCCCCGCCGGCAAGAAAGAATTCGAAATCGTCCGCCTTTTCACCATTCACGAAGAGGCTTAGAATATTCCGGCCACCCAGCCGGCGGCGAGGTGCCATGTTTCATTGGGGTTCGGGTCCGACTCTCGGTTTGCTGACTTGTCTCGGCTACGGTGTTTTTCTTCTCGGCTCACTCTATCTGTGGCGCTACCGCGAAGAACTCTCCCTCTGGATAGAAGATGAATTCTCCACGTTCCGCCGCAATTTGTCCCGCTACGAATCCGTCGGCCCTTTCTATCTCCCCCGTACCGAGTCGCGACTCCGTATAATCCCAGCCGGCTTCCTCCACTCCGTCAGTCGTCTCCCGTATCGCCGCTTCTCCCTCGGCGCCTTCCTCCTCATGTTGGGTCTCCTCCTCTTCACCCTCGACTTCTTCGTCTAACTCCCATCTGGCCGCTACCCATCGCGTAATCGCGCCACTCGCTTCCTGATCGCTGTTATCTGTTCGCTGATCGCCTCTTCCCGTTCTCCATTTTCCAATTCTGCTATTCTTCTCCCCTATGCAACCTTCCCTCATTGTTCACGGCGGCGCATGGGATATTCCCGATGATGCCGTTGACGCTTGCAAATCCGGTTGCCTTCGCGCTCTTCAAGCCGGCTGGAAAATTCTAAAAACCGGTGGCCACGCGCTCGACGCCATTGAAGCCGCCATCATCGTCCTCGAAGACGATCCCGTCTTCGATTCAGGCTTCGGCTCTCATCTCACTCTCGATGGCCACGTCGAATGTGACGCCATCGTTATGGACGCCGCAACGCTCCGCGCTGGCTCCGTCGCGGGACTGCGTCGCGTCAAAAATCCCATCCAGGCCGCCCGCGCGGTCCTCGAAAAATGTCCCCACATGATGCTCATCTCCCAGGGCGCCGAAGATTTCGCCAACTCGCATGGCGTCCGGCTCTGCGACCCCGAAGACCTCATCTCGCCCGCCGAACGCGAAGCCTGGCTTCGCTGCAGCAAGGACTCCCACGCCGCTGAAAATCATCGCGGCCACGAACAGGGAACTGTCGGCGCTGTCGCGCTAGATCGGAACGGCCGCCTCTTCGCCGCCACCTCCACCGGAGGCACTTGCTGCAAACTCCCCGGCCGCGTTGGAGATTCTCCTCTGATTGGTTGTGGTTGTTATGCAGACATTGAAACCGGAGGCGTGTCTTCCACCGGCTACGGCGAAGCCATCATGCGCGTGGTTATGGCCAAAACCGCCGCCGATTTTCTTCGGCCCGTCGGCTCCACGCCCGCCCGCGCCGCGCAAGCCGCCGTCCAACTCCTCGCCAACCGCGGCCAAGGCACCGGTGGACTCATCCTTCTCGACAAAAACGGCAATCCCGGATTCGCTTTCAACACCCCGCGAATGGCCTTCGGCTACGTCAACACCGAATCATCCTTCTTTACTTCCGTCTGACTTTGTCGCTCCTGTGCCTGACGCCGCCATTCTTCTCGCCGATTCCGACAAGTAATATGGTGAAGACACGGTATAAATTTGTTTGTTTCCTTTGGCCAGCAGGACCCATTCCAGCAGCCGCGCCCTCTGGTTGTGCAGAAAATATTCATACCACCGGTCCTCCACAAATTCGGGGATTACGACCGCAATCTTCCCGCCCGGAAATCTTTCCGCCAGCTTCAACACATACTCCACAATCGGCAGCACAACAAATCGATAGGGCGAAGGCAACATCACCAATTCCGGGGGCACGGCGCCGGATTCCCGGTAAGGTTTTACGACGTAGCGTTCCCAATCTTCCTGCAACAACGCCGCATGTTCACCGGGCTCGACGTGAACCGCGATCAACTTTGGTGACAATCGGGCCGCAAACTCCAGCCCTTGCTTCGTGATGGCGCTCCACCGGTCGATCGGTATGACCACAATGGGAGGAAGTTCGCGTGACGGCGGTTCCGCGGGCGTGATCGATCGCGTTGCTACGAATATGTTGTGATAGTGTTTTCGCACCTTATGAAACGACAGGATCGTCAGTGGAATAAATAGCAGCGTCAGCCACGCGCCATCCACAAACTTTGCTACCAACACCACGACGACCGTTACCCCGGTTACAAACGCGCCAAACCCGTTAACCAGCGCGAATTTTATCCAGTGCGGACCCCGGGCTTTCCACCAGTGCCGCACCATCCCTGCCTGCGAAAGCGTGAACGCCAGAAACGCTCCAACCGCGTACAGCGGAATCAATCGGTCCGTTACTCCTCCAAAAAGAAACAGAAGTACTCCCGCCAGAATCGCCAGCACCACGATCCCCTGCGTGTACACCAGCCTCCGCCCGCGCTGCGCGAATCCGTGCGGCAAATAATTGTTCTGTGAAATCGACCGGCACAGCCGCGGAAAATCCGCAAACGCCGTATTCGCCGAAAGCGAAAGCACCAGCAGAATCGATCCGATCGACACGTAATAAAACGCTCCCTTGCCGAACACCGCCGCAATCAGCATCGATAAAATGCTCTGGTAACCCGGCTTCCCCGGATCCGTCGCCACAATCCCATACACCTTCACCAGATACGAAATGCCCGCCAGCAGCACGCCCAGGATCGCGATAATGATCGTCAGTGTCAGTTGCGCGTTTTTCACCCGCGGCTCGCGAAACGCCCGCACCCCGTTGCTCACCGCTTCCACGCCGGTCAGCGCCGTGCAACCGCTCGCAAAAACGCGCAGCAGCAGCCAGTACGTCGCTCCCTGCAGCGCCGCCGGTGGTGGCGGCAGCGGATTCACGGCCACCGGATGCCCGCCGCTCAGCAAGGTCCGCACGATGCCGGCTGCAATCGTAATCACCAGGCAGCCAACAAAAAGATAAGTAGGGAAGAGAAACGCGAATCCCGCGTCCTTCACTCCGCGCAGATTCACGATCGTGATCGCCAGCAGAATGCCCAGGCACAACAGCATCGTGTGTGGCATCAGTTTCGGCACCGCCGAAATCAGCGCGCCCACTCCCGCCGAAATTCCCACCGCCGCCGTCAAAATGTAGTCGGCCAGCAGCGCCGCCGCTGCCAGTAATCCCCAGAACGAACCGAGGTTATACCGCGCCACCGTGTACGACCCGCCGCCCGTCGGGTACGCCTCGATCGTCTGCCGGTACGAAAAATACACAATCACCAGCAGCGTGATAATCGCCGCGCTGATCGGCACGATGTACCGCACGCCCAGCAGTCCCAGCGGAATCAGCAGGCTCAATGCCGCTTCCGGCCCGTAAGCCGCCGAACTCAGCGCGTCCAGTCCGAAAATCGGAATCCCCTCGGCCGGGCCGATCTGCTCCGCGCGCTCTTCCGAACTTTTCAGCGGCTTCCCAAATATCAGGTTAACGATGTCCATAAAGGACCGGTCAATTCTCCGCGAAAATGACTTTGTGCTTCACTTGTGGAGCCTTCATTTGTCCCGAACCGCTCACCAATGTCAATTCACTTTTATTCCCTGACGTGGCGCATAGGGAGAGTTCGATTGGTTGTGCAGTCTCAAATTAAGCTGTCGCGAGCAACAAAATGGCGACTCGTCATGAGCGATAAACCAACAACTTGTCATCCTGAGGGCCGCGCATTTTGCGGCCCGAAGGACCTCAACTGACAGTCCATGCGAGTTCTAAGATTCGATCTCCTGTGCGCCCTTGTCGGAAAGTTCCTCTGGAAATGCCTCCCACACGTGTTGACCCGCAATCCAACTCTCTCTACCATTCTCTTATGGCCACAAACGCAAATTTTCGGAGCAGCTTTCTCCGGCGTCTCGCACTAACCGCTGTAACGTTTCTTTTCGCCTGCCCACTGACGCTCCGTGCTCAAACCGCTGATGACGTTATCAACGCCTACCTCAAAGCCCGCGGCGGCCTCGCGAAAATCAAAGCCGTCCAAACCGAGCGCGTCTCCGGCACCATCACCTTCGCTCCCGGCGTTGAAGGCCCTTTCTTCGTCGAGCGCAAGCGTCCCCTCAAGATGCACATGGAAATCACCGTCAGCGGTCAAAGCCTGATCCGCGTCTACGACGGCAAATCTTCCGGCTGGATCTACAACCCCTTCGCGCCCAATGCTTCCGTCACTCCAATGTCGCCTGCGGATATCTCGGGCATCGCTGACGAAGCCGATTTTGAGGGCCCTTTCATCGACTACAAAGCCAAGGGCAATCAGATCGAGTACGCCGGCAAGGAACAAATCGACGGCAAGATCGTGCACAAACTCAAACTTACCGGCAAGCAAGGCGACGTCAGCTACTTTTTCTTCGACGCCTCCACCGGCTTGATCATGAAATGGCACGGCACTCGCAAGGTAGGCGACAAAGAGACGCCTTGGGAGACCTATTTCCGCGATTTCCGTGATGTCGACGGCTTGAAATATCCCTTCCTCGTTGAATCCGCCGCCGTGGAGTCCGATCAGATCCAGAAAATTACTGCCACCAAAATCGAAACCAACATTCCCATCAACGAAGCACAGTTCGGCAAGCCCAAGCCGCCCACGCCTCCTGCCGCGCCCGCCGATCCACCCAAGCCCGACTAATTTTCAAGGTTGTTTAAATACGTTATGACCGCCCCCGAAACAGCGCCCGCCGCCAATCCCCGACTTGGCCTGTGCGCCGATTGCCGGCACGCCCGCCTCATCGAATCCAGCAAAGGTTCCCAATTCCTCCTCTGCCAACTCTCCCAGTCCGATCCATCCTTCCCAAAATACCCGCGCCTCCCCATTCTCGCCTGCGCTGGTTACTCCCAAAAACCTGCCACCTGATCACCCTGCCCTTTCTATAGTTGTTCCCCATTCATATACATATCTAGTATACTCGCGCCAGGTAGCCTCTCATGCCATGGATCCCATCGCTCCGCTCGCTAATCGTTACTTCGTTATTTCTCTGCTTCGTTGCTTCCTCTTCCGCTGACACTCTCAAGATCACCAGCTCCCCACCGGGTGCGACCGTTGAACTCGACGGCGTCACGGTCGGCGTCACCCCTTTCGAGAAAGATTTTCCCGGCGGCTACTTCCATCGCACGCGCACCTCGCTTGGGCAGCGCCTCGAACATCCCATGGCCGCTCGCCTCTCTCTTCCGGGCTACGCCACCCGCGAGATACTTCTCACCGAAGGCCCTATGAACTGGATTGATCTCCACGGCCACAATCACGGCGAATACTGGCTCATCAAATCCGTTCACTTCCACACCGATCTCGAACTCATCTCCTCCGCCTTCACGGGTACGGTCGCCGCCGTCTCCGCCGCGCAACCCGCTGCATTCCAACTCGAGCTCTCCCTCGAAGAAATCGTCAAGCGCGCCAAACCCGCCGTCGTCTGCCTCAAGGGTCTCAACACGATGGGCTCCGGTTTTTTCGTCACCGAAACCGGCGTAATCGCCACCAACGCCCACGTCGCCCGCGGAGATTCCAGCCTCCTCGCCCTCCTTCCCTCCAACGTCCAATTGCAGGCCCGCGTTGTCTATATTGATGCCGACCTAGACATCGCCCTCGTCAAAGCCGACCCTCCATCGCCAGGCTACGCCTTCCCCTATCTGGTTCTCGCCGACGTCACCTCCGTGCAGCAGGGCGAATCTGTCCTCGCCGTCGGCAATCCCGGCGATGCCATGCTCTTCAGCGCCACCAAGGGAATCGTCAGCGCCGTCGGGAAATTCCCCTCCTTCGGTCCAGGCACTTGGATCCAGACCGACGCCCCCATCAATCCCGGCAACTCCGGCGGCCCACTCCTAAATTCCCGCGGCCAGGTGGTCGGCCTCAACACCCTGAAAATCACGAAGAAAAATGTCACCGGCATCGGCTTCGCTCTCAGTTCCACCGATCTCTTAACCGTTCTCCGTCGTTTCTATCCGGATGTCCCAGGCACAACCGTTCGCGCTTCCACGGAATCTCCTGCCGATTCCACAGAATCCGCCGCAACAATGCAGCTCGCTGAAACTTCAACCTCCACCACTTCATCTCCCGTCCCCCCGGCGGCACCGGACGGCTACGGCCAGCTCACAATCACTTCCGAACCCGACGCCGCCGAAATCTACGTCGACGGCAAATTCCACGGCAATGCTCCCGCCACCCTGAAACTCTCCGCCGGTTCCCACGCCATCCTTCTAAAATCCCCCGGCCGCCCCGAGTTCACCCGTACTCTCGAACTCCCAAAATCCAGCAAGCTCAACCTCAAAGCAATCTTCGATTCGTCCCCGGCCTCCTCGCAATGAACCACATCCGTGGGAAACGCCCCTCTCCATTGCTCCCATTCCTCCCCTGTGCTAGCATCCCCCCGTTAAGAAGAGCGGACCAGGGATTCATTCTTTTCTCCTTCGCCCCGCTTGCCGGGACCCAGGTAGGGCCGCGCTCTCCTTCAAACCAATACTCTCACCAGGCGCCGGCCCGCGCCTGTTTCTTCGCTCGGCGGACCATCGCCCGGTGACCTCGTTTGGTCACACCTACGCGGAGGTTTGTCATGAAGATCTATCCCACCAAGGACATCAGAAACGTCGGCATTGTAGGCCACGGCGGCACCGGAAAAACGCAACTGGTGTCGTCGTTACTGTATTCCGCCGGAGTCACGCCACGCTTCGGCAAAGTTGCGGACGGCACCACCACCACCGATTGGGACGAAGAAGAAATCGCCCGCAAAATCTCCATCCAGACCGGTATCGCCTGCGCCGAATGGGCCTGCACCCTCTG
>Ga0137412_10001659_pt1 | contig 17382 bp, 15 predicted proteins | sample CZODoug2_1_16fun_FD_122160 | JGI IMG/M metagenome (GOLD analysis project Ga0137412, IMG submission 122160) | Vadose zone soil fungal communities from Angelo Coast Range Reserve, California, USA - CZODoug2_1_16fungal (Hybrid Assembly) | ecosystem: Environmental > Terrestrial > Soil > Vadose zone...
GGAAAGTCGCGTGCCCGCTATGACTGCGCCGTGGTCGGTTCCGCCGTTCTGCATGTCGACGGTTCCATCTTCTATTTTCTGGGCATTGCCGACGTAGACGTCGTAGAGGAACTTGCCTGCATCCAGGCGCTGTGCGCCGGTGACCCACACGCCGACCGAGTGGGACGGCATGACGCCCCCCTTATCTTCGAAATTGGCAAACTTGGGGCGGCGCAAGGCATCGGCGAGCCATACGCCGTGATGCAGGGCGGTGTTCACGTAGCCGTACGGCGTATGGAACCGGCCGACCCACACGGTCGCCTGGTCGTTGAACTGGTAGCCGAGCTGAAAGCGCTCGAGATCCGTGCCGACATGACCGTCGGGACCCGTTTCGAAGATGAGTTCCGCCAGCGAGACCACTCGGTCGCCCAGCCTGGGCGCGATGTAGAAGTCAAGGCTGCCGACATTGGCGCCTTTGAAGTATCCAAAGTAGGGATTGCGATTGCCGATGTTCACGTCGGCGAAGCCGTGCATCGGCAGCCCCGTGTCATCCGCTTGCCGGGTGGCGTCAGCCGTCTCGATCTGCGCGACTTTCTGCTCGACACTCTCCAGACGCTGCGCATCGGTCGCCGGCGCCGCGGTCGATGGCCCCACAGCGGCGACCGACGAGTTGGACGGACGCGCTTCGAGTTCCTTCACTCGAGCGCTGAGCGCTTCGATCATTTTGATGCTTTGGTCGAGTTTTTGCTGCATGGCCTCGAGCTTCGCATCGCCGCTGGAGTCTGCAAGCGCCGGCAGGGCGGCGGCACTCAGGACGATGCCAAGCGCGACGGCGCGCGCGGGAATCAAAAGCTTGGTTAACATGATGCCTCGGGACAGGGTGAGATTGAGAGAGCGTCGGCCCAGCGCGAAGTGGGCGAGCCGAGAGCGGCTCGTTGAATGCCCTGGGAGTCGAATAGAACGGCACGGGACTCGTGCATCACGTGTTCGTCGTATGTCCAGAATGGGAATCCGAGTTGGCGCGCCAACTGATTGGTGGCGTCGCGCGATCCGCTTAGAAAGTGCCAGTTGTCACGGTTCAGGCGTCGGTTCAGGCGGTACCGATGCCACGCCGCCGGGCTGTCGTTGGTTGGGTCGTAGCCCACGATGACGAAATCTATGGTCTCGCCGTGCGCATCGGCGGCCTGTTGCATGCGCTTCAGTTCATCGATGGCCATCGGGCAAATGCGGTGGCAAGTCGCGTACGCCATCGTCAGCACCACGCGATGGCCGTGCAGCGCGGTGAGTGCCAGATCGCGCGCCTGATCGTCGTGCCAGGTCTGCGGCAATTGGTCGAGACTCACGTCGCTGCGCGCTTCCTGCGCAGCGCACAATCCCGCCAGCGACATCAGCACAACGCAGGACAGTAGGACCGTGTACTGCGGTGCAATATTTCTGGCCTCCCTTGTTTGCACGACGATCCTTTCGCTACATAACGTGCAGTAGGTATCGACGCAGGTACGGTTTACTTGAGCAGCGTGAGGGGCCGGGATCGGGCCATTTCCGTGAAATAGTCCTCGAGATCCCGTTGCTCGGCGGAATCGATATTGATTCCTCGAGGCATCCGGCCCGCTCCCGCCTGCGGCGTAAGACGAAACAGAATTTCATCGAGCAGCCGGCCGTGCGGGTAATGTCCCTCGCGAAGACGAGCGCTGAGCGCGTCGGCATCGGAGAATGGCAGGGAGGGCGCGATATCACCGCTGTGGCATGCTGCGCAACGCTGCAGCAGGAGCGGTTCCGGCATGGGTCCGTCAGTGTGCGCCGCTGCCGGTGCGGCAGGCGTCGCGTACCAGGCGGCGAGCGAATCGCGGCTCGCTTGGCGCAAATGCTTGCAGTACGCGTCATCCGCATTGAAAGTCCGATACGAGGCGACGGTTCGCAGGTCGGTGTCGGTGCGCGCCAACCATTCGAAGAGCGCCCGTTCGAGAGTCAAGGTGCCGGCGGGGGCCGATAAATCGTACGAACCGCGCTCGAACGCCAAGGTCCAATGCTCAGTCGACACATTGAGCCCGCGTTCAGCCACATACCTCAGTTCGGTGAACTCGGCGGTCGATGCCAAACCCACGTAAGCGTTCTCCGGGCCGGCGCGGCGCAGCGTTTTCGCCAGGGATTGGCGCCGCTCGGCGACGGCGGCGGCTTCTGAAAATTGCTTTATGTCGGCCGCGATCGCGGCTCGCATGGACGGTGGGTAAAACTCCGTGAGCGGTCCGCAGCTCGATCCCGCCGCGGCCAGCAGTATGTCGAGATGCGCTGCGAATCCCGGCTGCGCGGCGAGCCGCGACAAAATGGACCGCACGTTGAGCGTTGCCAAAAGCGCCGACAGCCGCGCGTTCGGCGGCTCCGCCCACGCGCCGTTGTACCTTGCGCGCGAACTCGATACATAGGTGTCGCGGTCGACCAGCGCGTTCGCGCCGAGTAGATGACGATAGCGTGGATGAGTCGGCTGAGACGACAGAAATCCCCGCATGCCCCGTAATTCCGCGCTTGAAAGTCCGGCGCCATAGCGCTCGCCGTAAACGCCGGGCCAAAGCGGCGGTGCGTCCCAAATCGGGCGAGCCGGGCGATCATGGCAGGCAATGCATCGAGCGGGATTCGCATCGGATATCGCGGCCGGCTGCGTTTTGCCGGGTGTGAAGGTAATTTCTCGGAATACGAAGCGGTTCGCAGCCGCATCGAACTCCATGGTCTCCACCGCGTCGAAGCCGCGCTGCGACGCATCGCCGTTGAACGTGAGGATGAGTTGCGCCTTGTTGCCGAACAGCAGGGCTCGTGGATTTTCCAAACTGGCGTCCTGCAGGCTGCGGCTCGAAAACACCAATGTGTAGTGAGCCCGAAGGTCCTCCGGCAAAACCGCAAGGAGTTCCTCGACGCTGTCCACGCCGCGCGCTTCGATGAGCTGGCGCAACGATTCGAAGCTGAAGTCGGCCGCCGGCGCCATTCCCGCAGCGCCGAGTGTAAGACACAACCCCACAGCCGACAGAACGCGCATCCGCCACCCAAAGCACCCGTAGTGCGGGGTATCGGCCCGGGCCGAGCTACCTTGAGCGGTGAACCTCGCTCAATACCGCCGCGGCTCCTCGCGTGCTGCTGCCGCCGTGAGCCTTTTCGTTCAAAATTCCTCCCACGCCTCGTCGCCGCCGGACGCAACCTTGCGCGCCGCGGCGGTTTTCGGTTGAGGGGTGCGCGCGGTGTTGCCGCGGAAAGCTCGATTCGCCGCGCGGCGTTCGGTTGCGGGCACCGCTGCCCTCGGAGCTGCAGGCGCGACTGCGGCCGGCGCCCGCGGGGCCGCTACGGCGTCGTTATCCAACCGATATCGCGCAATCAACTCCGTCAGATTCGCCGCTTGCTCGGTCAATGTGTGCGCGGCCGCCGAGGCCTGTTCGACCAATGCCGCATTTTGCTGGGTCACGCTGTCCATCGACGTGACCGCCTTGTTGACCTGTTCGATACCGGACGCCTGTTCCCTGCTCGAAGCGGCAATCTCAGCCATGACGTCCGTGACTTTCTTGACGCCCGTGACGATCTCGCCCAGCACCTTGCCGGAATCGTCGACCAACCGCGCGCCGTCGGACACTTTGGCAACCGAATCTTGAATCAGAGCCTTGATCTCCTTGGCTGCGCCGGCGCTGCGCGATGCGAGGTTGCGCACCTCTGAGGCAACCACGGCAAAGCCGCGTCCCTGCTCACCCGCGCGGGCTGCCTCCACCGCTGCGTTCAAGGCCAACAGGTTGGTCTGGAAGGCGATGTCGTCGATGACGCCAATGATGTCCGCGATCTTGTTGCTCGCGACATTGATTTCGTGCATGGCAGCGATCGCTGAACTCACGACCTTGCCGCCGCGTTCCGCCTGTTCGCGTGCGGCCGCTGCGAACTGGTTGGCTTGGGCCGCGTTGTCCGCATTGTTTTTCACCATGGCCGTCATCTGTTCCATCGACGCCGCAGTCTCCTCGAGGCTGGAGGCTTGCTCTTCGGTACGCTGGCTCAAATCCAGGTTGCCGCGCGAGATCTCATCGGATCCCGTGCGCACTTCGGATGCAGCCAGCGACATCGCACGAATCACGCCGGCAACGCTGACGATGAGATTGTTCATGCCCGCCGCAAGAATTTTGAAAAAACCCTGTTTTCCGTCTTCCAGAACTCGCGCGGTCAAATCGCCTTCGACCGCCCTGGCGACGGTCATTGCCAGCTCTTGCTCGACCGCAATTTCCTCGGTCCGGTCGATCCATTGGACCACCGTACCGACACGATTGCCTTGGCCATCGACGACGGGAGTGGCAATACTCCGCAGCGTCGCCCCGCCCAGCTTGAGTTCCTCCGTATGGGACTTGGACAGTTCAGCGAGCCGATTGGCGTGCTGCGAGGATCCTTGATGTATCGCATCGAAGGTACTGCCGACGAGGCGTTCCGGGTCGAAGTGCGCCACTTGCTTGCGGATTTCAGCCGCTTGGGTTCGAAAGATGCCGGCCGCGAAATCATTTATGTAGATGATTTTGCCGTTCGTGTCGATCAGCGTCACGCCGGCCGATACGCGATCCAATGCCGTGCGGATCCGGGCGTTTTCGACTCCCGCGGCTTGCTCCGCATGGGTGCGCGCGCGATCGGCTTCCGCCCGTGCGGAATCCGCCTCGATGCGTTCCTTGAGATCCTGCTGCATGTGGGCGACGGTCGCAAACAGACTGGTGCTGTCGCCGGCGCGTAAATCGATGCGACTCGAAAAGTCGCCCTTCGCGACCTTGTTGGCGACCAGCGCGACATCGGCAGGTTCGCCGCCGAGCTGTCGAGTAAGCTGCCGAAATATCACAAAACCCAGCGCACCTACGATACCGACGGTCGCCAATGTGAGCAGAATGTCCATCCGTATCGCCGACCGCTGGGTCCGCGCCGCCGCCTCGCTCGCGGCCCTTGCCGACACCACGTTGTACTGAATATGCTGATTCAGCGCATCGGTCGACTTGGCCAGTTGTGCCTTTATCCCCATCAGCAAAGCGAGGGCTTCCGGCTTGTGGCCAGCCAGCGAGAGGGCGAGTACCTTTTCCCTGACGGTGTCGTAGTGGGCGACTGCGGCCCGATCGTCCGCCAGCATCTCCTTATCCTTGGCGTCCTCGGCCTGCGCCTCGTATTCATTCAGCGCCTCGTCGACTTTTTGACGACGCCCGGCCATCTGCTTTTCGGCTGCCGCCATTCCGGCTGCATCCGGGGTCGCAACATGCTGCCAGACATTCAAACGCATGCCGGTGAAGTTCGAGTCCAACTTCTCCAAGGCGAGCAGGCTGGGTACCGATTTGTCGCTGCCGTAGCTGGCGGAGTGGTACACGGACCCGATGTCGCTCATCAACACCAAGGAAATCAGGAGGATGCCGACGAGGGATATCAAAGGAATTATTGCGAGCTTTCTAGCGAACGTCATTCATGAATTCCTTCGACACACTCAATCGGATGTGAGCGGCATTGGACTTAATCTGCGTCGATTGCGTTGCAGCGTCCGCCGGCCCGTTATGCGCGGCGTCGGCCCCTTGCCGCTCGTCGCGCGAGGCAGTCACCTCTCGGTATTTGACGACAATCTGCTCGGAAACTTGAGAAATATCTGCGTCCAACGGCAAGGTAGGGGCTGGCAATGCAGGCACCCAATGTTTACTGGAGCGAGTGCGAACTGCGTCGCAGGCCGTAGGCGGCAGGCCATGTGAGCCCGCCGAGCGCGGCGCCGTGAATGGCGGGCTGCGCGCCGTTCTGCCAAAGTGGCGCTTCGACCCAGCAAATCTGCAACTTTTTGCGGCCAGCCGTGTTTTGGTTCTAAACGAACACACTCCAGTGCAAACGCAATCCACGGGACCCAACTCGGCAGAATTCATGAGGTTCATGCGCGCCTATCAGGACATGGTTTTCTCGACCGCTGCCCGGCTGGCGGGCAACGATGCCCAGGCCGAGGATATTGCGCAGGATGTGTTCATGCGGGCCTATGAGCACTTTTCGCATTTACGCAGCAGCCCGACGGCAGGTGGTTGGTTGAAAACCGTCACCACCAATCTCACGCTCAATTATTTGACGCGATACCGTAAGCGTTGGCGGCTGTTCTCGGAGTTGACCGTGAGTGCGGCCGACGACCCCGCAGCCGCGCCGGCGATCGAGTGGGAGGCGCAAGATACGCTGACCGCCGATCTAGACGCCGAGCGGCGGCGATTGCTGGTCGACGATGCGTTGCGTCAACTACCGCAGCATCAGCGGCTCGCACTGGTGTTGTATCACTTCGAAGATCTTTCCTATCAGGAGATCGCCGATAAGCTGCATGCCTCGCTCACCAAGATCAAGACTGACATACGGCGAGCCCGCGCCGCTCTGCTACCCATGCTCAAATCCAGCGGCCTGCTGCGCGAATCCTGGTAAAGCGTGCACCGGTCATGAACGAACAGCCTGAAACGACAGAAGAATCTGAGCAGCTTTTGAGCCAGGTGCTGCATGAGCTGCCATTGCGGCGTGCGCCTGTCACGCTCGAGTCGCGGGTACTCGAGGAATTGAAACGCCGCAGCGCCCTTCGCTGGTGGCGTCGGGGATTTGGGCATTGGCCGCTGGCGGCGCGCGCCGCATTTGTCGCGATTTGCAGCGCCATTATCGGATTCACGTTTCTCGACGGCTCATGGGCAGTCGCCGGCACGCGGGTTTGGCATGAAGCCGGCGCGCAGTGGATGTCCTGGTCGGATCCCGCTGTTGCGGCCATCACGTCGGCGGGCGAATTGGCGGCATTACTTGTAGGCGTGATTCCAACGATCTGGCTTTACGGCGGTATAGCCGCGGGCGGCATGCTGTACATGATCTTGTTCGGGCTTGGTGCCGCGGCATATCGCACGCTTTATCTTCAGCCTTCAATGATGGGTGAGCGTCCATGAATATTTCACCGCTGCATCGATTGAGCGCCGTGCTGATGCTGCTGTGTGCCGCTTGCGTCGTCCACGCGCAGGCCGCCGCGTCGGCTGTCGGCACGTCCGACGATGCAGCATCCAGTGCGCCCGCGCCGGAGCCCGAGTCCCGCGACTGGCACAGTCGCTTCGATCGGCATGATCGCGCCAAGGGGTGGCGCGACCATCGCGGGGATGATCGCCATGGCAACGACTTGGTGAGCATCGGCCACGATTCTCAGTTGGCGAATGGGAAGCAGGCCGATTCGGTGGTGTCGATTCTCGGATCCTCGACCAACGCGGGCGACGCGGGGGATGTGGTATCGATCCTCGGCGATACCCGGGTCACCGGGCCGGTGCGAGACAGCGCCGTCTCTGTATTGGGCAGTACCTACATCGATAGCAAGATCGACGGCGACGCGGTCGCCGTCATGGGAAACGTGGAACTCGGACCCCACGCGGAAGTCGGCGGCGACGTCGTGGCGGTTTTCGGTACCGTGCGGCGTGATGCGGCAGCGATTGTTCATGGCGGTGTGCACAACGTGCTTGTCGGCAACTACGGCGGCGTTGCATGGCTGCGTACGTGGATCAACCATTGCCTGCTGTACGGACGGCCGCTGGCGCTGGCGCCGGGGCTTGGATGGGCCTGGGGTCTGGCATTGGGTTTTTTGGCGTTTTATGCCTGCCTCGCCCTTCTATGTCGCTCTGCGGTCACCCGCTGCGTGCAGACCTTCGAGACGCAGCCGGGACAAACGCTGCTGGCCGCGATCATCGCCATGCTGCTGTCACCCGTACTCGTGGTTCTACTATGCGTGACCGTGATCGGCATTGCGGCGGTGCCGTTTGTCGTGCTCGCATTGTGGTGCGCCGGACTTTTTGGCAAGGCAGTCATGCTGGCCTGGCTTGGCGGGCGAATCACGGGAAGGCCGGCTGCGGGGCCGCTTGGCAGTCCTGCATTCGCCGTGCTCGTCGGGGGTGCCGTCGTGCTGGCTACCTACCTTGTGCCGGTGCTGGGCTTTCTGGTCTACAAGCTGCTCGGCATTCTCGGATTAGGTACTGTCGTCTACACCCTTATTCTGTCCGCGCGGGCACGTCAGGCTGCGAAAGATAACCAAGGCAATCGAACCGGTGCAGCAGCATCCAGCGGCGGCCCTGCGCCCAGCAGCAATGCCGCATCGGCCGGCAGCTCGACTGCGCCGGCCGGCACCGACGCGCAGACGTCGGCTGCACCGGCCGACGCGGCCGCGCCTCCTCCGGGACCCCCACCGGGACCGCCGCCGACTGCATCTGCGCCTCCGCACGTTTCCGCATCGATGCCGCGTGCGGGCTTTTGGATACGCATGGCCGCTCTGTTTCTCGACGTGCTTCTGGTCGGCTTTGCGATGAGCGTGCTGCACCACGGGTTTCACTTTCACCTGCTGATGCTTGCCGCCTACGGCGCGGTGATGTGGAAACTGCGCGGGTCAACCGTCGGCGGCATTGTTTTCGATCTTAAGGTTGTCCGAATGGACGGGCGGGACGTCGGTTGGGAGACGGCGATCGTGCGCGCGCTCGGATGTTTCCTCTCATTGGCCGTTGCCGGTCTGGGATTCATCTGGATCGCCTTTGATGGCGCCAACCAGGCGTGGCACGACAAGATCGCCGGCACGGTGGTGGTCCGCGTGCCGAAAGGCGTACCGCTGGTGTAGACACGCTCGCTAGTATTTGCCAACGCGCTATCCGCGCCGCTCCCGAACGTACGAGCGCCGTTCATTCTTCTCCGCCGCCTGTTGCGCAATTTGTTGGGCCGCCTTGATCGCGGTAACGATCTGTTCAGAGGTTTCCCAGAACCGTTTGGCGAGGACTTCGTCTGCCAGATGCGGATTGCCATGAGTGATCTGGCAGTTCGACCAACACTCGCCCGATATGCCCGCGACCAGCGGACTCGCCGCTAGCAGCGCTGCAGTCGCCGCACGCTGGGCGGCGGACTTCATGAACAATCGGGCGACTGGATAGACAAGCCGCTGCGCCCAGCCCTGATGTCTGTCGAGCCTGGCAGTTCTAATGGACCCCGCATCCCATGAATTGACGGACACGCCCCGCGGAGCAAGACGACGCGAGAGTTCCTTGGCATAAATCGCGTTGGCCGATTTCGCTTGTCCGTAAAACACCAAGGGCTCATAGACCTGTCGGTCGTCGAGATTATCGAGCGTCACCGCTTCGGTTGGCGCGCGATTCACGGCCGCATCGCTGCTCACCATCACGATCCGGCCGCCGTTGCTGCGAACCCGATCGGTGAGGCGATTGATGAGCGCAAAATGTCCGATGGACTCGGCAATAAACAGAAGTTCGATACCGCTACGCCTCGTTCGGACGGAGGGATCGGCGCCCTCCGTATTCGTAATGATGGCATCCAGCGGGCCAGAGAGGTCGCATATCGAATCCGCCGCTGAGTCTATCGAGTCGAAATCCGCAAGGTCGCAGGCAATCGCTGTCGCCGAACTACCCGCTGCGTGGCACGCCGCCCGAGCATCCTCGAGCGTTCGTGCAAGGCCGATCACGTGCGCGCCGTTGGCAACGAGCGCCTTCATGGTTTCGAGTCCAATGCCGCAGTGGCATCCGGTCACGACCATTCGCTTGCGGGACAGATCGACGCCGGCCAGCACCCGATCAGCAGTTGAACGAGCACCAAAAGGAATGGATAGAGTCATGTGCGATACCTTTAATTTCTGACCGTTCTCCATGCTAAGCGGCCGTTCTATTCTCTTGATGTGCGATTTATGGACAGGTAGTCACCGTGTGTCTGCGTTGAAACAATGGTCCGATGTCTGCGTCGTGGTCACGGTGCCCTGGGTTGAGAAACGGGCGTGGACAGTGGTTGCCGTATTTGAAGGTTTCCATTCTTGCATCGCACGCCCGGCGAGTCAGCGCAGGCGCTTCCGGATCCGGTATCCGTTGGGAGTGTCCGTAGGCATCCATTTGCTACAACACCTACACATTGTAGCGATGAGCTCGAAAATCCGACATTAAGCGGACAACCCCGCTCATTACGATGCCTTCCGACCGCACAGCCGTAAGCCCTATTCGGTCTCAGTGCTGCGCGATCGCGGTGTCAATCTCCATTTACTAGGAATTTCAAATGAACAACTGTCCTGCGAACGATGAAGCCCTCGCTTCGACCGCCCGTCGTGGTCCTCTGTCCATGGACACACGGTGCGTTCCTATTGTGAACGGCGCCGATCGGCGTCAGGCCGCCCCGCGACTCGGCCGCCACGCTGTATCGCGTGCCGCTCCTCTTTCCAGCGCTTTCATACTGACGATTGGCTTATGCGGCCTTTCGATGGCGCAGCCGTCCGAATCGGGGCAGCCTTCCGATTCGGCGCAGCCTTCCGATTCGGCGCAGCCTTCCGATTCGGCGCAACAGCCCGATTCGGCGCAGCAGTCCGATGTGCAAATCGGCGAAGTGGATGTGACGAGCCGCAAGCAAAGCGCCCTTGACGCGGAGGCGATCAGCCTCTCCGATACTCCGGACGCTGAGCCATCGGTTGGAGGTAAAACCTCCATCGTCGTCGGCTTGGCGGCCAGGGACGCACCCGTGTACGACGGGTCGAACAAGAGCAAGGTGAGCCCGTTCCCCTATATCGATATTCATGGCCTATTTCACGACCGGGTCTTCATATCGGACATCCGAGGGCTTGGGGTCAATGTCGTAGATCAAGGTGCTTTCCGGGCAGGCATGTCGATCAACTACGGCGGCGGCCGCACGAGTTCGGATGACCCGCGTCTGCGAGGTTTGCCAGATATCAGCTCGGCAGCTGCCGTCGGGGGATTCATGACCTACTCGGTGAAACCCGTCGCTTTCGAGCTCAAGGTTCAACGAGAATTCGGATCTCAACCCGCGACCGAGGTGCAGCTGGGTGCCTCCGTTGGGATGGCACCGACTCCGCGGTGGCACGTCTCGGTCGGCACGCAACTCAACTGGCACGATAGCAAGTTCAACCAGAAATATTTTGGTGTAACGGCCGCCGAAGCGGCGCAGGCGACCACGGAGGGAAACTTGTTGACCGCGTACGCGCCCAAATCGAGTCTCGGTACGGTCGGGATGACCGCAACCAGCGTCTATGCGATGACAGAGCATTGGGGTTTCGTGACGCGCCTCGGATTCAGAGACGTCATTGGCTCAGCTGAAAAAGATAGTCCTCTAACTCAACGCACGTTCGGCGTGGATTTCGCGCTCGGTGCGATTTATAAATTTTAACGAGCAGTGAGCATCCGTTGATCGGGCGGCGCCGAGGTGCATATCGGCAGGCGCGTTCGCGCTTCACGTTCCGCACAGTAATGTCTTTAGGGAATAACAGGAAAAATACGATGAAAACGCTTATCAAGATTGCGCTGGGGAGTCTCGGTATCATGGGCGCGGTGGCCGGTGCGGTAGCTGGCTACCTTATTTATCCCGGGACGCCGAGCAGCGCCTCCAGCCTGATATTTCGAGGCTACGTGCCGCTTCCATCCCATGGGATGCTCTCGGTACTCGATTATCTGACGATAGACGACGACATGTTGTTCGTCACCGGCGAAAGTACCGGCGATGTGTATAGAGCGCCAATCCGAAAGAATGCATTGCCTACGATTGCCGATGTAGCGAAATTGCCGGCGGAGGAGCCCGCGACACATGGCGTCGTCATTGATCCTTCGAGTCATCTTGCCTTCGTAACGCGTAGCGAGGCGAATACCGTCGATATCTTCGATCCGGCGAAAATGACCGTGATCAAACGCATACCTGTGGCGAATGATCCGGATGCGATCTTCTACGATGAGTTCGATAAGCTCGTGTATGTGGCGAGTGGTGACTCACATCTCGCAACGCTAATAGATCCGTCGACCCAGACCACGATAGCGACCATCCCTCTGGGCGGTGCGCCGGAATACGCGGCACTCGATGCATCGACGAGACTTCTATATCAAAATCTGCACGATACCGGCACGGTAGTTGCCGTCGACATCGCAAAACGCGCCGTCGTGAAAGGCTGGCGGCTGCAAGGTTGCGAGGCGCCCACGGGAATGGCGATCGATGAGATCGGCCGTCGGCTGTTCATCGGATGCAACGCGAATGCCGCGCTGGCAATCTTCGACTTGAACGAGCATCGCGTTGTCGCGACCGTCCCGATCGGCAAAGCGCCCGACTCCGTGGCGTTCGACCCCGAGTTGCATCGCATCTACACGACTGGAAAATCCGGGGTTCTGGTAGTCATACAGCAGGAGGAGCCGAATACATACAAAGTACTCGACATCATCCGTCTGCATTATGGCGCACACACTCTGACATTGGATCCGGCGACGCATGCCCTATATGTGGGATACGCGGGCTTGGTCGTCAACCCGCGCGTCGCCGTATTCACTCCTCGTCGCTAGCCGCGGCTGTCTGGCGGCGTTTCTGAAACATCCGTACTAAGGGCACACGCGTTTGCAGTCGATCCAGCCACGGGCAATACGATGCAGGCTTCCAAACCGCCCCCCGGCCGATTCTTGAGAATGATCTCGCCGCCATGCCCCTGGACAATAGCTTGGACCACCGTCAACCCTAAGCCGACACCGCCCGTGCTGCGATTGCGTGATTTATCAACCCGGTAGTAAGGGCGAAACACGCTATCGAGGGCATCCGGAGGTATGCCGGGTCCACGGTCCCTGATGGCCACGACGAATGCGGTTTCTTCGCACGACAGTTCAATCTCCGGGGTCTTTCCGTATTTGGCGGCGTTGTCGATCAAATTGGTGAAGGCGCGCTTCAGCGCGAAGGGTCGACCTTGATACACGGCATGTGCGGGTCCTATATAGCCGATGTCGACACCCTGATCGGCGAAATCATTCGCAATGGTGAGAAGAACGCGCGGCAGATCGAGGCTGGTCGTCTCTTCCGCAACCGCATCGTCGCGGAATAAGGCCAGAGCTCCATCGACCATGTTCTGCATCTCATCCACATCTCTGAACAGGCGCGCCTGCTGCTCTGGATCCTGGATGAATTCTCCTCGCAAACGCATGCGGGTCAGCGGGGTCCGCAAATCATGCGAAATGGCCGCCAGCATCATGGTTCGATAGGCCACGAATTTTTGAATTTGCGCCTGCATGGAGTTGAAGGTCTTGATCACCTGCTGCAGTTCTCTAGGCCCTGCTTCGGCGATGGGCGGGGCTTGTGGGTTGAGTCCAAATTGGCGTACCGCCGCGGCGAGCCGCTCAATCGGCTTGGAGAATTGGCGCGCGGCAAAATAGGTGACGATGGTGATCGATACCGCCAGAAAGCACAGCCAGATCGCCCAGCGATCGGGCCCAGGAATCCCCCAGGTCCTGCGCATCACGCTGAAGACAACCCAACTTCCATCGTTCAATTGCACTGCCAACATGTACGGTACGAGGGGCTTACTGTGATCGTAAACGATTCCCGGCGGCACCGATCCAGTGCGGGCAGGCCTGAGCACGGCAGCCGCTCGTTGCACGTGGGTGCTGATCGTCTTCTGTACGCTTTCATCATCCCTGCGTGGCGCGGCATCGAGCGACGCCGACGCACGGGATGCTGCGGGATACCAGCCGGTCTGAAACACATCAGTCGCCGCCGCCGCCGCAAGCGCTTGCCGCATCGGCGGCGGAGCCGCCTCGATCATACGGACGACGTCGGCGGCTTCATTGAGCAGGCCCGATCGCTCCACTGACGGAAGCGACCACACGCCGCCGAAGGTCCTGAACAATCCGACCAGCGCGAAGGTCACGGCCACGGCCAACACCTCCGTCACGGCGAAGCGGCGCGCGATGGTGTCTGGCAACCGCGACCAGGACTTCATCCGCGGCTCACCGCCGGTGCGAAAATGTACCCGCCGTTGCGCACGGTGCGGATCAACATGGGATTCTTCGGGTCCTCCTCGAGCTTGTAGCGAAGCCGGCTCACCTGTACGTCGATGCTTCTGTCGTAAGCCACATGCGATGAGCCACGCGCGAAATCGATCAGCTGGTCCCGCGTCAGCACCCGCTGGGGATGTTCGGCGAAGGCCAGCAGCAAGTCGAATTCGCCTCCGGAGAGCAGCACCAGCGCGTTGTCGGCCGAGCGCAGTTCGCGCCGAGCAACGTCAAGACGCCACCCGGCGAAACGCAGTACCGGTCGAGTTTCACTGCGTGTCGGTGCCGCGGCTTTCTCGGCAGTCCGTCGCAGCACCGCTTTGACTCGAGCCAGCAATTCGCGCTGATCGAACGGCTTTGTCAGGTAATCATCGGCCCCCAGTTCGAGGCCGACGACGCGATCCGTATGGTCCGCCATGGCAGTGAGCATGATGACCGGTACCGGGGATTGGGCGCGCAGCCGTCGGCACAGGCTAAAGCCGTCCTCCTCCCGCAGCATGACGTCGAGAATCACGAGATCGATCGGCTGCGTTTCCAATGCGGCGAACATCGCGGTACCGTTCTCCGCGACCGAAACGATGTGCGAGTGGTTGCGAAAGAAGTTCGTCAACAAGGACAGAATGTCCTCGTCATCGTCGACGAGCAGGAGATGGGGCATTGAGAACATTCTCCAAGGACAACATGCGCGTATAGCCGGTTGATGTCCGGATATCAGGCCTTTGTGTCAACACATACACATTGTAGCGTTCCGCCAGAGATTCATACATCAAGGGCAAAAAATGCCCCGCTAGGATCGCTGCTCCACTCGAGGAGCAGCCATCTTGATTCACCCCCGTTTGACCCTGCGAATTGAAAGATTGACGGCCGTCGCGGCGTTTGCCGCGGTATTGCTGCTCGGCGGCTGCGCGACGCTGCCCGCCGGCAGCAAACCCGATCCTCGCGACCGCTTCGAGCGCGCCAATCGCTCTGTGTATGCCTTCAACACGGCGATCGACCATGCCATCCTGCGGCCGGTGGCGCGCGGCTATGTCAAGGTAACGCCGCGGCCGGTACGCCGGGGCATCTCTAATTTCTTCGCGAACATCGACTATCCGATCACCATCATCAATGATGCTCTACAGGCCAAGGTGCACGACAGCCTGCGTGATGTGGCGCGTTTCGGCATCAACACCGTGGTCGGCGTCGGCGGCCTGTTCGACCCGGCAACGCACTGGGGATTCGAAAAGCATGACGAGGACTTCGGCCAGACGCTCGGGAAGTGGGGCGTGCACTCCGGCCCCTACCTCATGTTGCCGATTTTTGGGCCTTCCACCGTGCGCGATGCGCCGGCAAAAGTGGTCGACCACTTCAGCACCCCGAGGACCTACCTCTTCAGTACCAACGTGGACTTGGGTCTCTCGGTCGTCGGCGCCGTGGACAAACGCGCCGGACTGCTCGATACCGACGAGCTGATAGATAAGGCTTACGATCCGTATGCCTTTTTGCGCAATGCCTGGCTGCAGCGTCGAGAATATCAAGTGCGCGACGGTAAAGTGCCGCCTGACGAAGAGCTGAAGGACGATAACGGTCAATCCACGCCGGGTAAGGAGCCCGACCGATGACAGCGGCGGCGGCGAGTACCCACTGCTCACACCGCGCTGCTGCCATGCCGCATGAGGGTCGGCGCCGAACTTCTTCGGTCTCTGGCGAACAGCGGGTACGTTTCGTGGCGCTGCTACTCCGGCAGCTTCATCTTTCTCAGGAACGTCTTGTAACGCGCGTCGGGTTCGAGATTCCTCAGTAGCGGGTCGCCCTTAATCCGGTAGAGCACTACATCTTTCTGGCGATACGCTCGGTCAAGCCAAGTGAAGGCCTCATCAATTTCGCCACGATATGCCTGAACTTCAGCTATCCCGTACGCCCCGCGTCCTGCATATGCCTTCGTGGTCCGCGAGAGTGCCGCGTCTGACTCGGCATTGCGTTTCATCGCGTGGTAGACGAGGGCGAGGCCCGCATCACCGCCGCAATCCGGAGTCGCCTGCTGCATCTGCGAGAGTGCTGCGTCGAGCCTGCCTGCCGCCAACAGGACTGTCCCGAGGGACCAGTGGGCCCACAGATAGGTGGGACTGATTTCGAGGGCCCTGCGAAATTCCGCCTCCGCTTCCGCGAGCCTACCTCTTCGATAATGAATAGTGCCAAGTGCCCCGTGCGAGACGGCACCCAGTGGATCGAGTGCTGAGGCGGCGTTAAAGAACCCCGCCGCTTCGTCCAGTCGGTCCAAAGCCAAGTGGATAATGCCGGCGGTCACGAGAATCCCGGGGTCGCGAGGGTCGAGAGCAAGCGCCCGTTGAACTTTGCTGACAGCAGCGGCCCAGTCCCAGTCGTAAATCGCGTATATAAAGGCCAGTTGGGCGTGTGCCATGCCGGACATCGGGTCGAGTTTAAGTACGCGCGCGCACGACGTCCGCGCGCGCTCGAATCCCTCATGGGGCGGTGCGTATCCCCATTCGGCGATGTATATGTGGACGAGAGCGAGAGATTCGGCCGCGCGTAGCGCCGTGGGGTCGAGCGCGAGCGCTTGTTCAAAGTAGCCTGCCGCGCTCTCAAACCCGGCTTTGTCGAAGCGGTCAAGTGCGTGACGTCCGCGCTGATAAAGGTCGTACCCCGCGGCGTTCTTGAGTATCGGGCGCGATGGCAAGTCGACCCCAACCGCCACCTGCAACGCGCGCACGAGGCCGGCGGCGATCTGGTCCTGAATTTTGAACACTTCGTCGAAATCCCTGTCGTAGCTCCCAGACCACAGGTGTGAGCCGTCCTGTGTGCCGATCAACTGGGCAGTGACTCGTAAGCGGTTGCCGGACCTGCGGACGCTGCCTTCGACGGCGTAGGCCGCGCCGAGCACGCTGCCGATTCTCCGCAGATCCTCGCTCTTACCTTTGAACTGGGAACATGCGGTGCGGCCAATAACGCGGATGCCGGGGACTTTCATCAATAGATTGACCACTTCCTCTGCCATGCCGTCCGCGAAGTATCCCTGATCCTGCCGCTCGCTCATGTCCACGAACGGCAGCACCGCAATCGACCTGTCGGTCATGGGGGTAGTCATCGAGTTCGTATTGGGCGACGCGCTCGCTTCTGCTGCCGCAGCCGACGAGTCTGCGCTCTGCACTGACTGCGCATCGACCCACGGAACAACGGGCATCACCAGACGATAGCCGCGACGCAAAATGTTTGTGATGTAAGTAGGCTTCTTTGCGTCACACCCTAGAATCCGCCGAAGCGCCGCCACTGCGTGGTAAACCGAATTCGGCGTGACGATGACCTCTTTCCAGACCTGGTCCAGTAATTGCTCGACGCTGACGACCGAACCGGCATGCTCGGCCAGGCAAACCAGGAGCCGCATCGTCTGCGGCTCGAGTTTGACGGTTTCGTTGCCATTGGAAATCTCGTCCAGGGCAGGCTCGACGCGCCAGGCGCCGATGCGGAAGACAGGATTGTCCGGCGACTTCATCGACGCTGACCTGCCATAAGTGATTGATCTCACGGATGTCAATAGGTCTCGGAAACCCACCCGTGGGCCGGACACAGTATACGCACGCGGCGAGAGACATGGCGCGGACTGTCGCCGGCG
>Ga0137412_10001660_pt1 | contig 17377 bp, 15 predicted proteins | sample CZODoug2_1_16fun_FD_122160 | JGI IMG/M metagenome (GOLD analysis project Ga0137412, IMG submission 122160) | Vadose zone soil fungal communities from Angelo Coast Range Reserve, California, USA - CZODoug2_1_16fungal (Hybrid Assembly) | ecosystem: Environmental > Terrestrial > Soil > Vadose zone...
ATCCTTCTCTATATACACACGCCGTAGGTTGGGCAGTAGACCCAAAGCTGAGAAAGAAGGCGTATTGGAAGAATACAAAACTTCTTGGCAAAAGACTTGACCAAGCATTTATGGACCTTGATGGCAAAGTTAGCCAGGGTGTTCCAATTGGAAATGACGTGTCCTTTCTTCTCGCGGAATTGGTTCTCGCACAGGTTGACAAAATCTTAAAGGCACGCCATGTCCGCGCGCTCCGCTGGTTTGATGACTACGAATTGGCGGCTGATACGCGCGAGGAGGCGGAAGAGACCCTGAAACAACTCAACCGAGAGCTGGGCAAATTTCGGCTTCGTTTGAACCCAAAGAAAACGACTATATCGCGGCTGCCGAGTCCGGCCGAACCGCCCGTAAACTTCGGCATCCGGTGGACCACCGGGTACCCCGGCGTGCCGGCCATCGCGTCTACCCCACCAACATCACGATGAACTTGGAGATCTTATGAAGGGCCACGCGCAGGTAGTGGTCATAGGCGGCGGCGTGGTCGGCGCCAGCGTGCTGTATCACTTGACCAAGGCCGGATGGAAGGACGTTTTGCTCATCGAGCGCGCGGAGCTCACGTCGGGCTCCACGTGGCATGCGGCGGGCGGCATGCACACCGTCAACGGCGATCCCAACGTCGCCAAACTGCAGCAGTACACCATCGAGCTCTACAAGGAAATCGAGCGCATCTCGGGGCAGTCCTGCGGCGTGCACATCACCGGCGGCATCATGCTGGCCGGTACCCGCGAACGGCTCGACTGGCTGAAAATGGCCAAGGCGCGCGGCCGGTACCTCGGCATGGATTTGGAAATCATTTCCGTCGATGAAGCGGCAAAGCTGTTTCCGCTGTTGGAGAAGAAGCATTTCACCGGTGCGATGTACGATCCCATCGAAGGACACGTCGATCCCTACGGCGTCACCCACGCGTATGCGAAGTCCGCGCAAATCGGCGGCGCCGAGATCGTGCGCCACACCCGGGTCACGGATCTCAAAGCGCGTGCCGACGGCTCTTGGGACGTGATCACCGATCACGGCAATGTGCATGCCGAGCACGTGGTGAATGCGGGAGGACTATGGGCGCGCGAGGTGGGCCGCATGGTCGGCATCGAGCTGCCCATCCTCGCCATGGAGCATCAATATCTCATCACCGGCGATATGCCGGAACTGGCCGGCAAGGAAGAGCAGTTGCACGCCATCGATTTCGAAGGAGAAATCTACATTCGCCAGGAGCGCGGCGGCATGCTCATGGGCACCTACGAACGTGCCGGCGTTCCCTGGTCGCCGGTGACGACCCCGTGGGACTTTGGGCAGGACTTGCTGCCGAACGACCTGGAACGGATTGCGCCCAGTCTCGAGGTGGGATTCGCGCATTTCCCGGCGCTGGAAGCCGCCGGCATCAAGAAGGTGGTGAACGGACCGTTCACGTTCGCACCCGACGGCAATCCTCTGGTGGGACCGATACGCGGTTTGAAGAATTTTTGGGTTGCCTGCGGCGTGATGGCGGGATTCAGCCAGGGCGGCGGCGTCGGCCTGGCGCTGTCGCGCTGGATGGTCGACGGCGATCCCGGCGCCGACATTTGGGGCATGGACGTGGCGCGCTACGGCGACTGGACCACGCTCGCGTACACCAACGCGAAAGTTCGCGAGAACTATTCGCGCCGCTTCCGCATCCGATTTCCGAACGAAGAACTGCCGGCCGCGCGGCCGTTGCGCACCACGCCGATCTACGAGCGGTTGCAGGCTCAACATGCGGTTTTCGGCGATTATTGCGGCCTCGAGCACGCGCTATGGTTCGCGCCGTCGGCGGCCGAGGCCGAAGACTTGATCAGCTTCCGCCGCTCCAATGCTCACCCGCATGTGGCGGCGGAATGCAAGGCCGTGCAGAATTCCGTGGGGCTCCTGGAGATATCGAACTACGGAAAATTCGACATACGCGGGCCCGGCACGGAGGATTGGCTGTCGCACGTGATGGCGAACCGCGTTCCCGCGGTCGGGCGCATTGCACTCACGCCGATGCTGAACGAACGCGGCAAGCTGATCGGCGACTTCACCATGTGCCGAGTTGCCGCCGATCACGTCTTCCTGGTGGGCACCTACGCCGCCGAGACCTACTACATGCGCTGGTTCGAACGGCACATGCCCGCCTCGGGCGTCACGGTGCGTCCGTGCGCCATGGAATACGTCGGACTGTCGGTTGCGGGACCTCACTCGCGCGCCCTGCTGCAGAGTTTGGTGCGCGACGATTTGTCCACCGCGGCGTTTCCCTTCATGTCGTTCAGGCGCATGGAGATCGGCATGATCCCGGGCTACGTCGGACGAGTATCCTTCACGGGCGATCTGGGCTTCGAGATCTGGGTGACCACCGACTATCAACGCGCACTCTACGATCTGCTCGTCAAGGCCGGGCGCGAATACGGTCTCAAGCTCTTCGGCGGGCGTGCGCTCAATGCCATGCGCATCGAAAAGAGCTTCGGCAGCTGGGCGCGGGAATTCCGCCCCATCTATGGACCATTCGAAGCGGGCCTAGATCGATTCGTCGACCTCAAGAAGGACGCGTTCATCGGGCGCGCGGCGGCCGCGGAAGAGAAGGACGGCGGCGGGGCGCTGCGCCTGGTGTCGTTCAGGGTCGATGCGACCGACGCCGACGCCATCGGCGATGAGCCCATCTGGCACGACGGCAAGACTGTGGGATGGGTCACCTCCGGTGCATTCGGACATCGGGTCAACCACTCGCTGGCGCTCGGTTACGTGCCGGCTGCATTGGCCAAGACCGATGCGGGCTTCGAAATCGAAATCATCGGCGAGCGCCACAAAGCCCATCGACTGACGGGCGCCGCGTTCGATGCGAGCGGCAAACGCATGCGCCATTGAAGTGAGCGCGTAACGATTTCACACTCTCGGTCGAGATGCGGCATGGACTATAATCTGGGACGTTTCCGCGGAAACTTTATCGAATTGACATGAATCACATGGCGTATCTGGCTGATAAGTAATATTTTAATAATGGAATGCGAGGGCGGCCTATGCTGAGTACACCCCCCATCGACTTGGGCTACAACGGCCTTACCGAATACACCGAAGGTTTGCCGGCAGACGCCTACTTCGACCCTCGCCAGTATGAACGGGAGCTGCAGCGCATCTGGTATCGCAACTGGGTGTATGTCGGCCGCTCGGGGGACGTGACAGGGGCGCGCGCGTTTCGCACGTTTGAATTGGGCGACCAACGGATCCTGTTGGTGCGCGACGATCAAGGTGTCCTGCAGGGATTCCACAACACGTGCCGGCATCGCGGCGCGGCTCTGTGCCGCGAATCCGAGGGAGTACTGCGCAGCGGCACCATCATCTGCCCCTACCACGCATGGACTTACAACCTGCAGGGGGATTTGCTGCGCACTTCCTCCAAGGCGCACGCCAGCGGTTTCGACGTCGCCGATTTCCCGCTCTACAAGATCAGCGTCAGGGAGTGGAACGGATTCATCTTCGTTGCGCTGACCGACGCTCCGCCGGCGTTCGACAAGATCTTCGATTTGCCGTTGAATCGGCTGGACGCGTGGTCCCTGGGGGAGCTGGTCGTCGGCCACGTCTTGCTCAAGACCATCCACAGCAATTGGAAGATATTCTGGGAAAACTACAACGAGTGCCTGCATTGTCCGGGCGTTCATCCGAAACTGTCGCAACTGGTGCCGATCTACGGCCGCGGACTGCTGGAGGAGCGCGACGATCCGCACTGGAGCGCTCACGCGGCGGACGCCGATCCGAAGTTCAAGGGTGGATTGCGCGCGGGCGCGGCGACCTGGTCATTGGACGGCAAAACCACCGGTGTTCCGTTCCCCGGTCTGTCCGATGCGGATCGCAAGGCCGGCCATATCTACATGACCGGCTTGCCCTCCGTATTCTTGGTCGGTCACGTCGACTACGTTCGCGTCGTTCGCCTGCTGCCCTTGGGGCCGGAGCTGACCGAGCTGCGCGTCGAATATCTGTTTTCGCCGCAGACGCTGGCCGATCCCTCGTTCGACCTGCGCAACGTAGTGGATTTCACCAATCTCGTGATGACCGAAGACGCAGAGGTGTGCGAGCTCAATCAACGGGGGCTGCGGGCGGGGCCCCATGCACGCGGCGTGGTCATGCCCGAGGAGTACGTCATACGACAATTCCATGAGTGGATCCGCGCTGAATTGGCGCGCGTTTAGCTCAATCGCGGCGGCCGCGGGAGTCGTGCTCTGCATAGCCACCTGCGGCGGACGGCACCCCAGCGCGACCGCGAACGAAGAACCGGTACTCAACATCTACAACTGGGCCGACTACATCGGCTCTGGGACCATTGCCGAGTTCGAGCGGCGGACTCACATCAAGGTGGTCTACGAGTATTACGATTCCAACCAGACGCTCGAGGCAAAGATGTTGGCCGGCCGGTCCGGCTACGACATCGTCAGCACCACCACCGCATTTTTCGGCCGTCAGATCAAGGCGGGCGCCTATACACCGCTCGACCGGTCGAAGTTGCCGAACTGGAGGTATCTCGATCCGGCCGTGTTGGAAACCCAAGCACAAGCGGATCCCGGCAATCGCTACGCCGTGCCCTATCTTCACGCCATGAACGGCTTCGTTTACAACGTGGATCTGGTCAGGGCGCGAATGCCGGACGCGCCCACCGACAGTTTGGCCATGTTATTCGATCCCAAGGTCATCGCGCACTTCGCCGACTGCGGCGTCAGCTTCCTGGACTCGCCCGAGGACGTCATTCAACTGGCGCTGGCTTATTTGCATCGGGACCCCAATTCGCCCCGCGTCGAAGATCTGCAGGCAGCCGAACAAGTCGTGATGGCGGTGCGGCCCCACATCCGCATCTTCGATTCCAACGACTATTGGCATCAATTGGCGTCCAAGGAGATATGCCTGTCGATCGCTTGGTCGAGCGACTACTCGGTGGCGCAGGCGCGCGCTCGCGAGGACGGTACCGGAGCGCGCCTCGCGTTCACGCTGCCGAAGGAAGGTTCGAATATCACGTACAACGCCTTGCTGATTCCGGCCTCCGCGCCGCATCCGGAGGCGGCGCACAAGTTCCTGAATTTCATTCTGGAACCGCAGGTGATTGCCGAGATCACCAACGACATCCACTATGGCAACGACAACCTGGCGGCGCGGCCCTTCGTGAAGAGCGAGATACTCCGTGACCCGGCCGTGTATCCGCCGCAGGAATTGCGCGCGCGGCTGTATTTGCCCGCCGAACTCGGCCCGGACTACGACCGGCTGCGCACTCGAGTCTGGACGCACATCAAGACCGGGCAATGATGCCGGGATGACGAGTCTTCGCCGTTCGACGGCCGCATATTGCGGGGTTCTTGCAAGCCGTTCAGACTGTCCGGGTATATTAGTGCTGCGTACGATCGGGGAATCGCCATGCCTCAACTTGGAAGAGTGCTGGTGCTCATGGGCTGGGGCGCTTGCGCGCTTTACGCGCCGCAGCTGAAGGCGCAACCGGATGCTCGAACAATCGACCGTCAGATTGACCTTCAACTGGCGAGACGCTACCAAAATGCCCGCACGCTGAAACGTTCGCCTCGCGCCGAAAATGTTCGCGACCAAGAGGTCAAAGAGATCCAGGCCGTCGTAGCGACTCTCGATAAGGGCTATATCGTCAGCATTGGAGCTGTAATCGCCGGCTGCCGTTGCGAAGAAGGGCCCGCTTGCTCGGATGAGATAACCGTGGCCTTGCAGAAATCAGAGCGTATCGTGGGAATGAATCTGTCGAAAATAGAGGGCAAGTGGCAACTGGGTGTGCTGCAGAGATGGGACCTCAAATACCAGGCACTCGAGGCAAAGAGGTTTGCCGCGGCGGTCGACAGGGGCAAACAGCAGCAATCTTACGCAGAGGAATTGGCAACGCTGCTCTCCGAGATGCCGCAATGCGCGGCTAAGCGAACTCCTGGGTCACTCACCGAGAAAGATAGCCATCCGGAAGATCCGGTGCGCTGACGTAGGCGAAGTCGCGCTGCCATTTTTTGACGCCAGTTTCCCGGAATATGTCAAGGCCTCTTTACAGGTCGTCCGCAGGGTGATTTTCTCAATAAATCGGCGGAAAAAAGCCGTTTTTGTGACCTGCAACATGCTTCGTTCATGCCTGGAAATGTACAGTTCCGCCCCCATAAAGGACACGTGCCATCCGGGAAGGGACCGGCGGCTCGTTTTAGTGTTAATTGAGGAGAGGAACATGGTTGGAATGGTAGCTCGATGGGGCCACAACACGTTATTGATCGCCTTGGCGCTGATGACGTGCGTGATATTTGTCGGTTTGTTCAGATAGCAAATAACTAGCGATGGGGCGACGCGGAGAAGCGCGTACGCCCTTGATCATTGGGCAGCGGCGGGGGAGGCTGCCTCAACGTCTTCCGGCTGGACATGCTTGGATTTCCATAGCACCCAGGCGTAGTACCACAAGTAGTAGCCGACCAGCACGAAGAATGTTCCGATGGTGAGCGGACTGCTGACCATCGATGTCGGTGCGAAGGCTTGGGCAGGCTGCGCGGCAGTTGCGGCTGGTGCGTTCACCAGGTGCGATGTCTGGCTGCCCGTGTACGCCTGCACGGCGCGGAACGCCAACCGACCCAGAAACAGCAGCGACACGACGATACCGGTGTAAGTGTGCGGCACGTAGTGCAGCCGTCCGCCGTGCATCAGGAAACGCGTGCGCCCGGGTGGAAACCAGGAATGGCCCGATTTTCGAAAAGTCCGGTTGCATTTCGCCGATACTACTACGCAATGAGCATGGGATCCTCAGGCGATACGGCGCGGCGCGAACTCACGCGCGGAGTGGGTCCCTGGGCGGCGACGGCCGTCAACGTCGCCAACATGATCGGCACCGGCGTATTTTTGAAGACCCGCGTCATGACATGCAATGTCGGAAGCGCGAAGACAGTCCTCGTGGTATGGATCGCCGCCGGCTTGTTGTCGCTTGCGGGCACCTTCGCGTATTCCGAGATTGCAGCCATGATGCCGGAGGCGGGGGGCGACTATGTCTATCTGCGCCGCGCCTACGGACGCCTGGTTGGCTTCCTTTATGGTTGGATGGCGTTCACCGTCGCTCGAGCCGGGTCGCAGGCCGCCCTGGCGGTCGGTCTTGCGATCTTCATGAATGTGGCCCTCGGCGGCGCTCTCGACCGTTGGCATCTCGAGGCGGCAGCGTTCGGTCCGCATTGGAGCTTGAGCGGTTTGACGCTCGTGGCGCTGGCATCCATTTGGACGGTGGCTCTGATCAACTGCGCGTCGGTTGCGGCCGGCGGTCAAATGGCGCTTTGGCTGACCATCGCCAAAGTGGGGCTGGTACTCAGCGTCGGGATCGGGGCCTTCGCCTTTGCCGCCGGCGACTGGGCTCACTTGGCGCAGTCCGGACTCGGCGGCACGTGCGAAGGCGTCGCGAGCAGTGCACGCGGCGGCATTGCGGGCTTCGGCGCGGCCATGCTCGGCGCGTTGTGGGCCTATGACGGCTGGCAAAACATTGCGCCGCTCGCCGGCGAAGTCAAGAATCCGCAGCGCAATCTGCCGCGCGCCTTCGTCGGCGGAACGCTGGTGGTCGCGGCGTTGTACCTGTTCGTCAACGTGGCCTATTACTATGCGTTGACGCCCGTCGAGATCGCGAGCGTGCCGGCGAGTTCGTCGGTGGCCACCGAGGTGTTGAAGCGCTTTCTGGGGCCAATGGCCGTTTCAATGACCGCCGCCGCCCTCATGATTTCTTCGTTCGGTGCGCTGCATGCGAGCGTGCTCTCCAACTCGCGCATTCCATTCGCGATGGCGCGCGATGGACTGTTCTTCCGCAGCCTGGTGCGGCTTTCGCCGCGCTCGAATGTTCCGGTTCGGGCGATCTTGGCGCAGGCGGCTTGGGCCAGCATTCTCGCTCTTTCCGGCTCCTACGACGCCTTGACCGACTCCGTCATTTTCGCGTCCTGGCTGTTCTATGGACTCGTCACCGCATCGTTGTTCGTGTTCCGAAGGACCATGCCGGACGCGCCGCGGCCCTACCGTGCTTTTGGGTATCCGGTGATCCCCATGATTTTCCTGTTCGTGACGGCGGCACTGCTCATCAATACCTTCGTCGCCGCACCGCGCGAGGCAGTGCGCGGAGTTGCGTTGCTCGCCGCCGGACTGCCGTTCTATTGGTATTGGTCGAAAAAGTCCTCCGCGGCACTTGCATAACGAGAGTCGGAAACCCATGAATTGCTTGCGGGGCAAAGGAGCTGGAAGTGAAATCCACGGAACGTATCGGCATTCTCGGCGGCGTGCGCATCCCTTTTGCACGTCAAAATACCCAGTATGTCGCCGGCAGCAATCTGGACATGCTGAGCGCCGTGCTGGCCGGTATCGTGCAGCGCTTTGGGCTGCAGGGCGAGCGCCTCGGTGAAGTCGCGGCGGGTGCAGTGCTCAAGCACACCCGGGGTTTCAATCTGACTCGCGACGCGGCTCTGTCGAGCGGACTCGCCCCTCAAACGCCGGCGTACGATGTACAGCAAGCCTGCGCCACCTCTTTGGAAACTGCGATTCTGGTAGGCAACAAGATCGCCACGGGTCAGATCGATGCGGGCATCGCCGGCGGCGTCGACTCGGCGTCGGACGCTCCCATTGCCGTCAGCGAACGGCTGCGCCGCCTGGTGCTCGGCCTGAATCGCGCCAAGAGCGCCTCCGCGCGCCTGGCGCTCTTGGCGCAGTTTCGCCCGTCGATGTTGATCCCGTCCGTCCCGAATGTGAACGAGCGGCGCACCGGCCTGTCGATGGGCGAACATTGCGAACAAATGGTGCGGCGCTGGAACATCGGTCGACAAGCCCAGGACGAGCTGGCATTGGCGAGTCATGTCAAGGGTGTGGCCGCGTACGACCGCGGATTCTACGAGGATTTGGTGATTCCCTTCATGGGCCTGACTCGCGACAACAACTTGCGCGCCGATACCTCGCTCCCAAAGCTGGCCAAGTTGCCGCCGGTCTTCGATCGCAGCTCCGGGCTCGGCACCTTGACCGCCGGCAACTCCACGCCGCTCACCGACGGGGCCGCGGGTATCCTGCTCGCATCGGAGAAGTGGGCCGCCGCGCATAGCCAGGTACCGCAGGCGTGGTTGGTCGATGCCGAAACGGCGGCCGTCGATTACTTCGGCCCGGACCCCGAGGGTTTGCTCATGGCACCGGCGTACGCCGTGCCGCGTCTGCTCGACCGCAACGGCCTCACGCTTCAAGATTTTGATTTCTACGAAATCCACGAAGCCTTCAGCGGGCAGGTGTTGTGCACCCTGGCGGCATGGGAGAACGAAAACTATTGCCGCGGCGCGTTGGGACGGAGCGCCGCGCTCGGCGCGATCGACCGCTCACGTCTGAACGTGAACGGCGGTTCGGTCGGGTTGGGTCATCCCTTCGCCGCGACCGGTGCGCGCATTCTCGGCGCCGCCGCCAAGCAGCTGGCGCTGCACCGAAGCCAAAACGGCCGCCGGGGACGCACTCTCGTGTCCGTGTGCGCCGCCGGCGGCCTGGGTGCCACGGCGATATTGGAGTCGGCTTAGCCTCAGGGCGCCGTGGCAGATTCGCCCGGCAGATCGAACACCAGCACTTCGGCGTCCTGCGCGTCGCGCAGCATGAGTGACGTGCCGGCCGTGATCCGCAGGGCGTCGCCGGCCTCGAGCGCCGTGCCATTGGCCGTCAGCGCACCGCGTGCGACATGCAGGTAAATGCGCCTGCCGGGCGCCACGTCCAACTCCGCCCGCTCCTTGCCGGTGAACAGGCCGGCATAAACCCTTGCGTCCTGATGAATGAGCAAGGACCCGTCCGCGCGATCCGGCGAAACGATGAGCCGCAGGCGGCCGCGCTTTTCTTCCGGCGCAAAGCGTTTCTCCTCATAGCTGGGCTCGATATCGCGCTTGGCCGGCTGAATCCAGATTTGCAGGAAATGCACGGACTCGCTCGAATTGGGATTGAATTCGCTGTGCCGGACGCCTGTGCCGGCGCTCATTCGCTGCACATCGCCGGGTTTGATGGTCGATCCATTGCCCATCGAATCCTTGTGCGCCAGTTCCCCGGACAGCACATAGCTGATGATTTCCATGTCGCGGTGGCCATGCGTGCCGAAGCCTGCGCCGGCCTGCACCCGGTCCTCGTTGATGACCCGCAAGGGTCCGAACTCAACGTGTTCCGGGTCGAAGTAATCGGCAAATGAAAACGTATGGAAGGATTTGAGCCACCCGTGATCGGCAAATCCTCGCTCGTTGCTGCGTCTAATTTCGTTCATTGGAACCTCCATGGCTCACAGTAAGGTCGAAAAGACGAATTAAAAAGCACAATTTTCGGGGGTTATCGATCAAGAAATTGGATATATCGGACGCTGTCGCTCCGCAGCGACCCCGGGGGCCGGTAGGACAGCCCCTACACCCCGTGGCGACCCCGCCTGACTGTGAGTTTGCTCAATCAGGGTTAGATTCAAAAGAAATGCGCCCCAGCGGGAGATAACGAAGATGTCCTTAGGCACGATCTCCTTTGCTCTATCCACGGTGGTTTTCGCCAGCTATCTTGCTGCAGCGTCGGACGATGTGCCGCACCTGCGCGCGTGTGCCGATTTCACCGCTCCCGCTCCGACGAATTTCGACTATCTCGTGCTCGCGAGTTTCGCCGACTCGCCGCGTTTTCTTGCGATGGCCGGCTACCACTCGACGGTCAGGCAGCGCACTAATTTTCTGCCGGGCGTCGAGCCTACACCTCATGGAGAGACGGTGTACCCACCTGGGGCGGTACCCATGGTGACCGGCCCCAACTGCATCACGGCATTGTTGTTGTCGTCATTGAAATAAATGATCTGATTGCCCTGAGAATCGACGGTGGCCGCGATCCCGAACAGTGTCCCGGGCGCGCCGGTATCGATCTGCAGCGGTTGACCGACGAATCCGCCGGGCAGCACCGGAGAGACCTCGATCAGCAAGTTTGTGGTCGCGCTGGGCCCGGCCGCGCCGATATCCGCATTGCCGACCACCAAATCGCCATTCTTCAACAAGGCGGCGCTCAGCGGTGTGTTGAGGGGCGAGCCATGCGCAATGACTCTGGCCGAGGCCATCGAGGGCCCGGAAAAAGTCGGCACGGGCGTCGGCGTCGCGGTCCCGCTGCACTGGCCGTTCACGACCACGCCGTTCTTTGGGATGCTGGAGACACTCGCCAGGGCGACGACGCTGGCCGAGCTGGTATCGACGATGTAAAGAGTATCGTTCGCGGCGTCGTAGGTGAGCCCCGCGGGCGCGAATATGGCGCCCGGTGAACCGCTGTTGCAGAAGCCGGCGGCGATTTCCGTAAACGCCGTTTGCGCATCGATGTCGAGACTGATTCGATCGATGACGCCGGCGGCATTCATCGTGCCGCCGGGCCCATTCGATACATAGATCGCCGCGGGCTGGGTGGCCGTCGCGGCCGCGAAGGCTTCGCCCCAGGGGTTGGTGAACGTGTCGCTGGAGAAGGGGGCTCCGACGGCGCCGACGGCGCTGACCAGGGGATTCATATTCGCTCCCCACGCAGCCGCCGAGATGCTGTCGTCCGGCAGCGTGGTGAGCGCATTGCAGCCCTTGAGATTCGCCGATTGCGCAATTCGACGCGGTGTGGATCCGGCAGCGGGATGAAGGGCGATGATCGTGGTTCCCAGACCCTGAGTGTTGGTCGGGCCGTCATTGAAGTTGCACACCACCAGGTCCCCCTTGGTGATCAAGCCCGCGGTCGCGGGAGCAATCACCAGGCCGTAAGGGTTCAGGTCGCCGTTAGTCGGGTCGATGGTCGAGCCGACCGTCGGGATCGCGCCCGTCGGCGCCAAGGTGCTGAGAAGGTTGGGTGCCACGGTCGCGCTCGCGGATGCCGATTGGGTGCCGCCGGCGCCAGTGCAGCTGAGCGAGTAGGTATACATTCCAGGCGCGCTCGGGACGATCGTCTTGCTGCCGCTCATCATTTGACTGCCGGTGAATGCGCCGCCGGCTGCGCTCGAAGTCGTAGCGGTGCACGACGTGGCGTTAGCCGACGTCCATGCCACCGTCACAGCCTGGCCGAAATTGATGGTGGCCGCGGCGGCCGGCTGCGAGAAGCTGATCGTGGGCGCAGGCATCGTGGGCGCAGGCGTCGCGGGCGCAGGCATCATTGAACCGTAGCCGCCATGGCCGCCGCCGCATCCCCCCAGCATGCTCACGAAGAATCCGGACGCAATTATTCCCCAGTTCAAAACGCGCATTTCTTATGACCCCTTTTCGCGGATGTTCGACCATGGGTGCGTCGAACCTCGGAAATGGTTGTTCGATTCGCAGCCGGTGCACCCGATTTCGACGGCCAAGACCTCCGTGCGGACGTCTCGAGCGAGAATCGCCATCGGACGATGGAAGAAGTCTCGGGGTAGGTGCGGTTTATTCCGTGAGCGCGACGGCTAAACGCCATCGCGCGACGGGGATGGTCAGTAGTTTAGAAAAATCCGTGCAGCTCCACGAAGTACAGCCGCTGGTGCTCGGAATTGTCCTGCGGAATGCCGTCGTTCCACCGAAATCCCGTGCGTATCTGCACGAACTGTATCGGCGTGAGTTCGTACACCAGGCTCCAGCGCGTTTGCTCGCCGTTCGGCACTTCGCGGTTCGGATTGAGGAATTCGTTCGTGATCTTCAAGTTGTTGCCGCGAGCGATGAGCCAATTGGCCTCGAGCAGAGTGGCGAGCTGCTTGCCCTGTCTATTGGCGATGCTCTGGTCATCGGTTATTTCGGCCTGCGCCAGCCATGAGATCGGGCCGGTCCTGAGTCCGCCGAAAATCCCAAAGGCACTCTTGGCCCCGATGGATTGGGCATTGTAGTTGGCGGCAACGCCCAGCCGCCAAACGGATTCCACATAGGCCATTTGAGCGCTGGTCTGTTTTCCCGTGCTGGAGGCGGCACCTCCGGCTGTGCCGTTGCTGACGGCCAGCTGCGCATCCCAATGGCCGTGCTCCCAGCCGAATTCCACACCCTGGTCGGGCGTCGTCATGTTGATTCCGGTCGCGCTGAGAATGAAGGCCGTCTGGTCCTGCAGCCGCAGACCGAAAGGCAGGTACATCTGACCGGCCTTGACATACCAATCGTGCGTGGCGGACCAATACATGAGATACGCCTCGCGGTTGAGAGCGCCTCCGGGGGCTACTTGCTCGTCGACATAGGCGAGCAGCCGATTGGGAATGACGTCTGCTTCCATGTAGACCCGAGTCTGTTCGAGCGCGAACTGGTCGGTCGAAGGGGTGTGCGGCGCCTGCGTCCCTGAAGCATCAAATCGCAGGTCGCCGCCGGCACGCAGATAGTTGCCGACTTGCCCGGTCCAGTTGTCGAGCGGGGTGCCGGTATCCAGATGCTGGGCCGGCAAAACGGTCTGCGCGAATATGTCGCCGAACGTCGTGCGCAGCCCGCCGCCGGTTGGATTGACGTGGCATTGGCCGCATTTGAGACCGAGTTGAACCGCGAGATAGGGTTCCGCATGTGCTCCATACGCCGACAGGCACAACACCAAGAGCAGTGTGCGCAGTGCAAATTGAGTGTGTCGGCCAATCATTGAGCGGGCTCCACGGTGAACTCGAACGAGGTATCTGCACCGAGCGTGACGGCGTTCATATTCGCCAACGCGCCGCCGCCGGCGCCGCGTAAGGTCACGCGATAGACGCCAGGTTGGAGCCGTGTGCTCGGGGTAATCAATAGAACTGCCGGATTCATCGGTGCGAGCCGCGCGCTCGCCGGCATGACCGCTGCGCCGCCGGCCGCCGTGGACTCCAAATCGACTCGTGCAAGCGAAACCGTCGTGTCGTTGACGAGCGATGCATCGACGTCTTGGCTGAAGGTGACGAGGATTTGCGCCGGCGCAGTCTTCACGCTGGCCTTGTCGACCGGCGCCGTGGTTTGCATGGCAAACATCTGCGCCGCCTTCGCTGCGGCCGCGGGCGCGTTCGGCGCGCCGTTCGTGATCCACTGGCGAATCGCGTCGATGGTTGGTTGCGCAAGCGGCGTTTCCATCAACGGCATTTGGCCGCCGGTGATATCCACACCTTCAATCTTGTGCACCATGTAGCTGTTGTCCGGATCGCCGGGCTTCACCCGCAGCAGGGCGGGCTGTTCAGCGCTTGGCACGCCGACTAAAAGGTTGTAGCTATGCGCCGCATCGAGCTGCAGCCCTTCCGGCGCGCCGCCGCCGATATGGCACTTCGAACAGATCGGCGTGAACACGTTGTCTTGAATCGACTGGAAATCCGCGGTGACGGGTCCGCTCGAGCCGCCCGCGGAGATAGGCTGTCCGTTCTGATCGAGTCCCTGCCCGTTGCCGGCGCAACCCGCTGCGCAGCCAAGCAACAACAGCGCGGCCCAAGATCCGTATCGGTCTATCTGCATGCCTGCATCCCCAATGATGGCAACGAGGAGTAAGTACCGCGCGGGGGTGTTCGAGTTTAGATATGCGGCCGAAAGAGTTAATCTGTGACCCGACGAGGCGAACGGGGTTATTCGAATGCGGTGCTCGACGAGAGATCCGGCGGTTGTAACGTAGTGCGTCTGCTCGCGGGCGGCGTTGTATTGTCCCTGAGCTTCGTGATGGGAACGCCGTGCATGGGTGCTGATTCATGGGGTGGCTCTCTCGGCGTCACGAGCGACTACATCGTGCGCGGCATATCGAGAAGCTACGATCGAGCGGCGCTGCAGCTCGACTTGCACTATTCGAACAGCGCCGGTTTCTTGGCGGGATTATTTGCGTCGAACACTCAAATCGACCCTGACGAACCGCGCGACGTCGAGCTCGACGGCTTCGCCGGATTTGCTTGGAACGCCGGCAGCGACTGGCGCGGCAAAGCTGTGCTCAGCCACTATGCCTATCCGTGGAACCGGGCCGGTTCCAGCTACAACTATGACGAATTGGACCTCGACTTTGCCTACCAGGGATGGCTCGATGTCTCGCTCATTTATTCGCCGGACACGCCGCGCTATCTGCCAAGGCGCGGCCTCTTCAGGGCGACATCCGAATCGGCGGAGGTTAACCTGCAGCGGGCGCTGCTGAGCCGGCTATCCGCCACGGCGGGAATCGGCTATTCGCACCTCGATAGCGGGGATCCCGCGGGTTACGCCTATTGGAGCGCCGGTGCCGTCTATTTCTGGGCGCCGGTGTCCCTGACGGTGTCCTACGTCAAGACCACTGCGGCGGCCAAGGCATTGTTTTACAATGCCGCAACGGACGGCGTTTGGACCGGCACGGTGATTTGGCGCTTCTAGGCCCGGCCGGGTTTGCAACCATTTGCGGCGCTGCCGGTACTCATGGTGAATGGTTGGACATTGATTTGGGGAGCGTTTGTCGCCGATGACCTTACCGGCCAAAATTTCGGCTCGAGAGCACGACAACGATCTCCTCGTCGCCGTCGCCGCAGGAAATCGCCGGGCACTGGAGGAACTGTATCTCAGTTATCACCGGCGCCTCGCACGATTCTTGTCGCGATTCACGCCGCGCTATGAGAATGTCGAAGAAATCATCAACGATACCTTCATGGTCGTTTGGCAGAGCGCCAAGGATTTTCGCTACGCCTCGCAAGTGTCCACCTGGATCATCGGCATCGCTTACCGCACGGCGCTGAAATCCGTGCGACGGCAGAAGAACCACACGGCGGCGCGCAGCTTGGACGAGTATCCGGAACAAACCATCGATCCCACCTTCGAGGCGGAAGTTCAGGATTGGCTGAGGCACGGTTTGAACCAGCTGCCGGTCGAGCAGCGGCTGACTCTCGAACTCGCTTATCACATGGGGCACTCGTTGGAGGAAATCGCGGCGATCACCGAATGCCCGGTCGGAACGGTCAAGGCACGCATGTTTCACGCGCGCGAGAAATTGCGCCAGTACCTGCCGACATTGAGCGGCGGCGCATCCGAATTATCAGCGGGAAACAAATGACTCTCGACCCTCGAAGCTCCGCCGCATGCGGACAACAAGAAATTTCCGCGCTCCTTCCCTGGTATGTCAACGGCACCATCGGCGAGCAGGATCGGCAGCGCGTGGACGCGCACCTCATCCTGTGCGCAAGCTGCCGCGACGACTTGGCGAGAGAGCGGCTCATCTGCCGGAGCATGACCCACGAGGCGGCGGTTGAACACATGCCCGCGGCGTCGCTGAAGCGGCTTCAGGCGCGGCTCGATGGCATGACCGCGGTGCCGGCGGAAGCGGCGCCGGCGGATGCGCCGACACATGTATCCGCAGCGCAGACGCCGCGCCGGTCAGCGGCATGGCAGGCGGCAATGGCGGCCTCGATTGCCGTGGCGGCCGTGGCGCTCAGCCTGTTGGCGGCCGATCGCTGGCTGCAGTTCCGCGCGCGCACGTCGGCACCCAGCTACTACACGGTCACGACGTCCGCGGCGCGCGCGCCGGGCGAGGTGATTCGCGCGGTGTTTTTGCCGACGATCACCTTGGCGGAATTGCAGGCCATACTCAATGAGACTCAACTGAAAATAGTTTCCGGACCGACCGAGGCGGGGGTGTATTCGCTGGCGGCGAATTCCGGCCGGCCGGTGAGTGCTTCCCTGGCGTTGTTGCGCGGCGATGCCAATGTCCGTTTCGCCGAACGCACTCAACCGAACTCAGGAGCGGGCGATACTCCATGATCCGCTGGGCGCCGGTGTTTCTGGCTCTTGCGGTGTCCGCCTGCAGCAACATGCCGGTGCGGATCGAATCGCGCGCGCTGGCCGATCAGATCTCCCGGTCGCCCGAGCACTTCATCATAGCGGCGGTCGACAACGAGCCTAACGCCTTTGTAGCTCGCGCCGGAAGCACACCCCGCGGATATGACGGTATCGCGGCCTATGGGCCGAGCACGGCTGCCCGGCAGATGATGCGCGCGCTCGAGAACGACTACGGGCTGCGTGAAGTGAGCGCCTGGCCGATCGATCCGCTGCACATGCATTGCGCCGTGCTCGAGCTTCCCGAAGGCACGGACCGCAGCATGATGTTGACTGCGCTTTCGCACGACCGGCGCATCAGGCTGGCGGAGCCGCTGCAGAATTTTGCGACGCGCACCGACGGCTACAACGATCCCTACGTCGGTTTGCAGCGCGGCTTCCAGCAGATGGATGTCGCCGACGCTCACCCTTGGTCGCAAGGTGAGGGCATCAAAGTGGCCATCATCGACACGGGGGCCGATACGGAGCACCCGGACTTGCGCGGCAACATCGCGGCCGCCGCCAACTTCGTCGATTCCGACGACCGGCAATTTCGGCTCGACCGTCACGGCACCGAGATGGCCGGCGTGATCGCGGCGATCGCCAACAATCGTGAAGGCATCGTGGGAATCGCACCCGCCGTGCGTCTCCTGCTGTTCAAGGCATGTTGGCAGGCGCGG
>Ga0137412_10001662_pt1 | contig 17368 bp, 25 predicted proteins | sample CZODoug2_1_16fun_FD_122160 | JGI IMG/M metagenome (GOLD analysis project Ga0137412, IMG submission 122160) | Vadose zone soil fungal communities from Angelo Coast Range Reserve, California, USA - CZODoug2_1_16fungal (Hybrid Assembly) | ecosystem: Environmental > Terrestrial > Soil > Vadose zone...
CGTACTTGTCGAGGAACTGCTCTTTGGTCAAGATCGTAGAAGCCTTGTCGTCGATGATTCTCGGTTCCTTGACGTACGGGTGTTCCTTCAGCCAAGCAACTACTTCAACAGCAGAGCCCTCGTACAAATATCGCATGTGAGCATCTGCGACACCGAATACAGCAGGAAAACGCATGTTTATCACCGGTTTGGAACTTTGGGTGTATGGAAGTAGCTACAAGGCTTGTACAGGCACTTACCCGATAGTTTGTGCACCATAAACCCGTCAGGGCGCACGTCAGATTGGACTCTGAACCAACGATGGTCTTTCTTTACGTGCCATTCGTTCATGACGAAATCTCGTCTCTTACGATGGGTGCGGGGCGCATGTTCCCCGAAGGGGGGTTCGGCGTCGGCTGTCGTTTAAATTTAGCATCCGGAATAAGGCCCTGTGAGACCCCTCGGCGTGCGGGCAGAACCCTTGCTAAATCCCCACATCTTTTATCGGATGGTACTAGGCGGCCTTGTTCTTCCGTTGCATGGCCACGATGAGCTGGGTTTTCGTCATCTCCTTCGGATCGGTTCCGGCGATGAGAGCGAACTCGGTGTCCGACATCTCCAACAGTTCTTCCGCGGAGTAGTCCTTGACGAGAACAGTCGGCTTGGGGTTGGGAAGACCGGCCAGCGAAGCCGGCATGATGCCCGTGATGAACTCGACGGCTCCATCGGGCTGACTCACCAGGCTCATGAACAGTTCCGAGTAAGCGTCGGACTGCATGAAACTGTTGGTGATGTCTTCCGACTTCTTGAAGGTCTTTCCGTCTTCGGACCTCTGTCCAACAGACATGGAGAGGACCTTCTTGAGAGCGGCGATGATCTGTCCGCCATCCTCCGACTTGATCAGCTGCTGGAACTGCGCGGAAAGGCCGTCCTTCTCGCTGAGCTCCATCTCCACAAGCTCAGACTTGCTGAGGTTGAAGTAGAAGTCGTCAGTGACCGAATTACCGTCCAGGTCACTGTAGGTTATCGATTTCTTGAGCATGTTAGTGCCTTTCGGGTAATTGCTCGCGAGTCCGAATCAGTCCTTAGACCTCTTCGACAACCTCGTCCTCGGTGACGTCCACCAGGGAACGGCTTCGGACCACTCGGCCCACGGCCAGCATCGCAACCGCCGACGCCACGAACACGAGGACCTTGCGGTTCTTCTTGACGAGAGCCTTGGCCTTCTGAACGACCGTCTGAGACTCGTCACTGATGACGATCACGGTCTTGCCATCCTCGGCCACATCGTCGACGACGGTCACCTGACTGGGGAGAGAAACCTTCTTCTCGTCAGCAGCGGTCACGGTCGGCTTGGAGCTGGTCACAGTTGATGCCTTTCGGGCTTAGTTTTTGTGTTGTGCGGTTGGGTTGATCAGTGAAGCCGGCTGTAATTCCTTACCGGCCTCGCGCTGAAAGCGATCGAGATGCAGGGTCGCCCATCGTCTGAGAGCGTCGTTGAGAAGTCGACCTTGAGCAGTTCGTCCGTGTTCCAGCCAATCTCATCGGACTCATCTGTACGAGCAAGCCCAACTCGATCGTAGTAGTCAGTCAACGGCGCATACGTATCGTTGATGACCTGTTCATTGGTGTCGTTCACGGCCCGACGCAGCGTTTCCATGTCGCTGCTGAAATATCGGCCTGTGAACGCGTCAAAGCAGAGAACCTCATGAGACATGATGAGGACTTCCTGCTTCGTGCTTGGGGTCCTGTCGACCTTGTCCTGCGCGAGCTCGTCTCGGACCGTCTGCTCCTTCTTCTCTCCGATCTTCGCGAGTACCTTCCCCTTGTACTCTTCGTAAGCCTTCTCGGAGAGAGAATATGCGGATGCCAGAGCCGCCGCACGACGTGTTCCGATGTGATTCGCGCTGATGATCGCCGTAATCGTCAGAGCCGCACTTGCCGCCGCAGGTACGTAGAGCTTCCAGACGAGATCAGCCTTCTCCTTGAGCGTGAGGTCTTCGAGTCTTGCACGAACAACCCCGCCCTCAAGATATGGCAAAACATCGTTGTTCTCAGCCTCTGCGAGGATTTCAGCCGCCTTGAACGACGCCTTACCCGTGAGATATGCGGTAGTGATAGCACCGGTAACGCCGATTGCCGTCAAGATCGCAGGAGTGTTGTCACCAGCGAGTTTACTGGCACGCTTGGCTAGTATGCCAAGATTCATGGTTGGTTCCTGTCTTGTCGCCAGCCGGCGAATGGTTACTTCTGGGAGGGTACAGTGATCATGAGAAAACGAACAACCATTGCCACCACACATGCAGATGTGATGGTCCCCATCGGGTTGTCCTGAGCTTGCTTTCCCATGTTCTTGAAGAAGACCTTCACGTTGTCCTTACTTGGAGAGGTGAACGGTCGTGGAGACGCCCATGATGGAGAACTGGTAGCTCAGGTCCCCGTAGTCGTAGAAGAACTTCTTGGTCTTCTCGCTGGATCCATACATACTGGCGTCGAGAAGCTTCAGATCGCCGTACGAGGTCGTGGAGAAAGGCTGTGACGTGACGGAATTCGTGTCGAACGTGCCGGACCAGAACAAACCGGTCGTATCCGCCATGGTGAGAATGATCTCGATCTTGTTCTCAGTGATGACGGCCGTCATGTTGGCCTTCGGAAGACCGCTCTGGGTCTGGTGGTATTCACCCAGAAGGCTCTTGGAAGGAATCGAGATGTTCGAGGCCGCGGAAGCCGACGAAGCACCATGCGGATCTCCGACTCCATTCACCACGTCGTACAACCCCACGAGAGAAGCGAGGAACGCGAACACGAGGATGAACTTCCTCGGAAAAGACATGATGCACTCCCTGTTTGGTTTTCAGAAAAGCGAAACGAAAAACCATAAGCCGGGTTAGGGTCTTATGGTTTGTTGATGGTCCTTGAGTTGTGGATCAGGCCTCGGGGGTCTCCACGTCGACCTTCTTGGTCTTCTTGGCCGTGAGGACCGCGACGACTCCGAGGACGACGATGCCGGCGGTCACGGCAGCGAGCTGCTTGGTGTTCCGCTGGATCTTGGTCTTCAGGTCGGTGTTGGTCTCTTCGGTCGAGGTGACGTCAGTGGTTTCGGTGGTTACCTTCTGGGACATGATGTTCCTTTCATAGGGGTCTCACTATACCCCATGTATTTTCTGCGAATCATTTCAAAAAACCTAAAATCCGTGTTAGGGATTTTTTGGTTTTGAGTGACTACTTGTTGGTGTTCTTGACTCGGCGGTCGACATCTTTTGCGTATGCACGGGAGCCCGTAGCGTTGCCTGACGCTTCGATCAGCTTGGCTGTTGCGGTGATAACAGCGGCTGTCGCGGCGAGGGCGAGCATGGGGTTCTCCTGGGCGGAGCGCTTCAGGTTTTCGACGAACTTCTTCATGGTAATTCCAATCGGTAGGGGTCTCACTATACCCCATGTATTTTCTGCGAATCACCTCTTTCGAGAGTGGATTCTACCGCATCGACATTGAGGATTACGCCTCATTGCTCGATCGGATCGGTAGTGATAACGCATGTGTTCGAGAATCCAAGATATCATTCCATGTCCCAACGATTTCGTAATCCGTCTTAATTGATCTTATCTCGATTAGCCCAAACAGTTTCGTAAGTGATGTAATCCTTTGTGAGAATTCGAACCACGGCTTGCCCCACTCGAATATAATGAATTCGATAACCCTCCTCTTTCAATGCAAATATCGCTAGTTGAATACGAGACCAAGTCGTACCAAGACGAAATTCAATACCACTACCTACGTAAACGTAGTCTTTCTCGGAAACTTCTTTTTCGAGAATATCACGAACTTCTTCGAAATTCTTTATCGCCATCAGTACCTCCCGTACACAGCTGTCGAGCCGCCAGTGGTGTACTCAGATATGGGGGCGTTAATGACAACCTTGTAGCCCCTGTAGCTCCCGGTGTTGGCGTTGGTCATCACGGCCTTGCCGCCGAAGATACCGGTGAATATACCCACGTGGTACACGCTGCCGGAGCTGTTCTTGATGAACACCAAATCGCCTATTGCGCGCGAGCCGGCAGATATGTGTTTGGACTTGTTGTACTGAGCCTGAGCCGTACGAGGCAAAGTCTTGCCGTGAGTCTTGTACGCCCACCAGACAAGACCAGAGCAGTCGTAACCCTTGATGTAGCCGCCTTCGGCGCCGTACGTGTACTTCGCGCCCTTTTGGCCGTGAGCACTTACCATGGCTGCGTTCCTGAGCGTTGCAGCGTTTGCGTCTGGGACGGACAAGAAGAATGTCCCGAATGCCAGACCAAATATGACCGCGAGCTTTATGGTGCTCTTCATGATTATGCCCAATCTTCATCGGGGAGTTTCTTGGTAATCTAGGTCCACGCGTTACTTCTTTTTGGTTTCCTCAGCAATCGTCTCGGCGATCACTTCCGCCGTCTCCGGGTCGTTGTCGAGTGCCGCGGCTACGTCCTGAGGCGAGTTGATTTCGGTGATGCTTCCATCAGGGTTAATCCACATCATTCCCATTACGTCTCCTGTTTTTCGAAGAGTTTGGTGAAATTACTCCGCCGGGAATTTTTCAAGAATCACATACGGCCTCTTTCATACCTCTCAACCAACTTGACATGAGAGTCGTGATACTCCCTCTTGATCTGTTCGATGGATTCGTGGTAGATGTTTCGAGCCTCTTCCAAAGTCTTGTTGAAGCTCCGGTCTAGCGTGAAAATATAAATCACGCATCCAAGGAGCAAAATCGAAAGGACAACAATCGCGATTACCATGGCTAAATTCCATTCAAAAACTCAAAGCCCTTGTTAGGGCCCGAGTTGGGTTGAGGTAGGTCTACTGGTTGTCGGCGCTCTTGGTCTTCTTGACGGCGATCTCGCCAAGGATGTCAACGACCTTTATTGCAACGACGATCACACCGATTGTGATGGCAGTGCGCTTCAGAGCATCTTTGGCGATCTCAGTTACGAGTTCACCAGAGGCGGTTCCGATTCGCTCTTCCATGGTCATGGCGGAGTCTTCGTTCTTAGGGGTCTTGACGAGCTTGGTTTCGATCTTGTATCGCTTAAACACGGCGTTTCCAATCTGTAGGGGTCTCATAATAGGCCGTGTTTTTTCTGCGAAACATAAAGCCCGTGTTAGGGACTTTAGAGGTTTTGAGATTACACTCGTTCTAGGTGATCGGATGTGCACTGTTCTTCGGGGATGTCGATTCCGCCGCCGTTGATCTCGACGAGGAGGTTGATCACGCTTGCGACTTTGTGGTAAGCTTCTTGATCTTTATCGTTGGTGATGATGTACAGGGGGTTCTCAGGCTTCCATTCAAGCTGAGTACGCTCCATGTATTCAAACTGAGCAGCGATAAAGGCATCGTGAAAGCGGTTATAGCCTTCTGCGATCTCGTCCTCCAGGACAAGGTGTAGCGGAGAACCGAGGTACGAGTAAGTGTGCTGCATCGGAATGCCTTTCGTAGGGGTCTCATAATAGGCCATGTAAATCCTACGAAAGTTGTTAGAGATCACTCCCATTTTGACGGAAAATTAGTCAAATACTACTCCCCAATTTTGCTTATAATCGCATGAAGGAATGGAACAATGCATGGCATCTTGACGTGCGATCATCACAAAATTTTGGCCTCCATGATTTCTAGGGCAGATCAACTTCAGGGTATTATGTCCATTGCTTTGCAGATGATTCATAGCGTCCACTTGTTCTGAAGTAAATGGCGCGAACAGTCTTTCCATGGTAGTTCCTCCATTGCGAGACGAAAACCTAAAGCCCGGGTTAGGGGCCTTAAGTTCTTGAGATCTTACTTCTTGACGGGGTAGTGGTAAAGAGCATTCACGAGGTCCATCAGATCATCGTCGGCGGTGTTGCGCTTGGCGATGGAGTGCTGGAATGCGCGAATCAGCTTCTTCAACATGGAAGGGCCTTTCGTAGGGGTCTCACTATAATCCTTGTAATTCCTACGATTGGCCAAAAAACAGAAGGCATGTAAGAGTTGTTCTCTCGCATGCCCTCTGCTATTTGATTCCTGCTGTGGGTCTGTTTGTGTTACCTGGGCTTCAGAACGAAGCCGATGGCCTTCGAAGTCACGATGTGGACTCGCTCGAAGTTCAAGATCATCAGGATACCGGCGAGGTTGCCTGCGACGACGGCCAACGTGTCCGGGCTTACACGGCTCGGAGATTCGATCTCCTTGAGCTTGTAGAGCTTGGTCAGTTGGTCCGCCATCGCGGCGAATTCGGGGGCACCGCTGTTGGTCTCAGACATCTGAGTGAGAACCTTGGTGATGACTTCGTCGAGGTGGGTCGGCGTGTCGATCTTGGTCTTCAGGGTATACAAAGCATTCTCCTTGCATAGGGGTCTCACTATACCCCATGTAGAATATGCGACCCTGAAAAAACTACTCTGGAACGATGGGTGCAGTCTCGGCGATCGACTTGTGGGCCCACATCGAAGCCGTTTCCAGTTCAGTGAAAACCAGAACCTTCGGCCTTCCTCCATCAGGAAGAGCACGATCCAAGTATTCAGCGAACTCGACGAACTTCCGCCGCAATTCTGCATGCTTCGGAAGCGTTGCGTTGGGCCCTTCGATGATGCCCTTGTGGAACCCGAAGCGATTCTCTATTTCTTCCTTGCCGAGAAAAGGCATTGTTCTCCTACTGCGGAATCTGACCGGGGACTACCTTGAACTTGGCATCGGTCTGCGTGTCCAACGCATGGGCGGCAGCTTCGGAGTTCATCGCGACCTGAATGGTCTTGAAGCCATCCACCGTCTCACCTACGAGCAAATCACCGGCATACTTGGCGTCACTCGCGTTGTACGAAGACTGCGCAGCACCCATGAGACCGCCCATGAAGACGTTCACAGCTGCGATGGATCCTACTACCTGTTCCGCACTCGGGAGATGCCAGAGAGACGCCAGAGCGAAATACAGCGCCCCTACAGAGGGGAGTCCGATCGCAGATATGTGTTTCAGGATCGTGTAGTTTCGATCACTGAGGAGGGGGCGCTTGCCTTGTGTCTCCGACGAGTTGGACATTGCTGATGACCCTTCCCTGGTCGTTCGTGAATATCCCGTTGTACTCGGTGTGCGGCCTGAACGGAAGAGTCTCCACCTCACGCATAATACGTTTGGCAACACCGTTCCCTCCCAAAGCTGCGTACGGATCGAAGAAGTACTCTCGGAAATCTTCGAGTTCATCTTTTGTGATGGATCCGCGCTCGATATAGGTAAGGCCCAACGTCGTGATCTTGTCGTACGCGACACCCATCAGAAGACGCGTTGTCGCATTCCTCTTCGTGTCCTTGCTCTGCAGAAATGCCCAGAGACCACCAGATCCGAGAATCGAACCAAATATGATCACCAGCATCCGTGCCCAGACATCCACGAAATATCCTCCCCTAAACTGTTCGGTTCCAAACCCCCTGATTACAAACCCAAGGTTCGGCTTTTTTCCACACCCCACCGACCCTCACGTAAGGAACCGCAATCTTCCATTGTGTGCCTACTTTGATGTAGGCGCCGGCCACAGTTCTGAAACTGGCCGATGCTGACCAGGGACTCCAACCAACCGAGTTTTGAACACGAGCCCAGACGTAATACATCGTGCCTGGGACAAGTCCATCGATTATGTGAGGAGACCCTGCCGTGTCGATTGTTGTTGGGGCTGAAGGATCGGTTCCATAACCAAATTGCGAACTCGTGACTATGGCGCCGCCGTTGCCGTTTTGAGAGAACGAAGCCTCTGCAGATATCGACGAAATACTGGCTATCAGCGGTTTTGTCGGGGCATCAGGAACTCTTAGAGTTACTGCACTAGCCCTACCGGACCAATTACTCCAACCAACGAAGTTGTGAACTCGGGCCCAGAAATAGTATCTCGCGCCGGGATCAAGACCCCCTACAGTCGTCGATCCATCCGAAATAGTTGTATCTGTGATGACGCCAGAGTTCTTGCTGTAACCGATTTCCCTAAGATCGATATCAGCTCCACCATCGCCGTTACTTGCGAACTTCACAAGAATGGACGTTGATTTGATGCTGGACAACTGCGGTGTATCTGGAGAGGGTGGTTCGGTAGCTCTTGTGATGGCATGACTGAACGTCGTTGGTCCACCAATACCAGGAATACTGGTGTTAGTAAGAAGCCTGAACGTTACGGTTTGGTTGGTGGCTACCGAGACCGACCCGACGTGATACCAATCAGCCCCAGTAGGGTAGTTGATGGTATTGCCGTTCGTTGAACCGTTTGCAGTCCAGTTGAAAGCAAGACCATTCACCCATTCGGCAGAGTTACCCGCCTTGAACCAAAACTCGACAGAAGACCCAGTGTCCCGGATCATCATGGTCCCGTTGGTGCCGGTTGTCTTTGTCCAGTCGGTCACGGAACCTCCTTACGGTTTTACGTTGAGACCGAGCGACCTCAGAGTCTCGTCCCAGGATTCGAATTTGTAGGCACGATCGTCGATATACACATTCGCTGCCAACTTGACGTTGGTAACGAGAAGAATGCCCCTTTTATTCCAGAAGGGCTTCCGACGACCGTACCAAGTACGAGGAAGACGCGTCGTACAGTCAATCTCGTACCATGTCTGCTGTTCGATCCATCGCGCCACCTGACGAGGATTCCGAGTTGTAAGAATGAACACGGAATCGTGCTTCATCAGAAGTTCGAGTGAGAGAAGCGCCTTTTCCAGCGGAGGATCGTAGATCGAACCGTCCGCCCAGCCTTTTGTGTAGGCATGAATAACCGCGTCGAAATCAACGGAGTATGTCATGGCTTGCACACTCCAAAGACCACTCGAACCAAATGACCAGGAGACCACCTAACGAGATGGCATCCCGAACATAGCAAACGCTCTCTCAAGGCAGTCTCCTAACTGATGATCTTGAAGTAAATATCGCCGTCGTTGCCACCAGTTGGATCAGCGGTCCCCGAGGTGATGCCCGATGCAGTGCGGTACGCAGCCTTGCCTGTGGGCGTCAACAGCTTGACCTGAGCGACGAAGTCACGAGTACGGTTGATCTCCTGATAACCGATCTTGACAAGACCGTCGATTCCCGTGGGAGGAACAATGGGGTAACCGGCGGCAGTAGCATCATCGCCAACAGCCATTTCAAACCTCCTTTATCACCCAGGCAAATCAGCCCAGTGCTCCGTTGTGTAGTCATTCCAGACCTTATCGGCCGGCAAGGCCAACCAAGATCCAAGAGTGACGAACTGATTGACAGTCAGCGTAGGATATGACCGATCACCCTCGTTGTCAGACACCAAGATCTGCTCAGTGACTTGCATATCGTTCATGATGCCGTCGGTGTTTCTGAGCGTTACTAGGTCTCCTAGGTTGTAATCAGTCCCGTACTTATACTGACTGTTTTGACTGATCTCTCCGTCGAAAGCAGAGGACTTTCGATTCTTGGCGAGCTCATCAATTCCACGTTGAACCATCAGAGCAGATGCTGTTGGAGGATCTGTGTCCGTTATGTCGTCTGCTTGAACGATCATAACTTTCCGATCGAATCCTGCTACTGATGAATCAGCTTCGGGAGCGTAGACGATCTCAGAGCCAACCGGCGAAAGAACATATGCAACATTCTTGTATGCTGCACTTGACGTCAATTCGCTGGTGTTCTGGAGGTTATCTAGCTCTGGGCTGAAGAGTACCGCGGGAAGCACGGATTGATGTGTGGTCCTATCGCTTCCCGTGTAGATGTCGAAATATAGCTGCGACGTATCGAAGTTCCGAACAAGACGGAACCCAAGAAGATACTGATCGCACAGATCCTTTTCAGCTGTGTAGACAGTTTTCGGATCGATTTCATAGCTGATGTCATCCACAGGAGGAGGGATAGTATCGTCGGGAAATATGCTTCCCTCAGTGACCATTGGAATGATGTCTGAAGCATGGAGAATTCCAGTAACACAGATGTCATGAAATATCTGTGTCGCTATCTCCACTGGAGTTCCAGTGAGAATCCACTTCGGGTCTGTTGTCAGATCATCCATTGACCCCCGAGCGAGGCGACTGTCTAGAATCGCCTCCAAGGATCGTCCAGTGAGCTTCAGAAGTTTGGTTCCGTTGTCGTCAGTGGAATCCTCGACAGTCTCCACAGTCATTACACGATACGACTCGTTGATTACGAATCTGGTTCCAGCCGGAAACAAATTCCTGTTTTCAAGAGTCGAATGCAAATGTAGTTCGAAATCGCCATAGGCCGAAAACCTCTCGGTCCAAATAAGCGATTCGAATCTGTCCACTACCGTCTGCCGGCGATAGAGACTATCGAGGATGTACAGCTCCATCACAAACCCCCGTATCGTGGAGTGAATGTGATGGTATACGGGATTGCTGCTCCCGTCGCGTAGATCCGGAAGTAGTTATCTCCCGGCTGAAAATCAACCCAACTTGACTGAGACGACATTGCGTACAACAGCGAAGTTGTGATTCCAGACCTCGTCAAGAGCACGCTTTTGGATCCGTTGATGGTACTTATTGTTAGCGTGTCTCCGGAAACCATCGCTGCAGCAACATCCAAGACACGGGTGTTGTTATCGGGAGGCCTGTTGTAGATGGTGAATTCAGTGAGGGAACGATTCACGTGCAATACGAACACGAAACCGGTCTCGATCGTTCCCTCATAGTCCAAATGTGTTTCAGCAGTGCTTGAGACCGTCGAACCGCTGAGTGTTACGGACGTTGAATCGATGAAATCGGAATCGAAGCAGATGATCGAAATATCGACCTTCGGCTCATTGGAGAAGAGCGGAGACTCGAAAGACTCGACCCTTCCCGCAATATCAACAATCGAACCGTCATCCATGTAAAACCGAAGTCCTATTTGAGACTTCGGCATGAAGAAGTTGTACAACCGCTTTCTGAGATCACGGACCGTATCTACGACATAGTCAGGATCAAGACCCAACGTCATCGTGATGTTTCGTGTGTCGCGTCGACTGGACTGATATTGTGCGCCGTCCATTGCAGCGAAACTCGAAGACACGAGAGTGGCCTTGACTGGATCCAGACCGTCAATATCTTGGACGATGATCCCAGAAGACGTGTCTTCCAGCAAAAGGCTCAGGAGTGTACCCTGAAGAGTCTGAACATCGACTTGCGTTATCACGGATTCTTCAGAGCCCCCTTCGCGATAGATAGCTGGTTCTTGGTCTGACGGTAAAGGTCAGCTGCGGACAACGCCTTAGGCGATGTGTTGTACTGGTTGAACGTGAGCGGTGTGGTAGAGATCGGAGCTCCAGTAGTCGGATCAACCGCCGTTGAATCCGTCATGGTGCTGTTGGATATTCCTACTGCCTTTGCGTATGCCGCATCGACAGAAATGGGCTGAGCCGTCAATATACCACTGAGTTCTCCAGCATTCTTCTTTACGCTGGAAAGATCCAACACCGGAGTGATGGTCGGAGTAATATCAATCGGGCCAGTGATCAAGTCAGACATGCCAGAAAGAGACTTGCTGAGTGAAGTGATGGCGGTCTGCCCCATGCTTTCCGCGGACTTCGAAACAGCGGTGGAAGCAGCGTCGAGTCCCTTGATGAGACCTTGAGCTGAATATCCACCGATCTCAGCAAACACCGTAGACGGAGACTTGATTCCGAGAGCGTTCTTGATGGCCTTGACCATCGCGTCGGCAATCGTGTTCATCTGCTTCTGGATGGCAGACTGCTGCTTCTTGAGACCGTCTACAAGGCCCTGTGCGGAGTCTACAGCCGCTTGGTACAGTGCGCTGGATGCGGACTTTCCTAGGGCCGCAGCGGCCGTGTCAAGCTGCTTGTCGAGGCTATTGATCTGGTCGACACTGGTCTTTCCGCCAGCCAGAAGTTCCTGGGCGAACGGAAGAGAAGTAGCTCCCTCGCTGAGCAACTGCTTGTAAGCATCATCGCTCAGACCCATCTTGCGGAGACGCGCAAGAACATTGGAGAACTGCTTGGTGTCTTCGATCTGCTTCTCAATGCTGTCGACGTAGTCGGCAACAGTTGTTGTGTCTGTGATAGTCGGAAGCGTTTCGAACTGCGTTGTGACACTCGCGTTGTAGTCATCGCGCGTCTTCTTCGCGTTGGCAAGAGCATCGTTCGCATTGTTGATCTTGGTCGTAAGAGTGTCATACTGAGTGGAGAGCTTTGTGAGCTCTACACGCTCGTCACTCAGCTTCTTGGTGAGAGTTGTGAATGCGGCTTGTTCGCCGTTGTACTCACTTCGAGCCTGAGCAAGTGCGTCAGTGGTCTCCTTGATCGCCTGAGTGTCCTTCTTACGGGCACTGGTAAGCGTCTTGAGACGGTCTTCGAGGGTCTGTACCTTCTGCCCCGTAGACTGCATTACGGCAGAAAGCTGGCTCTGCATGGCGTTAAGGGCGGTCGTTACCTGACCCCTACCGCCGACGAGTCCCTTAGCGAAACCTTCGTTGACTGATTCACCGATCTTGACGAACTCCTTTGATGGGGAGTTGATGTCAAGAACACTCTTTGCTGCATTGATAGCGCTCTTTGCGATACTCGCAGCCTTATCAGCAATCGTGCTGATTCCAGCAGTCATGCCCTTGGCCATGCCCTCGATAATGGCAGTGCCGAGATTCGCGCCAGCTTCTCCCATTGCAGCCGAATTGTCATCGATCGCCTTAGCAACACCGTTGATGAACTTCACGATGAATTCGGCGCCGGCCTGGGTGATCTTGGGTATGCTGTCGCCCAATGCAGCCAGGAAGTTAGTGACAATTTTTGTAGCTGCGGCGACTACCTTGCCGATATTGTTTCCAATACCAGTAAGAATGCCCGTGAGAAGCCGAAGACCAGCATCGACCATCTTGGGTACGTAGTTCGCCAATTGCTGCACAAGCAAGGTGAGAAGCTTAAGAAGCGTCGTCACGATTTTCGGAGTCAAGACTCCTATCGCCGTGACTATCGCAGTCAAAACCGTTACGATGGCCTTAGTCATTGCCGGGCCGGCTGTGGATATGACCTTAGCGAAGGCTATGACACCCAAACCTAGTTCCGTCATCACCTTGGGGATCAACCCGAGGAGGGACGTCACAATGCTTACGATGGCGCCCGCGCCTGCTGCTCCAGCGACACTCAAAGCCGTAAGGCCTGTCGAGAACAGTAGAAGACCGGCACCAGCCGACAACATTCCTATGCCGAGGAGAAGTATCGCAGCACCTAGCCCCAGAAGAACAGGAACAAGAGGCGCTAGAAGAATTCCCGCGACACCAAGTACGACGAAGACGCCGGCGAGCATCGTGAGACCCTTGCCGATTTCTTCCCACGACATTTGTCCGAACGCCAGAAGAATAGGCGCCAGAATAAGCAGAGCACCGGCCACCACGAGCAGAGCCGCAGCGCCGGGAAGAGCTTCCGTCATGAATACAACGGCTACTGCGATAATCCCAAGAGCTCCAGCAAGAGTAACTAGACCCTTGGCAATTTCTTCCCAACTCATTCCAGCCATGTCCTGCAACGCATTGGCGATCAGCCCGAGAGAAGAAGCGACAATGAGGATTGCAGCGGCAGAAAGCAAAGACGAGGGAGGAAGAATATAGAGCGCAGCCGCGATAAGAACAAGAGCACCAGCAAGAACCGTCAAGCCCTTACCGATTTCGCCCCAACTCATCTTGGCCATGTTCTTTACTGCATCGGCGATCAACCCGAGTGAAGACGCAACGATCAGAACTCCCGCTGCAGACAGAGCCGCAGTCGGAGGGATCAAATATAGAGCCGCACCGATCAACGCAAGCCCACCGGCCATAGCCGAGAGACCCTTGCCGATTTCAGTCCACGAGAAGGAAGAGAAGTCCTTCATGGCGCTTGCCAGGATTTTCATAGCCGTAGCTAGAAGAACGATTCCCGCACCTTGTAGAACGCCGGCCTTCCCTGCTTCCGAGAATTTGGTGAATAGCGCCAAACTCACAAGCAATGCTCCGACTCCGACAAGTCCCTTGGCCAGTTCTTGCCAGCTGAATCCAGAAAGTTCTGTAACAGCAGAAACAAGAATATTGATGGCCGCAGCGAGGGCAATTAGCCCAAGACCTGTAGAAATCATCCCCGAAGTGGGAGGCATTAGTCTCATAGCGCCTGCTAGAGCGGCTATAAGAACAGTTACTCCGGTTAGACCCTTTGAGAGTTCCTTCCAGTCAAGATCAGCCAGATTCTTGACTGCAATCGTCAGAAGATCAACAGCAGTGGCGAGTAGAATCATGGCACCAGTGACCAAGATCATCTTGCCAAAGCCGGCACCACCGACGAATTTGTTGAACACAGCCATCGAAGCGAACAACTGAGTGAACATCACGGCCATAGCCGTAAGAGCCCGCGTCAAATCGTCCGAATTGATCTTGGACAGAGCCACAACAGAGATTGTTAGGATTCCAATAGCAGCTGCGATCTCAAGTAGGATCGTAGCTTTCAGAACCTGTTGCATTGTCTTCAACGTGTTTGTCAGCTGATCGAAAGACTCTCGAATGTCTCCGAGAAGACCACTTACTCCGCTGTCTTGGTTCCTGAATTTGTCCAGGAATTTCTTCAGCAGAAGCAGAAGAGTAGCAAACAGCCCCGTGTTGACTGAATCCAGAATTCTACTGAAATCGATCCCCGAGAAAGCGGCAGAGATAGACGCTCCAAGCCTGCTGAAGAACGCCGTGACTTTGTCTACAACAGGACCGAGATTGCTCAGAATGCTGTTGAGGATTTGTACGAAATGATCCCCGCCAGAAGTTATCGAATCGATCAAACGACCGAGAGGATTGAGCTTCTCGGTGACTCCAGTGACAGATTTCGCTGCACTATCGCCGTTGAAGTTGTCGAACAAGGCTCCAATGTGCGAAGCAAGGACTTGAATGAGTTTGATCGGAATAGCTAGTATGTTTCCAAGACGGTTGAAGAACGAAGTCAGTCCGTCGCCTTCGTCGATCGCCTTGTGCAGAGCAACAAGGAAGTCTCCTATTTTGGCTGTTACACCAAGGAAACTTCCAGATCCTTCTGTGGCTTTACTGAACAGGTTCGCGAGAGTTTTCGCTACTCCCTTAACGATGTCCCATCCGATACCAAGGATCGCAAAGAACCCGGCGAAAGTCCTCCGGAGGTTTTCTGCGGTTTGAGGACCTAGCTTGAGCCTCTCCATGAAGTCACGGAAGTTGACCGTGAGATCGTAAAGCTGCTTGCCAGTGGTTGCCGGGAAGATTTCACGGAAGGCGTCCTTGATCGGTTTGAGAACCGAAATGAGAGCGTAAAAGGCCTTGGAAATTCCGTCGATCAGTGCTGTTCGACCACCAAGAGCCTTCCAGTCGCCAAGTACCTTGTTGCGGGCGTTGCTGGACTCACTTACAAATTCGCCAAGAACATTGTTAACGTTGGTGAACAGAGTCTTTGCTTCGTCGAAATCGCCGAACAAGATCTGCCAAGTCTTGGTCCAACCAGATCCAACAGCTTCTTGCAAAGTATTGATGAGCTGAGAGAACGTCTTGATCTTGGTGGCTGCATCCTGAGCGGTTTTACCCATCTTCAGAATGCCGGCGATCTGTTTTTCATTGTAACCCATGGCCTTAAGCTGTTTGGCCGATAGGTCGCCGGTGAATTTGTTCAGAGTTTCGGTCAGAATACTGGAAGTAAGCCAACCAGTTTGAAGAGAGTCTCGGAAACTACCCTCGTCCTTGATGATCTTATCTACTGCTACGCCGTGAGCACGAGCAGTTTCTTCAAGAGATTGCTGGAAGACTTTGCCGCCCATGCCAGCGTTGACGACCGAGTTCCAGTCCATCAGCGATACCTTGCCCGCGGCCAGAGCCTGAGACAACTGGTACATCGCCGTAGAAGCTTGGTCCGAGTTGGAGCCTGAAACGGCAGCGAGGTTGGCGATTCCCTTGATGGCCGAGACAGATGCGTCAAGTCCAACACCAGCAGCAGTGAATGTGCCGACGTTCTTAGCCATCTCCGAGAAGTTGTAAATGGTCTTGTCGGAGTAGGTGTTGAGGTTGTTCAGGGCCGCATTGACTTGGTCAAGGCCCTTCTTTCCCTCAAGGCCTGTGTTGGCTAGAACCGTCTGAATGGCGTTGAGGTTTGTCTCATACTCGTGGAAACCAGCTATCACTGGTCCTAGGCTGAAAGAGTTGGCGAGCTGAGCACCAGCAGAAACAGCTTTTTGCGTGACCGTCGCTAGAGCAGTCACTCCGACCACAGACATTGCACGGAACTTGCTGGCGATGTTCTCTACGCCGGATGCTATACCACTGAGAGATACACCTTTGGCGGCGGTGTTGATGCTGCTAAGACCCTTGGTAGCCCCATCAAGCTTCAAACTATTCGTGAGCTTGTCGAGCGATGAAAGGGTTGTTGATATGCCTTGTTCGAACTGACGATTGTCGAACACCATTTGGACGACGCGCTCATCGATACTACTCATCCGGAGATCACCGCCTTCCATATGTCGTCTGCGATTTTGTCAAAGACGGGTCTCATTGCTGGGTTGATGAAGTCGTAACCAGCTACGTAACCACCAGTTCCAGTTCCGTGACCGTACTGAAGCATGATCACGACAGGAAACCCGTTTTCGACGTCGGAGTTCGTCCAAATAATTGTGTAAATTCCGCCGGAGCCAGAGACCTCAAAACCCCACGAGTGAGCCGCTACTCCAGTCTCTATTGGAGTTACGCGAGAAAGAGCGTTTACTCCTTCCTGCGCGCTTGCTCTCAGCAAACCGAGAATATCCAATTTGGACACTCTCTTCAGAAAAGCCTGCGTTTTTTCGAAGGAGCCTGTTACTTTTACAGTTATCACTTCGGCTCCTTCTTATTCTAGAAACCTGTGAGTGGGTAGCTTGCGCAGAATTCCACAGTGGTCGGCTGCGAAGAAAGACCACCTGAACCGGCCACGATAGACCCGTCGGTGAGAATTCCGAAGACTGCAGGGCGTGCAGCTGCGCCATAAGCACCACCACGAACAGCAACTGCAGGACGATATGCCGCAGGAATCGCCGCCGCATTCGCAATGGTCATCAAGGTAGCCGAAGTGAAGGTTCCGTTTGCGCCTCCTCGGAAATATACGACGCCGCCCTTCACTCTGTATGCCATCTGCGTGATGCCAGTTGCGTTATAGCCTGAGGCATAGCTGATGCTGACCCAGTCTGTGTCTCCGCCGAGGGTGATCCAGTTGGACCAACCGCTTGCGGTGTTTGATGTCCTCTGCCACAGCTCTGTGCTGGCGCCAGTTCCGCCCTGGTGCTTGATCCACTGCTGCTTGGTGAAATCGTTGGCGATGTCTCGATACGTGAGAACTTCGCCGGCCTTGCCCGTGAAATCCCAAGATCCAGAGGTACCCGTCGTGTAGTAGAGGCGCGATGCCCCAGACGGATAGCTTGTGGCTGCTGTGGTCTGTGTGAAACTC
>Ga0137412_10001663_pt1 | contig 17365 bp, 16 predicted proteins | sample CZODoug2_1_16fun_FD_122160 | JGI IMG/M metagenome (GOLD analysis project Ga0137412, IMG submission 122160) | Vadose zone soil fungal communities from Angelo Coast Range Reserve, California, USA - CZODoug2_1_16fungal (Hybrid Assembly) | ecosystem: Environmental > Terrestrial > Soil > Vadose zone...
GCCTTGAAGAAGGCCGGCTTCCTCACGCGTGACCCGCGTGCCATCGAGCGCAAGAAGTACGGTCTGAAGAAGGCCCGTAAGGCTCCTCAGTACTCGAAGCGCTGATCTGCACATCGCTGTCTGGCCACGAGCGTGCGCGTCTTGGATGAGACGCGCACGCTCGTGCTGGTTTTAGGAGGGGCATGGGTCGGCTGTTCGGCACCGACGGGGTACGTGGCGTCGCCAATCGCGATCTGACCGCCGAGTTGGCCCTGGCCCTCGGCTCTGCCGCCGCCCGGCTGGGCACGTCCCGCGGTTCCCGCAGGCTGGCCGTCGTCGGCCGCGATCCACGGGCCAGCGGCGAGATGCTCGAAGCCGCCGTCATCGCGGGACTGACCAGTGAGGGCGTCGACGCGATGCGGGTCGGCGTTCTGCCGACGCCCGCGGTCGCCCACCTGACCGCCGCCTATGACGCCGAGTTCGGCGTCATGATCTCGGCGTCGCACAACCCGATGCCCGACAACGGCATCAAGATCTTCGGCCCCGGCGGCCACAAACTCGACGACGCCACCGAGGACCGCATCGAGGACCTCGTCGGCAGTGGGTCCGGCGCCCGTCCCGTCGGCGCAGGCATCGGCCGCGTGGTCGACGCAGGCGATGCCCTCGACCGCTATCTGCGTCACATCGGCAAGGCCGTCACCACCCCTGCCGACGGCTTGACCGTCGTCGTCGATTGCGCGCACGGTGCTGCGTCGACGGCTGCGCCGCAGGCCTACCGGGCCGCTGGCGCGAACGTCATCACCATCAACGCAGAACCCAACGGGCTCAACATCAACGACGGGTGCGGCTCGACGCACATGGGCCCGCTGCAGCGGGCGGTGCTGAGCCACGGAGCCGACCTCGGGCTCGCCCACGACGGCGACGCCGACCGCTGCCTTGCCGTCGACGCCGCAGGCAGGCTGATCGACGGCGACGCCATCATGGTGGTGCTCGCGCTGGCCATGCGCGATGCCGGTGAGCTCGCGTCGAACACCCTGGTGACGACGGTGATGAGCAACCTCGGCCTGCACCTGGCCATGCGCAACGCCGGGATCGAGGTCCGCACCACCGCCGTCGGTGACCGCTACGTCCTCGAGGAACTGCGCGCTGGCGACTACTCGCTCGGCGGTGAGCAGTCCGGCCACGTCGTGATGCCCGCGATGGGCACCACCGGCGACGGCATCGCCACGGGGCTGCGGCTGATGTCGCGGATGGCGCAGACCCGGCTGTCGCTGGCCGAACTGGCCGCGCCAATGCAGACCCTTCCGCAGGTGCTGATCAACGTCGCGGTGGCCGACAAGGCGACCGTCGCAGACGCGCCGTCGGTGCGGACCGCGGTGGCCAAGGCCGAGGCCGAACTCGGCGACACCGGCCGAATCCTGTTGCGGCCCTCGGGAACCGAACAGGTGGTCCGCGTCATGGTGGAAGCCGCCGACGAGGACACCGCGCGAATACTCGCCACCCGCGTCGCGGAGTCGGTCAGCGAACAACGCTGACGGCGGAACCGAACGGGCCGGCGCCGCGTCCTAACCCGACATGGGAGAAAGTGACGCCGCACGCGTCGACGTCGCGGCGCTGCTCGACGTGGCACGCGGGTACGACGCCCTTGCCGACAGCGTCGACGCCGCCGTCCGAGTCCACCTGATCCGGCTGTCCTTCGATGGTGCCGTCGCAGGGCGGGCATACACCGCGCGCGGTGATGCGCTGCGGAACTCGGTCGAGCACGTTGGCGACGGGATGCGGCTCTGGGCCAGGGCGAGCGTCGAGATCGCCTCCGCGCTTAGGGCTTCCGCGGATCGATACGTCGAGGCCGACGCGCGTGGCGCCCGGCGGGTGGGGTAGCGGTGCCCGAGGGATTCGACGTGGCAGCCCGGTTGGCCACGGGAGAGCCGGCCGTCGAGCGCATCGAGACCTACGTGTGGGCGTGCAGGCAACTCGGCTATCAGGATCCGGATCTGACGGTGCACCCCGCACAGGTACGCGATTGGTACGCCCACGACGATGGCCTCGATCTACGGGTACTGGACGCCGACTGCGATGCGCTGTCGGCAGCGGCTGCCGCGGCCGACGATGCGGTGCGCCGCCACGGGGAGCTGGCCGCCCAGTTGGCTGGCGCCTGGTCGGGCGGTGGTGCGGGGGCGGCGAGCGAATTCCTTTGGCGGCATGAACAATCGGCCGTGGCCGTGCGAGACGGTCTTCGCCGCGCCGCCGACGCGATGGCCACGTTGCGTGACGAGTTGTGGCGCTCCGTCGACGAGAAGGTCGGGGCCGTGCTGGACATCGACGACCGTAGGCTGCCGCAACGCGCCGAGTGGCTGGCCGCAGCCCAGACCGTGACGGCGGGTGCAGGTGATCGCGCGGCCGCCAGCGAGCTCGTCGACCAGCAGATCAAGCCGTTCGTGGACAACGACATCCGCTCGGATTGGCTGGCGGCGATGCACCGGGCGACCGCGTCCGCCACGGCGGCCTACGACGCGGCGAGCGCGCGCCTTGACTCCGGCGCGGCCTCCACCTTCGACGTGCCTGGGACCTTCGACGTGCCTGGTGAACTCGGGCCGAGGTGGGACGGGCCGGACGGCTCGCCCGCGTCTGTTGCGGCGGTGCCCGCTGCGACCGTGCCTGCCGCGACGGTGATCTCGTCGCCCCAGCCCGCCTTCGATGCGCCGGCCGCAGCGCCAGCGGCGGCACCCGCGCCGGCACCACTCGCCGATCCACTGCCCGCCGCGGCTGCACCAGCCGCAGCACCCGCAGCACCCGCGTCATCGGTGCCGTCGCTCGGTGAGATGGGCGGCGGCATGCCCTCGCTCGGGACCGGAGCATCCGGCTTCGGGCAGCAGCTCGCCGACCTGATCGGCGGACTGATCGGATCGTCGGGGGACGCGCCAGCCGACCCTCAGGGGCTCGACCCGCCCAACGAGACCGACAGGCAGGGCGATAACGCCGACCAGGAGGTCAAGACCGAACCTGCGGACGCCGCAGACGAATCCGCGCCCGACGAAGAGGCGGATGCGCCGGACGCGGCCGCACCCGACGAGACCGAGACCGAAGCCAAGCCGACGCCGGAGCCCGCCGCGACGCCCGTTCCACCACCACCGGAGCCAGCGCCACCGGTCCCGCCCGCCGTCCCGGAGGCGCTACCCACGGAGCAGACACCGTGCGAGATCGCCGCGGACGAGCTGCCGCAAGTGGGGGAGTGAGTCAGATCGTCTCGTCGCGGCACGCCAACGCCGCCGCGACGAACTCGTCGCGGGCCGGGTTCGTGGTCGCCGCGTCCCAGATCAGCGTGACCTGGCCCGGCGCGATGTCCGCGATCGGAACGACCCGCACGTCGGGGCGGCGGTAGAACGCGGTGGTGGAGCGGGGCAGGATGACGAATCCTTCCTGCGCGGCAACGCGTTCCAGCTTCTCCTCCACGGTCGAGGCCATCTTGCGGGTCGCCGCACTGCGCTGCTCGGCGGTGGCAACCGCGTACCACTCCGGCACGGTCTGCGGATCCTGCAACAGCCTGCGCGTGCCGAGATCGGCGAGTCGCACGGACTCCTGCGACGCGAGCGGATCGTCACTGGGCAACAGCGCAACTCGCGGTTCCTCGAGAAGCGCCACGGTGCCAAGACCGTGCCGGTCGATCGGCTCGCGGGCGTACACCACGTCGGCCTCCCCGCGCCGGATCACGTCGATCTGATCGGCCCAGCCCACCTGCATCACCCGAGCACGACATGACGGTTCGGCGGCTTCGAACTTCCGCACTGCTGCCGTCGCCAAGAGGCCCGGCATGACCCCGACGACCACCGTCACCGTTGGCTTGGCAGCCCGAGCCAGCCTCTCCTGCAGGGCATTCGACTCACGCAACATGAATCGGGCGTCCTCGAGCAACTGGGTGCCTGCGGCCGTCAGCTCGGTGCCGCGGGAATCGCGGACGAACAACTGGACGCCCAGCTCGTCCTCGAACGAGCGGATCTGACGGGACAGCACCGGCTGGGCGATGTGCAGCCGCCGCGCTGCCCGTCCGAAGTTCAGCTCCTCGGCCACCGCGACGAAGTACCTCAGCTTGCGCATGTCGAGGTCCGGGGTGTTCATGCCTCCAGCCATACCTTGAGGGTATCGCGGATTGACGAAAAGAGTCTTGGACGACGTCCGACGTTGAGCGGACCGTGGAGGCATGAGTCTGAAGAACAACCGAGTCCTCATCATCGGCGGCACCTCCGGCATCGGCCTTGGCGTCGCGACTGCCGTCGCCGAACGTGGCGCCATCCCGATCGTGGCGTCGCGTCGCCAGTCCAGCGTGGACCGCGCAGTCGCACAGCTGCCAGAAGGGGCCAGCGGCGCCACCGTCGACCTCACCGACGAGGGCTCGCTCGATCGACTCGCCCGCACCGTCGGCGACATCGACCACCTGGTGTTCACCGCGGGGGAGTCACTCGAGCTGGCGAGCCTTGCCGACTTGACGCCCGCGCGCATCACCGGGTTCTTCCAGACCCGCTTCGTCGGAGCACTGAGCGCGGTGCGGACCTTCGCGCCCCGCATCGCCGAGTTCGGATCGATCACGCTCACCAGCGGCACCGCTGCATGGCAGCCAGGGTTCGGCGCCCTGCCGGTGAGCGTGTGTGGCGCGATGAACGCATTGACCACCGCGCTAGCCGTCGAGTTGGCACCAATACGGGTCAACGCGATCGCGCCTGGCGTGGTGCGCACCCCGCTGTGGGACGCGATGGCCGATGCCGACCGTCACGCGATGTACGGCCAAGCGGCGCAAGTGCTTCCGCTTGGCCGCATCGGTGAGGTCGACGACGTGGCACTGGCCTACGTCTATTGCATGGAGCAGGCCTTCGGCACCGGCGTCGTCCTGAAGGTCGACGGCGGCACCGTTCTGGTCTAGCGGCTGCGAGATCCGCGCGAACCGCCCGTGCGACTCGAGGTCGTGGTGTAGGAACGCAGCTCTCCGCCTCGCGAGCGGTTGCCGCCACGTGATCCGTTGCCACCGCGTGATCCGTTGCCCGAGCGGGGGTTCGGTGCAGAGGACCGACCGCCGCCGCCACCGTGGCTGCGCTGGCGCGAGGGCTGCGAATCCGGAACGTCGAGGACCAACGGCTCGCCGAAGGTGCGTTCGCCGGGCGCGATCTCCTGCAGCACGGGGTGCGAGGCACCGCTGAACCGGGTGATCGTCGGCTTGACGCCTGCCTTGCGGGTCAGGGTACGGACGTCGGACACCTGCGAGTCGATCATCAGCGTCACGACGGTGCCCTCGTTGCCTGCGCGGGCCGTGCGGCCCGAGCGGTGCAGGTACGCCTTGTGTTCGACCGGCGGGTCGGCGTGAATGACCAGGCTGACGTCGTCGACGTGAATGCCACGTGCGGCGATGTCGGTGGCGACCAGCACCGCGGCCGAACCGTCGGAGAAGGCCGCGAGGTTGCGGGTACGTGCGTTCTGAGACAGGTTGCCGTGCAACTCAACCGCGGGTACGCCGCGTGAATTGAGTTTGCGGGCAAGACCCTTCGCGCCGTGCTTGGTGCGGGAGAACATGATGGTGCGTCCCGGTGCTGCCGCGAGGTCGGTGAGGACGTCGATGCGGGCCGCGTTGTCGACGTGCAGCACGTGGTGAACCATCGCGGATACCGGCGACTGCTCGGAATCGACGCTGTGCACCACCGGATTGTGCAGGTAGCGCTTGATCAGCACGTCGACCCCGCCGTCCAGCGTGGCGGAGAACAGCATCCGCTGTCCGTCCTTGGGCGTCTTGTCCATCAGTCGCTTGACCGGGGGCAGGAAGCCGAGATCGGCCATGTGGTCGGCCTCGTCGAGCACGGTGATCTCCACCGCGGACAGGTCGGCATGGCGGGACTGCATGTGGTCCTCGAGCCTGCCGGGGCAGGCGATGACGACGTCGACGCCCTCGCGCAGCTTGGCGATCTGCGGGCCAGGTCCGACACCACCGAAGATGGTGACCGAGCGCAGGTTCATCGCCTTGGCCAACGGCGCGAGCGCGGCGTCGATCTGTGCGACGAGTTCGCGTGTGGGGGCGAGGATCAGGGCGCGGGGACGACCGGACTGGCGGGGGGTCGAGCTGTTGGCCAGTCGGGCGACCACGGGCAGCAGGAAGGCGTAGGTCTTGCCGGAGCCGGTGCGGCCACGGCCGAGTACGTCACGGCCTGCCAATGAATCCGGCAGCGTCGCAGCCTGAATGGGGAAGGCGGTCTCGATGCCATTGGCGGCCATGGCGGCAACGACGGCAGCGGGGAGACCGAAGTCCGAGAACTTGGGCGCGGTTTCGCCTACAGACGGGGAAACCGGCTCGGAAATGGGCATGGAAACAGACAAGGGTAAAACTCCGAAAGTTGAAAGGTCGTCCTGCCCGGCGCGGGTGATCCCGCGGCGCTCGGTATGACGAGAAAGAAGCGGCAAGAGGCAGAACAGACGATGCCGCTGAAGATCAGAGTACCGGACGAACCCGTTCAGCCCCGAATTACGAGACGAGCGTCACCAATTCCTCGACGAAGCGGTTCTGTTCGGCCGCGTCGACGGCGTAGGGGTGCACCAGCAGCGTCGTAACGCCCGCCTCGGCGAATGCGGCGAGCCGTTCCTTGATGAACCCGGCGGGCCCAACCAGCGAGGTGTGGCGGACCAGGTCGTCGGGTACCGCCGCGATCGCCTCGGCCTTCTTGCCTGCGAGGTACAGATCCTGGATGTGGTTGGCGACGTCGCCGAAGCCGTAGCTGGTGGCCAGGGTGTGGTAGAAGTTCTTGCCGCGAGCGCCCATCCCGCCGATGTACAGCGCCAGTTGGGGTTTCGCCCACGCCAGCCGATCCTCGAGGTTCTCGCCGATGGCCAGGCCTGCCGAGACCATGACGTCCAGCGGGCCCAGCGCTGGGTCGCGCTTGGCGAAGCCGGTGCGCAGCGCGTCGCCCCACACCGAATCGGCCTTCTCGGGGTAGAAGAACACCGGCTGCCAACCCTCGGCGATCTCGGCGGTCAGCTCGACGTTCTTGGGGCCAAGTGCTGCGATGTGGATCGGAATGCGTTCCCGCACCGGATGATTGATCAGGTGCAGGGGCTTGCCCAGCCCCGTTCCGCGCCCTTCGGCCAGTGGCAGCTGGTAGTGCTTGCCGTCGAAGGAGACGTTTTCGCGGCGCCAGACCTGACGGCAGATGTCGACGACCTCGCGGGTACGGCCCATCGGGGCGTCGAACGGGACGCCGTGGAAGCCCTCGATCACCTGCGGACCGGACGTCCCGATGCCGAGCCGGAACCGCCCGTCGGAGACGTAGTCGACGCCGGCCGCCGACATGGCGAGCAACGTCGGGGTACGCGTGTAGATGGGCACGACGCCGGAGCCGAGCTCGATGGTGGAGGTCTTGGCCGCCAGGTAACCGAGCTGGCTGATCGCGTCGAACGAGTACGCCTCGGGGACGAGCGCGATGTCGACGCCGCGCTTCTCGAACTCGACGACCTGTTCGGCCGCCTCACGGAAGCCGTCGGTGTAGTTGAGAAAGATTCCGGTGCGCATCGTTGGTTTATACACCCCAACCGGTTGGTTGGTTTAAGCCGGTCGGGCTCCGTAGCTAGGGGAACGAGCCGTTCGCAGAGCAACCTGCGCAAAACAACGCAAAGCAATCTCTCCATGCGGTGACTCGACCACCGCTCACAGGGGGTTCCCAATCGGCGGGTGTTCGGAAATCATCGTGAGTTCACTTGATGCGCGTGATTATGGCATTTATGCACGTCACTGACGCTAATGTAAATTGTGATTTGTTTGCCATACATGTCGTCGCAACTTCTTTCTTCGGATTTGTTCGGCCACTTGTCGTCAGAGGCACTGTGGATGCGCCAGCGAAGTGCGCGAATTTGCTGTGGGCTCATCGCCGTTCGCCGTTTCGGATTGCAATGCAGCACGTCGTGCATCCATAATGAGTTGCCTGAGTATGTTCGTCGTCGTGGAATGGCCGTGCGTCGCAAGAGTCTTTCCACGAGTTAGCTCTTGATTGGGGATCGATGGCATTGTCCGCGCTCGAGAAGAAGTCGGCGCTGATCACCGGCATTACGGGCCAGGATGGCTTTTACCTGGCAGAGCTGTTGCTGTCGAAAGGCTATCGGGTCTTCGGTCTGCTGCGCGGCCAGAACAACCCCAAGGCGGCGGCCCTTGCTCGCGACTTGCCCGAGCTTCAGCTCGTCTCGGGCGATCTGCTCGACGCCTCCAGCATGATCCGGGCGATGACGATTGCTGAGCCGGATGAGGTCTACAACCTCGGAGCCGTGTCGTTCGTACCGCACTCGTTCACCAACCCCCGACTGGTCGCCGACGTCAACGGCGGCGGTGTGCTCAACAGCCTTGAGGCGATCCGGTTCTATCAGGATCTGTCCGGCAGGCAGGTCCGCTTCTACCAGGCGTCGACCTCCGAGATGTTCGGCAAGGTCCAGGACGTCGTCCAGTCGGAGAAGACCCTGCTGTGGCCACGATCGCCGTACGGCGTCGCCAAGGCGTACGGCCACCACCTGACGATCAACTACCGCGAGTCCTACGGCCTGCACGCGAGTTCGGGCATCCTGTTCAATCACGAATCACCGCGGCGTGGTTTGGAATTCGTCACCCGCAAGGTCGCCCACGGGGTGGCAAGGATCTCGCTGGGACTGCAGGACACCATCGCGCTTGGCAACTTGGACACCCAACGCGACTGGGGCTTCGCAGGCGACTACGTCGAGGCGATGTACATGATGCTCCAACAGGACCAGGGCGACGACTACGTGATCGCCACTGGCGAAACGCATTCCATCACGGACCTGCTCGACGCCGCGTTCAGCGTGGTCGGCATCTCGGACTGGTCACGACTCGTGGGGCTCGATCCGCGATACGCCCGACCCGCTGAGGTCGACGTCTTGGTCGGTGACGCCAGCAAGGCCAATTCAGTGCTCGGCTGGAAACCGAAGGTGTCATTCCTCGAACTCGTCGAGATGATGGTGCAGCACGACATCGAGCGACAGAAGGCATCCGCCACTTAGGAACCCAGGTTCCTAGCCCTTGAGTAGCGCTAGCCCTTCAATAAAGCGACGACCTTGTCCTCGACTGTCACGGGCTCCGCGTCCGGGTCCAACGGTGCCGTCTTCGGTAGCACGGCCTCGGGATCGCCGAACTCCTTGTAGTTCTTGTCACCGGCGAGCGTGTACAACAGGTAGCCGGTCAACAAGGCGCGCACCACCTTTTGAGTGCTGCGGTCCGCGCCGGGTAGCCCGACAACACGGGTCAGCCGGAAGCCCTCGACGAGTCCGCCGGGCTTGGCCTTGGCGACGGTGCGCACCGTCGCGGCGCCCCACGCCGCCGCCAGTTCGCCTGCGTTCGACCGGATGTTGGTCGGATCGCTACTCGCGGTGAGGATCAGTCCCGGCACGCGCAGCCCCGCGGCGGGTTTCTCTGCCTGCGGGTGCGTCACCGAGGGGAAGAGCGCCACGGCTGCCTTCAGCCTGGCTGGCATGCCCGCGGCGGTGAAAACGGCCGCCGAGCCGCCGAAACCGTGGCCGACGACGCCCAGCTTGGTCGGGTGCACGCTGATCTTGCCGGTGCCGAGTCGCACCCCGGCGACGATGTCGAGCGTGGTACCCAGGTCGAACGCAAGGTTGAGCACCGACGGTGCGATGCCCGTCTCGGTGTTGGGCGCCGCAGCGACGATGCCCCACGAGGCCAGGTGTTCCAGGGTGTCGTGATAGCGGTCCGCGCCCGCCAGCCAGTCGTGGCCGAACGCCACACCGGGCAGGTTCATCCCCGACTCGGGTGTGTAGACGACGCCGGGAAGGCCGGCAAAGGCCAGGTCACCCCGCAGAACGCGATGCGGGCCGCGCCGCGTCAACGCTGCGAAGAGCTTCTTCGTCTTGGCCACCGGTTGAACTTATCCCACGGGTCGCCGGGTTAGGTTCCGTGGATGCTGAAGTTGCGTCCGCCGCGCACTGAATCCCCCGTCGCTTCGCTCGCCCCAGCGGCCTTCCTGTTTCTGCTCGGCGCCGCCGCGGGTCTCGTCGGTGATCATGCTCACGTGGTCACAGGCACCACCGAATACTTCACGGCTGCCCATGCCGTTCCCTTCATCTGGAGCAGCCCGCTCTGGTTCCCCGCCCTCGTCGGCGCCGCGACCGTCTCGCTGGCCGAACTGCGGCTGCACCTGCCACGCCCGCGCACGGACGTGACGCCACGGCACGGCTTGGCGGGCGTGGCCGCGGTGATCGGCACCTATGTCGTCACCGCCTTGATCCACGCCGCGCCCGGGGTGCCCGCGACCGCCCTGATCTGCACACTCGCGGTGATCACCTGGTGTGCGCTCGGTGACGGTCCCGCCGTGATCTGCGGGGTACTGGCCGCAGTCGTCGGTCCCGTGGCGGAGATCGTGCTGGTCGAAGTCGGGATGTTCCGGTACGGCGAGACGTGCGACCAACTGTTCGGTGTCGGGCCCTGGCTGGTGCCGCTGTACTTCGCGTTCGGCATCGTCGCGGCCCTGCTCGGCGAGCTCGCTGCCCGGCCACGCGGGGCCCGCAGCACGGTTCGGGGCGCACGCCTGCACTATCCTTGACCCTCGTGTGCGGAATCGTCGGCTACGTCGGGCAGCGTCCTGCCAGGGGAATCGTGGTGGACGCACTACGCCGGATGGAGTACCGCGGATACGACTCGTCGGGCGTTGCGCTGCTCGACGGCGCAGGCGGGCTGACCGTCCGCCGCCGCGCCGGACGCCTTGCCAATCTGGAAACCGCGCTCGACGAGACCGATGCCGGTGTGCTCGCAGGCAGCACGGGCATGGGCCACACCCGCTGGGCCACCCACGGCCGCCCGACGGACCGCAACGCGCACCCGCACCTCGACGCCACGGGCAAGTTCGCCGTCGTCCACAACGGGATCATCGAGAACTTCGCGGCCCTGCGCGCCGAGGTCGAGGCCTCCGGCGTCGAGTTCGCCAGCGACACCGATACCGAGGTCGCCGTCCACCTCGTCTCCGAGCAGTACCGCGACGGCGACACCGCCGGTGACTTTGCGGCCTCGGTGCTGGCCGTGCTGCGACGCCTCGAGGGCCACTTCACGCTGGTGTTCGCCAACGCCGACGAACCCGGCATGATCGTCGCGGCGCGGCGGTCCACGCCGCTGGTGATCGGCGTCGGCGACGGCGAGATGTTCATCGGCTCCGACGTCGCCGCGTTCATCGAGCACACCCGCGACGCCGTCGAACTCGGGCAGGACCAGGCCGTGGTGATCACCGCCGACGGATACCGGATCAGCGACTTCGACGGCACCGATACGACCGCGAGCGCCCGCAACTTTCACATCGACTGGGACCTGTCCGCCGCCGAAAAGGGCGGCTACGAGTACTTCATGCTCAAGGAGATCGCCGAGCAACCCGCGGCGGTCGCCGACACCCTGCTCGGCCACTTCATCGACGGCCGGATCGTGCTCGACGAGCAGCGCCTCTCCGATCAGGAGCTGCGCGAGATCGACAAGGTCTTCGTGGTCGCCTGCGGCACTGCCTACCACTCCGGCCTGCTCGCCAAGTACGCGATCGAGCATTGGACCCGGCTGCCCGTCGAAGTCGAGCTCGCGAGTGAATTCCGGTACCGGGACCCGGTTTTGGACCGCAGCACGCTCGTCGTCGCGATATCGCAGTCCGGTGAGACCGCCGACACGCTGGAAGCGGTCCGGCACGCCAAGGAGCAGAAGGCCAAGGTGCTGGCGATCTGCAACACCAATGGCAGCCAGATCCCACGTGAGTGCGACGCGGTGCTCTACACCCGCGCCGGCCCCGAGATCGGCGTTGCGTCCACCAAGACCTTCCTCGCGCAGGTCGCCGCCAACTACCTCGTCGGCCTCGCGTTGGCCCAGGCACGCGGCACCAAGTATCCCGACGAGGTCGAACGCGAGTACCACGAACTCGAGTCGATGCCCGAACTCGTCAGCCGGGTGCTGACCTGCATGGAGCCGGTCGCGGAGCTGGCCCGCCGGTACGCGAAGTCGTCGACGGTGTTGTTCCTCGGCCGCCACGTGGGCTACCCCGTCGCGCTCGAGGGGGCGCTCAAGCTCAAGGAACTGGCGTACATGCACGCCGAGGGCTTCGCCGCGGGCGAGCTCAAGCACGGGCCGATCGCGCTGATCGACGACGGGCTGCCCGTCATCGTCGTGATGCCGTCGCCGAAGAACGCGGCGATGCTGCATTCGAAGCTGATGAGCAACATCCGCGAGATCCAGGCCCGCGGTGCGATCACCATCGTGATCGCCGAGGAGGGCGACGATACGGTGCGGCCCTACGCCGATCACCTGATCGAAATCCCTGCCGTGTCAACGCTCTTCCAGCCGCTGCTGTCGACGATCCCGCTGCAGGTGTTCGCCGCCGAGGTGGCGCGCGCACGCGGCTACGACGTGGACAAGCCGCGCAACCTGGCCAAGTCCGTCACCGTCGAGTAGCCGTCGACAGTGGACCTTGCCGTTCCCGACGTCCGCATTGCGCCGGTCGCCGAGAAGGTCGGCCACTTCCGCTCCGCCGCCGCGTTCGAGCACTTCCTCGCGGCCTACCGGGCGGGCATGGCCGGGCTACCGCCGTTCAGTGAATTGATCGACGTGCCAACGAGTTTCGGCACCGTGCGGGCCTACCGGTTCGACGGACCCGCCGACCTCCCTCCGGTTCTGATGCTGCAGGGCCGGAACGCGTCAACTCCCGTATGGCGGGCGAACCTGCCCGGTGTGCTGAACGGTCGCACCGCGTACTGCATCGACCTGCTCGGTGAGGCAGGCCTCTCGGTTCAGGATCGTCCGATCACCGGGCCCGACGATCAGGCGCAGTGGCTCGACGAAACACTGGCCGGCCTGGGACTGAACGCCATTCACCTGATGGGGGTTTCGATCGGCGGGTGGACGGCCACCAACTGTGCCGTCAGACGCCCTGGCCGGGTCACGTCGTTGACACTCCTCGATCCGGCGATGACCTTCGCGCCGATTCCGGTCAAGACGGCGTTGGTGTCGGTTGGGCTATTCGCTCCCGGTGTGCCAGAAGCGCTTCGCCGCCGCGTCCTGCGCTGGATCGCCGGCGGCGCCGACGCCGACGACTCGGTGCCCGAGGCCGCGCTGATCGCGGCTGGTTCCAGTGACTTCGTCCTGCGGTCGGCGATGCCGAAGTTGTTCACCGACGATCAGTTGCGTTCGCTCGACATCCCGGTGCTCGCGTTCATCGCCGGGCGCAGCGTCATCCACGACGCCGATCGAGCCGCCGCCAGGGCACGAAACCTGTTGCCGGACGGGAAGGTCGAGTATTGGGCGGATGCGTCGCACGCGATCAACGGCGAGTATCCCGACGAAATCGCCGAGGAGTCACAGCGCTTCTGGGATGACGTCGGCTAGGCGGGCGAGGAATTCGCTGCTGCCGAAGAGACCAGGCAGTCCGCCGGTGTGCATCAGTACCACCGTCGATCCCGGCTCGATGCGGCCATCGGCGACCTCCGCGATGAGTCCGGCCAGCGCGCGCCCGGTGTAGACGGGGTCGAAGACGATGCCCTCCGTGCGGGCGGCCAGCGTCAGCGCGGCGGTGACTTCCGGGGTGACCTGCCCATACCCGGCACCGACCTGGTCCATCCGGATCCGCAGGCTCGTGGGTGCGGGATCGTGAACGGGGAACAACTCCCGCACCGTGCGGTGCGGGTCGGTGACCGCACCACATTGCACCCCGAGCACGCGTTGCGGCCCGAAGCCGCGGACCAGCCCAGCCATCGTGGCGCCCGAACCCACCGCGACCACGACGTGGTCGGGATCAACACCCTGGGAAACGATTTCGCGCGCGGCGTCCAGGTAGGCATTGGTCGTCAGAGGCGATGAGCCGCCGAACGGGATCACCGCCACCGAGCGGCCGGCGTTCTCCAGCTCGGCGGTGACGTCGTCCACGTCTGCCGACCACACGATCGATGCCCCGAACAGGGCGTCCAGAGCGAGGTTTCCGGTCAACTGCCCGGGGTCGGGAGGGTCGCCTGCCAACACCAGCACCACGTGCAGGCCGAGGCGGGCGCCCGCGGCAGCGGTCAAGCGAGCATGGTTGGACTGGGCCGCGCCGCTGGTGATCAGGGTGTCCGCCCCTGCGGCAAGGGCTTGGGCGCACGTCCACTGCAGCTTGCGCACCTTGTTGCCGCCCCCGCCAAGCCCGATCAGGTCATCGCGCTTGATCCACAGGTCGTCGGGGCCCAATCCGATCGCCGCCGACAGGCGAGGGGTGGGCTCGAGGGGCGTCGGACCGGTGATCAGTTGCACCGGGGTGGGCTCTGATGCCATCCGACCCATGCTAGGTGGTCGATTACGTGCGACTCGCGATTGCACACTCGACCCCCGGGCTTCGTGCGATGCGCTGATCCAGCGTGACGAGCGTCGCGGACAACGTCTCCGCCAGGGCGACGTAGGCCGCGTCGTAACTGGTCAGGTTCGGACGCAACTGCCAAATGCGCGCGCCGAGAACCTCATACGGCCACAGCGTGACGTTCAGGTCGAGCAGATCGGCGTACGCCAAGACGGCCTGGTCGGCGCCCACGGTGCCTGCGAGTTCCAGGCGCCTGATCACGTTCGCGCACTCGTAGTGCATCAGCGAGGGCGCGTGCAGGTCGACGCCGGTCAATCGACTCACTGCCCACTGCCCGTCGGGTCCGGAGTCGAGCAGCGCTGCCACGATGGCCGATGCATCGCACACGACCCGGTCGGTCATCGGCGATCGGCGTCCCGGTTGGTCAGGATGTCGTCGGCGCCGACTCGAACTCCCGTCGCAGCGACACGCGCCCGTGCGCGGGCCAGTACGTCGTCCACGGTCGGCTTGTCCGCGGTCGCGACCAACAGGCCCCGGAGGTACTCCTGCAGCGACTGTCCCGCGCGCGCGGCTCGTGCGGCCAGCTCGTCGCGAACGCCGTCGGGGATGTCTCGCACCGTGATGGCAACCATGCATGCATTTTAGCAGCGTTGCAGTCATGTTGGTTTCACCGTCGGCGCGCAGGGCCACGACGTAGCCTGGGTGACGATGCGGCACTACTACAGCGCTGACGCGATCCGCGCGGCCGAAGCACCGCTGTTGCGAAGCCTCCCCGAGGGTGTCTTGATGCGCCGGGCCGCCCACGGACTGGCCACCGCGGTCGCCCGCGAACTCAAGTCCCGAACCGGTGCGATCGCAGGCACGCGGGTGTGCGCGGTCGTCGGGTCGGGAGACAACGGCGGCGACGCGCTGTGGGCGGCGACGTTCCTGCGTCGTCGCGGGGTGAGCGCCACCGCCGTCGTGCTCAACCCGGACCGCGTGCACGCCACGGCGCTGGCAGCATTCACCGCATCGGGTGGCCGTGTCGTCGAGAACGTGCCAGCAGCAACCGATCTGGTGATTGACGGCGTCGTCGGGATCTCCGGCTCGGGACCGCTGCGACCCGCCCCGGCCGAGGTGTTCGCCGCCGTCGACGCGGCGGGCATCCCCGTCGTCGCGGTGGACTTGCCGAGCGGCATCGACGTCCAGACCGGCGCGGCGGACGGACCCCACGTACACGCCGCGCTCACCGTGACGTTCGGCGGCCTCAAACCGGTTCATGCCCTTGGTGATTGCGGGCGCGTCGAGTTGATCGACATCGGCCTCGACCTGCCCGATACCGATCTGATGAGCGTCGAAGCCGCCGACGTCGCCGCGCGCTGGCCGGTCCCTGAAGCCACCGACGACAAGTACACCCAGGGCGTCACCGGCGTGCTTGCCGGTTCTGCGGCCTATCCGGGAGCGGCGATCCTGTGCACCGGCGCCGCAGTCGCGGCCACCTCTGGCATGGTGCGCTACGCGGGCAGCGCGGCAGCCGAGGTGGTCTCACACCGGCCCGAGGTGGTCGCCGCACCGACCGTGAGCGCCGTCGGCCGGGTCCAGGCGTGGGTGGTGGGACCGGGCCTCGGCACCGACGAGGCGGGCGCCGCCGCACTGTGGTTCGCGCTCGACACCGACCTGCCGGTGATCGTCGACGCCGACGGTCTGACGATCCTGGCGGCCCACCCCGACCTGGTGGTCAAACGCGACGCGCCGACCGTGCTGACGCCGCATGCGGGGGAGTTCGCCCGCCTTGCTGGCCATCCGCCGGGAGCCGACCGCGTCGCGGCCACCCAGCGCCTCGCCGAGGCGTTCGGCGCCACCGTCTTGCTCAAGGGCAACGTCACGGTGATCGCGGAACCGGGTGGCAGGACGTACCTCAACCGCGCTGGCCAGTCCTGGGCGGCTACCGCCGGGTCCGGTGACGTGCTGTCCGGGGTCATTGGTGCGCTGCTCGCCGCCGGAGTGCCCGCCGGTGAGGCCGCGGCGATGGCCGCGTTCGTCCATGCCCGCGCCGCGAACCTGTCGGCGGCAGACCCGGGTCCCCGCCCGGCACCGACGTCGGCCGCACGCATCCTCGCGCACATCCGCTCGTCGATCGCCAGTCTCTAGGAGGGACAACACATGTCACACAGGCACACCCAGGCAGCCTCGATCGCACCGGCATACACCGGGCGGTTGTCGTCTGCGCCCATCCCGACGCTGAGGATGCCCGACGAGTCCATGGACCCTCAGGCCGCCTATCGGTTCATCCACGACGAGCTCATGCTCGACGGCAGCTCGCGGCTCAACCTCGCCACCTTCGTCACCACGTGGATGGATCCCGAGGCCGAGAAGTTGATGGCGGAGACCTTCGACAAGAACATGATCGACAAGGACGAGTACCCGGCGACCGCAGCGATCGAGCAGCGCTGCGTCTGCATGGTCGCCGACCTGTTCCACGCCGAGGACTTGCGGGACGACGATGCCTCGACCGCGATCGGGACGTCCACGGTCGGGTCCAGCGAGGCGGTGATGCTGGCCGGGCTGGCGATGAGCTGGCAGTGGCGCAAGAAGGTCGACCCCGACAACAAGGGGGCTTGGCGCAGCCGCAGGCCGAATCTGGTGATGGGTTCCAACGTGCAGGTGGTGTGGGAGAAGTTCTGCCGGTACTTCGACGTCGAGCCCGTCTATCTGCCGATGGAGGAGGGCCGCTACGTCATCACCGCCGAACAGGTGCTTGCCGCGGTCAACGAGGACACCATCGGTGTCGTCGCGATCCTCGGCACCACCTACACCGGTGAGCTGGAGCCGATCGCGGAGATCTGCGCGGCCCTTGACAAGCTGGCCGCCGACGGGGGTCTGGACGTGCCCGTGCACGTCGACGCCGCGAGCGGCGGCTTCGTGGTGCCGTTCCTGCACCCCGAGGTGGTGTGGGACTTCCGCCTGCCGCGTGTGGTGTCGATCAACGTCAGCGGCCACAAGTACGGGCTGACCTATCCGGGCATCGGCTTCGTGGTCTGGCGCAATGCCGAACACCTACCCGAGGAACTGGTGTT
>Ga0137412_10001664_pt1 | contig 17360 bp, 14 predicted proteins | sample CZODoug2_1_16fun_FD_122160 | JGI IMG/M metagenome (GOLD analysis project Ga0137412, IMG submission 122160) | Vadose zone soil fungal communities from Angelo Coast Range Reserve, California, USA - CZODoug2_1_16fungal (Hybrid Assembly) | ecosystem: Environmental > Terrestrial > Soil > Vadose zone...
TGCTTGATCTTGCCCTTGACGTGGGGATCGCCTTCGGACTGCTTGAACTCCTCCTTCATTTCCTGCAGCGACATCTTCTGCTTCTCAAACCATTGCCGGTACTGGAACAGGTAGTCGCCGATCGCGACCACCGCGAGCATGGCGACCACCGCTCCCAACAGATGGATGGTCAGGGAACTGGTGACGCCAAGCAGCGCCGCGGGGTCGTAGCGCACCAGCGATTCCATCCGGAGACGCTCCGGCCACAGGATCGCGGTCATGACCGCGCCGAGCGCAACCAGCTTGAAAATGCCCTTGGCGAAGTTGGCCAGGGCCTGCTTGCCGAACAGCCGCTTGGCGCCGGCGGCGGGCGATATCTTGCTGAATTTCGGCTTGAGCTGCTCGCCCGACCACACCAGGCGGTGCTGCATCAGGTTGCTCCCGACCGCCGCCAGCATCAGCATCAAGAGCGGCAGCCCGATCGCTGCGATCACGACATATTCGAGGCTCTGGGCGAGCGCCAACAGCCCGGCCCCGTCGGTGCGGATCATCCAGGAATTGGCGATCAGATTGCGCATCGGCACCATGATCCCGCTGCCGATCGATGTCGAGAAGGTCGACATCACGAGCGTGGCCGCCGCGATCACGAACCAGGTGTTGAGCTCCTGGCTCTTGACGACGTCGCCGCGTTCCAGCGCGTCGTCGAGACGTTTTTGCGTCGGGTCTTCTGTCTTGTCTGAGGTATCGCTCTCGTCGGCCATCGACCGGGTTCGCCTTCTGCGTTCGAGGTTCTACTTGAGCGGCATCATGTCGTGCATCACGCCGGTGAAGTATTCGAGGAAGGTGCCCATCATCGCCGCGAGCACCGCGGCGAAGATCAGGAAGCCAACCAGGATCGACAACGGCGCGCCGACGAAATAGACCTGCATCTGCGGCATCAGCCGCGCCAGCACCCCAAGTCCGATATTGAAGACCAGGCCGAACACCAGGAACGGCGCCGAGAGCTGCAGCCCGATCTTGAAGGCGGCGGCGAAGGCGCGGGTGGCGAGGGCTGCGACGTCGCCGCTCGCCATGGTCTCGCCCGGGGCGAAGATCGCGTAGCTGTCGTTCAGCGCCGCGATGACGAGGTGATGGCTGTCGGTCGCAAACAACAGCGTGATGCCGAGCATGGTGAGGAAGTTGCCGATCAGGAGGCCCTGCTGGCCCTGGGTCGGATCGACCGATGTGACGAAGCCGAGCCCCATCTGCTGGGCGATCACGCTGCCCGCGACCTGCAGCGCGCCGAGCGTCACCCTGGCGGTCGCGCCGAGCACGATGCCGATGAAGATCTCCTGCAGCATCATCACCAATAGCCCGGTCAGCGACTGCATGTCGACGTGATAGGCCTGCCGGTGCAAGGGCAGCATGATCAGCGTCAAGAGCAGCGCGATCGACAGCTTGATGCGAACCGGAATGTTGGCCTCCCCCAGCCCCGGCATCAGCATCACCATCGCGCCAATGCGGGCGAATGCCAGCATGAAGGCGGCGGCGAGCGCGGGCAGATAGGAGACGTCGATGCGCATGATCTACATATCTGCCTCAACCGCCGATGATTCGCGACGATATCCGCATCATATGCGCCTGCAGCGAGTCCGCCATGAACGGCAGCGCCAATAGCAGCGTCACGAAGATCGCGATGATCTTCGGCACGAACACCAGCGTCTGTTCCTGGATCTGGGTCAGCGCCTGGAACAGCGAGACCACGACGCCGACGACAAGGCCCACCACCATCAAGGGCGACGACACCACCACGATGGTCCAGATCGCATCGCGCGCGACGTCGAGAGTTTCAGCACCGGTCATTTTGCTTTCTCGCTGTGAGTTGGTGTTCCGCTTGGTAAATGGGTGAGCCCGGCGCGCGAGTGGCGAATAGCGAATGGCGAATGGGTCCCGGCCCTATTCGCCATTCGCTACTCACCATTCGCCATGCCTCAGATCGACATCTTCATGATGTCCTCGTAGGACTGGATGACGCGGTCACGCACCGAGACCAGGGTCGACACCGCGACGTCGGTTTCGGCCACCGCCGTCACCACGTCCATCACATTGGCCTTGCCCGACGCCATGGCGACCGTCTGCGCATCGGATTTGCGCCCGGCTTCCGCGACGCTGCCGATCGCATCCTTGAGCACGGCGCTGAAGGACGGGCCGCTTCCGTCCGCTCCGGCGCCGGCGCCCGACGCATCGCGCAGCTTGGCGAGGTTCGCAAAAGGACTTCCCGAGCCTCCGGTGTCCAGCACGCGAGCGAGGGTGGCATAGGCGTTCGCAGCAGTGATCGGCGAAGACATGGCTTACGTTCCCTGTTTTTAAGACTTGAGGATGTCGAGCGTGCGTTGAATCATCCGGCGCGTCGCGCCGATGACGTTGAGGTTCGCCTCGTAGGATCGCTGCGCGTCGCGCATGTCGGTCATTTCGACCATGGAATTGACGTTGGGATATTTCACGTAGCCGGTCTGGTCGGCGGCCGGATTGGCAGGCTCGTATTTCATGCGAAACGCCGACCGGTCGGGCGCCACCCTGCCGAGTGCCACGATCTTGGCGTCCAGCGTGCGGTCGAGCGCCGAGGAGAAGGTCGGGATCTTGCGCCGGTACGGATCGGCGCCGGATGTCGTGCCGGTGGAATCCGCATTGGCGATGTTTTCCGAGATCACCTTGATCCGCCCGGCCTGCGCGCGCAGCCCCGACGTCGCAATCCCCATCGAGCGGCCGAAATCACTGGTGTCGCTGGCCATGATTCTCTCTCTCCATTGTCATCCGTCCGCCTTCAGTCCTTTGCCTCAATCCAATCTTAAGTCCTTCGCCTCAGCCCTTGCCGATCGCCGTCTTCAACAGATGCAGGCTCTTGCTGTAGAGCGAGGTGGCCGCCGCGTAGTCCATCTGGTTGGCGGAGACCTTGAGCATTTCCTCTTCCAGGCTGACGGCGTTGCCGGCGGGCCTGGTCTGGAAACCGACCTTCTTGTTCTGATCGAAGCTTTCGCTCGCGCCCGATGGCCCGATATGCGCGGCGCTGGTGCGCAGCATCGCCAGCGGCCCCATCGAGCCGGTAACCGCGCCGGTAGAATCCAATTTCGGTTCAACCAGATCGCGCGGCTTGAAATTCGGCGTGTCGGCATTGGCGACGTTTTCGGACAGCACGCGCTGCCGTTCCTGGTGCCACTGCATCTTGGTACGCAACGCCGACAACACTGGAAGATCGTTGATGGACACGGCGCACCCCTTTCGATTCAGCGGGTCGATTCACCTGGCGGGCTCGATTCCCTGAGGTAGGTATAATTTGCCGCGTTTATGGTTAACGCCGGGTTAATGCGCTGTGCGTTGCACGCCTCGTGAGAGAAACCCCTGCTGCCGGTCACGATCGATCTGTGCTTAGGTCGACCGCAAATGCGCGATTCACGGGCGTTTTTCGCGGAACCGGTTGATCCAAGAAGTCGTTTTGGTTCGGCCGATTCATAGGCTATTAAGGTACGGGGCGGCAGTTCTTGCCGGGGGGCGTTAAGGGGTGGTTCCGATTTCAGGCTTCGTTCGCCGCTTGCGTACCCGCAATCGATCGACGATGGGCTTGATGAAAGCGGGATTTGCCGGGGACAGAGCATGCAGGCAGTGACTTTTATTTTCGCATTCGTGGCCGTGCTGGCCCTGATCGTCGTTGCCGCCTGGCTGGTTCGTCGATTCGCGAGCAACCGTCTTGGCACCAACACGAATCGCGGGCGCATGCCGCGTCTGGCGGTGATCGACGCCGCCGCCGTCGACGGCCGCCGTCGCCTGGTGCTGGTCCGGCGCGACAATGTCGAACATCTTTTGATGATCGGCGGCCCGACCGACATCGTCGTCGAATCGAACATCGTGCGCGCCACCGCCAGCCGGGACCAGTTGCCGCAGCGGCCGAGCGCGGTCGAACCGCCGCCGCGAATCGCGCCGCTGCAGGAGAGCAACGTCTGGGCCGAGGCGGAGACCGCCCGCGCCGAGGATCCCGTTCCCTTGCATGTTCCCTTGCACGCTCCCTTGCACGCCCCGCCGCAAATGCCCGAGCCGCCGCCGCGCCGTCCCGCTTTCGCCGACGATCTGCGCCGTCCGGCGCCGGTCATGGCGGAACGGCGCGCCGATCGCACCGATCCTTTGGCCGGTTTCGCGGCCGAGCCGCTCAACTTCCGCCCCGAGCCGAGACTGGAGCCAAGGAACGAGCAGAGAAACGAACCAAGGAACGAGCCGAGAAACGAACAGAGAAACGAACCCAGGCCCGAGTTGCGATCTGAACCCCGGCCCGAGCCGATCGCGCCGCGGATGCCGCGGATCGATACCGAGGCGATCCCACCGCGCATGCCGCGTGGCGAGCCCATGCCGCGCGGCGAACAGATGCCGCGCGGCGAACAGATGCCCCGCGGTGAGCCGATGCCGCAGATGTTGCGCAACGAACCGGTTCAGCGCAGCGAGTCCATGCCGCGTAGCGAGCCGATACCGCGCAGCGAGCCCATGCCGCGTAGCGAGCCCATGCCGCGCAGCGAACAGATAGCGCCGCGCGGTGAACCCATGATGCCGCGCCCCGCCCGCCAGAGCGACGCGCCGAAGATGCCGCCGATGCGCGCGCCCGAACGCGAACGGGCCGTCGTGCCGCCGCCACCACCACCCGCACCGCCGCCACCTGCGCCGCCGCAGAACGCCAGCGCGGACCAGAATCTCGCAGAGATGGCGCAACGGCTCGAGGCGGCGCTACGCCGGCCGACGGCCGAGCCCCTGACGCCGCCTGCCCCGCCCGAGCCGGCGCCGACCCGGGCCGCGATGCGCGAGCCCCCGGTGCCGCCGCCCGCGCCGCCGCCGAAGAGCAGTTTTGAAAATCTGGAAGATGAGATGGCCTCGCTGCTTGGTCGACCGAAGTCTTCGTCGTCGTCGTGAGCCGAACGACAGTCCCGCGTAGAGTTTTATTCCTTGCCATCCTGATTGCCGCCGGTTCGCTGGCGGGGCCTGCGCATGCGCAGGACATCAGCATCAATCTCGGCGGCGGCAATGGCGTGACCGAGCGCGCGATCCAGATGATCGCGCTGCTGACGGTGCTCTCGATCGCGCCGTCGATCCTGGTCATGATGACCTCGTTCACCCGGATCGTCGTGGTGCTGTCGCTGCTGCGAACCGCGATGGGTACCGCGACCGCGCCGCCGAACTCCGTCATCATTGCGCTGGCGATGTTTCTCACCGCCTTCGTGATGGGGCCGGTGCTGCAGAAATCCTACGACGACGGCATCAAGCCGCTGATCGCCAACCAGATCCAGGTCGAGGAAGCCTTGCAGCGCGCCTCGGTGCCGCTGCGCGGCTTCATGCTGAAGAATGTGCGCGAAAAGGACCTCAAGCTGTTCATGGATCTGTCGGGCGAGCCGCCGCCGGCGACGCCCGACGAGATGTCGCTGCGCATCCTGGTGCCGGCCTTCATGATCTCGGAATTGAAACGCGCCTTCGAAATCGGCTTCCTCTTGTTCCTGCCGTTTTTGATCATCGACCTCGTGGTCGCCTCCGTCCTGATGTCGATGGGCATGATGATGCTGCCGCCGGTCGTGGTGTCCTTGCCCTTCAAGCTGATCTTCTTCGTGCTGGTCGACGGCTGGTCGCTGGTCGCGGGCAGCCTGGTGCAGAGCTACGGGGGCTAACTTCCTCAGACCCCTTCATTGCCATCGGGCGGGCTGAGCGAAGCAGGCCCGCCTTCTCTGTTGCGCCTTGAAGACGATGCCGGCACGGCGCCAGTTCGCCTGTGCCCCGGCCGTGCTGCGCCGCAACCAGCTCCGCTCAAATTTCAACCGTAACGCGATTCAGCCCGGCTGAAATTCCGCAGAAATATCGCACACGCAATGGTTGGGGGCCCTGGGGTGGCCGGAGCCGCGCGCCACGCCACAGGCTACGGAGACGCGCCACACCAGCCCATGGCCGTCAGCCTCCTCAGGGCACCTCTATCGCTCGACATGCATCGAAACCGCCGCGCCCTAAAAACTCCAAGGATCGAGCCAACAAGGATCGACGGATGATGTCCTTGCAACCTGCGGACGGCATGCCGATGACCGGACTGGCCGCCAGACACAGTGAATCGCGATCGCCGACACCGCGTGTGGCGATCCTGAACGGGTTCGGCCGCACGCTCGGCGACGGCATCATCGGCCTGCAGGCGCTGCATCTGGCGATCCGGCTGGGGGCTGTTGCACAATACCCCACGCTGTTCCGGCTCGGCGATCTGCCGGCGATGGTCCAATCGCTTTATGGCGCGGCCGATTTCGCCGACATCGACACGCTGCCTCCAGGCCACGCGACACCGGCGATACGATTCGACGGCGCGCGAAACTTCGACCATGTCATCGACATCCGGGATTTCGCCTTCGATCCGGACTTCCAGCGGACGTCGATGGTTGATTTCTTTCTGCGCCGGCTGGGCGTGGACCCGGAGATCATTCCGGCCTGCCTGCGGCGAAACACCTGGCTCGCGCCGCGGGTCGTGGCGCAGCCGACGGACTGGCCCGCCGGCTATGTGCTGGTCTGCCCGCAATCATCGATGCCGCTTCGCGACATGCCGGCGGAGATTCATGAGCGCATCCTGCGTCAGCTCGCAAGGGTCGGCCCCGTGGTCACCCAAGGCAAGGTGCCGGCCGCGCTTGAGGGCGAGGTGCTGCACGCCCCGCCCTGCGAGACCCTTGCCGAGATCTGCGCGCTGGTTCGCAACGCGCGCTGGGTGATCTCGACCGACACCGGGATGGTGCATCTGGCCGATGCCTTCGAGGTGCCGTGCCTGGCGTTCTTTCCGACCCATCGTCCGGAGTGGCGCGTCCGCGACTATCCGCGCTGCGTGCCCGTCGCGCTCCACTCGGCACTGCCACCGGGCCTCGAATTCACCCGTGGCGACCGCGACCATGCCGCCGTCCATCGCGCCTGGTTTCCGGAGGGCGCCGATCTCGGTTGGCTCACGCGCACAATCGCCGGCTGCCTGGCTTATCTGTAGGCCCGCGCGGATTGACCGCGCCCCTCGCGAAAAATCGCTGCTCTTGTACGCCGTCGTAACCGGGATATCTTCCAATCGCATACTTCGATGATGGAGGGACCGGCCGCATGAGCTACCAGGCGATCAACTTCAGCAAGAAGTTCTCATTGTTCGACGAGCAATGGCAGCCGAAGGTCGTGGCTGAAATGAACGACTACCAGTTCAAGATCGTGAAGCTGCAGGGCGACTTCATCTGGCACGATCACAAGGACACCGATGAGACATTCATCGTGATGGAGGGTGTTCTCAGAATCGATTTTCGCGATGGCGCAGTCCGCGTGGCGGCGGGAGAGATGTTCGTCGTCCCGAAAGGCGTCGAACACAAACCTTATGCCGAACACGAGGTCAAACTATTGCTGATCGAGCCGCGCGGGGTCCTCAATACCGGCCACGAGGGCGGCGGTCGCACCGCGGAGAACGATGTCTGGATCTGACGGCAGCCAAGGTCCGCGTCCCAAGATTCGTTGCGATAAATCTTCCGTCACACGAAATTTGCCTCGCTGTTCCGCGAACGCGCGTGAAATTTTCACGCGCGCAATATCAAATCATAGCTACCGTTAAAGTTGCATTTTGTCGCAGCGTCGTCCTAAGCTGCGCACGCTAGCAACCTTGCTCTCCCGAAGCTCGGGCAAAAGAAAATCCGACAGCATGCCGAGCCGTGTGACGGTTCGCGTCGCGCGGCACGAACGTACAAAAATCTTTCAGGAGGAGGAAACGTCATGTTCACAACAAGACTTGCTTCCGTTCAACAATCGCAGGAATTCGCGAGACCGCGGTTGCGGCGCGCGCTGTGCCGGGCGCTGCTGCTCGGCATCGTCTTTGCATTGGCAGCGCCGGTCGAGCGCTCGCTCGCCAACTCCGCGCTGGTGGTGGCGCCGGACGGCATCTTCCAGGGCAAGCTCGACACGACCGGCACCATCCGGCAATTCCTCGGCATTCGCTATGCGGAGCCGGTGACCCTCAATCAGCGCTGGAAGCCGCCGCAGCCGGCGGCGCGTTCGATCGTCCCGCAGGACGCGACGCGGTTCGGCAATCATTGTCCGCAGGCGTTCTCGCCCTTTGGCAACGCGACGCTGACCGAGGACTGCCTGTTCCTCAACGTCTATACGCCCAACAAGGGCTTCGATCACGATCTCGACGGGCGCCCGGTGATGGTGTGGATTCACGGCGGCGCGCTGGCGGTCGGCGAGAGCAACGAGTTCGACGCGACCAGGCTCGTGCAGCGCGACACCGTCGTCGTGACCATCAACTACCGGCTCGGGGCGCTCGGATTCCTGGCCCATCCGGCGCTGACGGCTGAGTCACCCGATCACGCGTCGGGCAATTACGGATTCCTGGATCAGCAGACCGCCCTGAAATGGGTGCGGAAGAACATCCGCGCGTTCGGCGGCAATCCGGAGAAGGTGACGGTGTTCGGGGAATCGGCGGGCGGATTGAGCACGTTCGTCAACCTGGTGTCGCCGCTGACGCGCGGCCTGTTCCATCGCGCGATCGTCGAGAGCGGCGCCTATATGCAGACGCAGCCGACCCTGGCGCAGGCCGAGGCGGCCGGCGTGAGCTTCGCGAACGCGGTCGGGTGCAATCAGCCCAAGGCGGCGGACGTGCTGACCTGCCTGCGCGCACTCAACGTGTCGACGATACTCGGCGTCACCAGTTTCAACCCGGCGCCCAATGTCGACGGCAAGGTCCTGACGCAGTCGATCGGCACGGCGCTTGGCAGCGGACAGTTCAATCGCGTGCCCTTGATGAACGGCTCCAATCATGACGAGTGGAATCTGTTCGTCGCGCTCGACTTCGACCTCACAGGCCATGCGGTGACCAACGCCACCTATCCGACAGCGATCGCCGCCACCATCGCGGTTCCCCCGACGAGCCCGGCGGTGGCGCTGGTCCAGGCGCAGTATCCCGGCGGGAGTTTTCCGTCGTTTGACCAGGCGGTCGGCGCGCTCGGAACGGACGCGATCTTCGCCTGCACGGCGCGGTTCGCGGACGAACTGGCGTCGCCCTTCGTCCCGACCTTCGCCTATGAGTTCAACGACGAAAATGCGCCGCAGAACTTCCTGCCTGCCGTGAGCTTCCCCTACGGCGCGGCGCACGCAGCCGAAATCCAGTACATCTTCGCGTTCGCCAGCCCGTCGGGACTGGGTCTCAATTTCCCGCAGACGCCGCTCAACGCCAATCAGCGGCAATTGTCGGACAGGATGGTCGGCTACTGGACCGAGTTCGCCGAGAGCGGCAACCCCAACGGCAACGGCTCGCCGCACTGGCCGCGCTTTCATCGCGACCGCCAGGTGATGCAGTCCTTTGTCCCGCCGACGCCCGTGACGGAGACGAACTTCGCCACCGCGCACAAATGTGCGTTCTGGGACCAGCTGACGGGCCGCACGCTGCCGCCCGACACCGGCCACGACCACTCGGCCGACAACGATTGAACCAAGTGTTGCGGCCCTGACCCCATCGCGCCTCACGCGATGGGGTAACACTCGGTATCACCAGTGCCGTCATTGCGAGCGAAGCGAAGCAATCCAGGGCCGTGTACGACGCACTGGATTGCTTCGTCGCTTCGCTTCTCGCAATGACGATAAGATCGAGAGCGATGCCGCGCGACGAAGTGGACTTCGGCAGGATCACCGTGCGGGCCCGGCCTCGGTTTCGATCAGCTCCCTGACGGCCGCTTCAAACTGGCTGGCGGAGGCGGCAAACGTCAGTCTCGCCTCCTCTTGAAAGGCCGAGAAGATGCCGACCACGGCAGGGCTGCCGTTGATATCCGCCAGGATCGGCGAGCCCGAATAGCCGAAATTCGCCAAGCATTGGACCAGCAGCAGCCGCTCATCCTTGCCGAGATCGGCGTGGCAGTTGCGCAGCGCGGTCGGGGAATAGCGCCGCTCTTGGCCATAGCCGATCTCCGAGATCGTCCCGGCCAGCGTGGCGGCCCTCAACTCCTCGCGTGTCAGCGCCTTTACGGCGACGGGCCGTGCCGGCACGGCATCCTTGAGGACAATCAACGCCCAGTCTGACGGCGATCGATCGAGCGTCCACTTGTCCTTGAGGGTCGGAACGAAATCCTTCGCCAGGATGAACCGCTCGACTGCCGTCGACGATGCAGGCGTTCCCTTGTTCATGCCGGCCAGGAAACGGACGTTCCCGGCGCTGATCAGCTCGGCGCCGTTCAACAGGCAATGCGCGGCGGTCAGCACGATCCGGGGTGCAACGAGCGTGCCCGAGCACCAGCCGCCCGTGCTGAAATGCGCAACGGCGATGACACCGATCGCCGAGGCGGGCCAGGTCGAGGGATCCACGACCTCTCCGATATGCCGATCGAGGCCGAGCAGTTCTTCGGCGCGCGGGTTTGCGACGCCGGCCAGCGATGATTCAGGTTTCGGCTTCCAGTGGTCGATGATCTCCTGGGCCTGGCCGCGCTGCGCTTCGGTCAGCGCCAGCTTCTGGACGACGCGTGCCGCGGATCGGACGCCTCCCTGCCCGCCGATGACCATCAACGCGTAGCCCTGCACCGGGTCTTTTGCGACGCCCCTGCCGTCCAGGGTCATCAGGCCGAGCATGAATTGCGCCTGGGCAAACCCTTGCGCGGCGGCCCGGGCAAGCCATCGCGCGGCCTCCGCATCGTCGGGCCGCACGCCTTCGCCATTCACATAGGCGAGCCCAAGAAAATGCTGCGCGACCGGAAGCCCCTGCTCCGCGGCCTTGCGATACCAGGTGATCGCCTCCGCGGGATTTCGCTGCACACCCCATCCATAGGCCTGCATGAACCCGAGGTCGAACTGGGCGCGCGCATCGCCCTTCTCGGCAAGCGGCGACAGCCGTCCAAGCGCCGTCGCGTAATCGCCCCGGTGGGCCGCTGCGACAGCATCGTCGAGCTCCGCTGCCGTCGCCGGACCGACGAAGCCGAGAACCAGGATGAGGAATGCGAGAGCTGCGTTGATCATACGTATCCACTGCGACCGGCAGACCTTCTGATGGACCTGCCAGACGACACGATCAAGACGGCGACCGTGTGGCTGGGCGACGGACGAAATCTGCTCTTGGCAGCGCCATCAAATCTTACTGCGTCAGTAGTCCCTCATGGTGAGGAGGCGCGTCAGCGCCGTCTCGAACCAGGAAGGCCCCAGTGCTGTTTCCGGGCCTCGTCCTTCGAGACGCTTGCTAGCGCAAGCTCCTCAGGATGAGGGGATAAAGCGATTATGACACGCTAATACCAACCAAGAAGCGTCACGACGGCCAACCCACAAATCTCAATTCTTGTCGACCGGCTGAAAGCCGCTGGCCTTCAAGACCGCGGCAGCGGAGGGAGACGAGATGAAATCAATCAGTGCCTTGGCGTCGGCGGGCACTTTACTCGTCGTGCTGATTCCAGCCGCCATCAAAGTGGTATTCTGAATCTCGCGGGGAAGCGGACCGGCAAGATCGACGCCGGGCGCGATGACGATCTCGGTGATCTGGCCGATCTGCATTTCGACGTCGCCCTTCGCCACTCCCAGGAAGACGTTCTCGGGCGCGTCGCCGTTGGTTCGGTCGAGAACGAGCTTCGGCTTCAACTCCTGGGCAATGCCGAGCCGCTCGAGCAGGTTCGCGGTATACGTGCCGGACGTTGAACCCGTGACCGGATCGCGGTACCCGATCGACCGCGCGGACAGCAGAGCCCTTTTGAACGCCTCGACATTGCCGAGATCGGGTTTCGGCGCTCCCTTCCGCACGGCGACGCCGAGGGAAATTCCCGCGATGTTGACGAGGCTCCCTGGCGCGATCTTGCCGTTGCTTGCAAGCTTTTCGAGCTGCGATCTGGACAGGATGACCACGTCCGCGGACTCGTCCTTCTGAAGGCGTCCGGCAATCGCGCCTGCCGGACCATATTCGACGGTCGCGGTATTGCCGGACGACTTTTGAAACTCCGGAACGAGCAGAGACAATGCGCCCTTCAACGAGCCGGAGGATAGAATCCTGATTTCGGCGGCATTCACACTTCCAATGCCGCATATCGCTGCCATCACGGCAAAGCCGGCCAGCGCGATCGTTCGATGGTTCATGAGAGACTCCAGACGTTTGAAGAATTACGCCGCCAGCCGGCCGAGCAGAACGGAGAGATCATCCGTCTGATCGAGCGCCCACAGGGCCTGCAGGATGGTATCCGTCTGCTGCTGCGGCCAGCGCTTGCCGACGTTGCCGCGGAATTTCTGTTCCACTTCGGATCGGTTCATCGGCCGCTCCGCGAAACCCGGCGCATAGTCTTCTTCGCGCGAAATCCGCTGCCCGTCGGCGAGGATCGCCGTCACGCGCGTCGGAACCGCCGCTCCGATCCGCGCGGTGAGAACGGGGTCCTCGCTGACCTTGATCTTCTGCATGAAGGCAAGGATGTGCGGATCGCTGAACATCTCGGTCGAGAAGCTCGTATTGGTGATGTCGCCGTCGAACATCGCCCGTGCCGTGATATAGGGCAGGCTGTGGTCGGCCGTCTCCCTGGTCTTGGGTGACCATTTCTCGGGCTCGCTGCCGGTCCGTTGATAGCCGCGGCTGGTCGTCGCGATCTCGATCGCTGCAATCCGATCGAGCGAACCGGCCTGCTTGACAACTTCCTTGGCGACTTCGATTCCGGCCACGATCGCGGTCTGGGTGTAGATCACCGCGGGATAGGGCTTTATCGCGCAGCGAAGAATCCGGAACGGCGCGTTGCGTCCGCCGAATGCATCCACGTCGATGTCCGCCGGTCCGGACACCTGCTTGAAGAAGCCGGATAGCCCTTCGAAAATGGGCGCCGGGCCGGTCAGGCCGCCACGCGCCAGGAGCGCGGCGAATACCGCATTGCGCGCGGCTTCGGCGTCGGCGAACCCCTTCCAGTCCGACAGCGTCTGCACGCGGGTCTGGGCCATCGGAATATGGTCGTTGACGGCGAGATTGACCGCCTGGGTGAGTTGGCCGGGGCTGAGCCTCATCAGCCTGCCTGCGGCAAGTGCGATGGCCGGAAGACTCATGACCGGCGGGTCCCAGCCCCGCGCCGTGATGTCGAGCGCGTCCACCAGCCGGCAGTTGACTTCATAGGCGATGACGATCGCGGTGATCAGATCCCGCGCGCTGGCCCGCTCGGCCTCCGCGACCGCGAGGCAGGCCGCGATATGATCGCTCGGGTGGACGGAGAAGCGTCCCGTATAGGTGTCGTTGAAGTCGAAGTAGCGGAAAGCCGCGCCATTGGCGAAGGACGCAAGATCGGGTGTGGTGCGTCGGTCGGTGCCGATGATGGTCGCGTTGCCGCCGGCCGCCAGCGCGACGTTGCGGCAAATGCCGACCGGTCTCTCGTCGAGGGCGCCGATGCCACATCCGATCGTATCGATAACGTGCGTCTTGACCCGTTCGATGGTCGCCGCATCGATATCCTCGTAGCGCAGGCTGTTCGCATAGGCAGCGAGCCGTTCGGCAAGCGGGCGGACGGACGCGTCCTGCCCTGCCGGAAGGTTTTGCGAATGAGCGATCCGGGAAGCCAGCGGCAGTGCGGCAGCGCCGGCTGCCAGATGAAGAAAGGTTCTACGCGGGAGCGTCATGGGATTTAACGTCATGGAGTTTCCTGAATGGCGAAGATGCGGGAGTTCGGCGCTGTTCCTCAGACACAGCCGCCGCGGCCCGAGACGACTCAGGCGAACCCGTGGCGGATCGCGGGTACACAGCAAAAAACCGTGCGCGCGTTCAGCCCGTCACATCATATTGCTTGCGCAGATGGTCGCCGATCTGGACCAGCATCGATACGCATTCGGGGTACCCGGGCTTTGACGCGGTGCCGGGGTCCGCCTTGGCGCGAAATTCCCAGGAGTCGCCCCATCGCAAAATGGAAATCGTCATGCCCGTCGGGCATTCGAGATGGGCCTTCAGTTCGGCCTGCGCCATCGAGATGAGTTCGGCTTCGGTTTTGGTCGGCTTGCTCATGGTGCGGCTTCCTCCGGCGCTGGGCGATGTTTCGCTGCTTTTTCTTGCTGTATTTTCTTGCTGTATTTTCTTGCTGCATTTCCTTGGCGCGCTTCCCTATCTATCCGGGATCTGACCCGGACAGGGATTCGCGTAAAGACGCTTTGTCGCGGCGCAGGTTGCCGGTTTACGCCGCCGCTGTCGAGAGGATCGGCTACCTTCCCGCCTCGGCCCGCTTGACGCCTATGATCCTGGGCAGCGCGCCAGTCGGTTCCGGATCGGTCTTGGCGGAATCCGGCGCCGCGCGGGTGGCGGCGTCGGGGAAGCGGGTCTTCATCTCGCGCAGGAACCCGTCGAGCGTATCGACGCTGGCCGCCATCTTGGCGATCGCGGCGAATTCCGAGCTGCTTGCGCCGGCGGGCTTGCTGGCAACGTCGAACGCCAGCTTGTCCGCCTCGCCGCTCATCAGCGGCGCATATTTTTCCCGAAACCGCGCCAGCCCGATAGAATCCTCGGCGAGCGCATATCCGACCGCGGCGCGGATCACGTCGCCCTTTTCGATCGAGTTCAACGGCTTGAAGTCGCGCCAGCGCTCGCCGTAATACAGCTCGATCTGTTCGGCCGACTCGCGCCACCGCCGCGCCGCCCAATAGATGTCCGAGCGCAACCGGATCGCCTCGCGGCCCGCGATGTTGGAAATGATGTCGACCGCGAGATCATGCCGGCCGATATCGCTCTGCGCGCGCGCCTCGAGCAGCAGCCGCTGCTGGCGCAATTCGCCGGAGAGGTCGGCGATGCGCGAGGAGCGCAGCGCGGAGATCGCCAGGTCCGGCTTGCGGTTCATCAGATAGATCATGGCGAGCTTGGCTGCGACCTGCGCCCGCGCCGATCCTTCGAGGCGGCGGTCGATCTGATACTGCAAGAGTTCGGCGGCCTGATCCAGCAGGTCGACCGCGACCAGGCGGTCGGCGAGCCGGCGGATCATTTCGTCGCCGCGCCGGCCGATCGGTGTCAATTCCCGGAATTCGTAGAACATCGCGAGCGCGTCGACCGGCGGCATGTTGTCGCCTGTCGGGCCCAGGAAGACCTGCGAAAACAGCGCGGAGGCGAGATCCTGGGCCTGGCGCGAGGCCTCCGAATTGGGCTGCAGCTTGGTCGCGGTCCGCGCCGCCAGCAGTGCCTCGGCGTAACGTCCGCTGTCACTATAGATCTTCGACAGCATTCCCAGCGTCTTCACCTCGATCCCATCGCCACGCCACGTCACGGCGAGGATTTCAAGATCGCGCAAGGCTTCGGCCTGGCTGATCTCGTCGCGCTTCTGCCGCAAGGCCATTTCGAACAGCTTGGCCTCGGCCGCCGCGCCGCGGTCGGCGGAGTTGATCGCGAATTTGTATTCGTCGAGCGCGTCGCGGTCGTGGCCGAGCACTTCGGAAAGCCTGCCGCGCAACACCGAGATCGCCGGCTTCATGCCGTCCGGTACACCGATCACGTCGAGTTCGGCGCGCCGCTTCGAGGCGCCGGCATAGTCCTTGACCTCGAGCGAGGCGTGCATCGCATCGGCCGTGACGATGCGCTGCAGGTCGAGCGGCAGGGAGGCGATGGCGAATTCGACGTTCTTGAACTTCTCGCGCGCGTCCACCCATTTGGCCTGGCGCGCGAATGCGAGACCCTGCCACAACTGAGAATCGTAGTTGTTGCCGATCGCGGGGCTGGCCAGGTCCTTCAGCGCGACCTCCGGCCGGTTGATCAGGATGCTGGCGATGGCGTGAACCATCAGGCCTGCGAATTCCTCGACCTTCGGACCCGGGTCGGCGAGCAGCATTTCGGCCACGCCCTTGGCCTCCGGATACATCCCGCGCGCCATGTAGAAGCGGGCAAGGTTGAGACGGGCGAGCGCACGCTGCTCCGGCTCGGCGGCCGCCGCCGCGTTGATCAGCGCATCCTGGCGCGCGATGAAAGGCGCGCCCTGGTTCTTGCGCCACTCCTCGACGTCGAACACCGGACGCACCGCGGTCGGCGCGCGTTCGGCCGCGGCGTCGACCGACGACAGCGTCAACCCGCCGGGCTTGCCGACCAGGACCTTGTCGGGCGCGAGCTCGACGGCGACCTCGTCGGAGTTCGGGCGCATGGCGATGCCATGGGCGGAATCGAGCAGCGCGAAGTCGACGAAATCCTGCCGCTTGATGAAGCCGCGCACCGGCGGCGGCGCGGTCACGACCAATAGCGTGTCGCCGACATCCGGATCCAGCAGGCGATGCAGCAGGCCCGGATTGGCCAAGGGCACGACGATATTGGCGAGTGCGGGGTCGGTGATGTTGCGCAACACCATCAGCGGCTGCGGCGGCGCCTGCATCTTTTCCGCCAGCGCCAGCGTCCAGGCCGTGCCCTTGCCGCGATCATCGCTGGCGAGTGAATGCAACAGCGGACGGTTGAGGCGGATGCGGATCGCCTGCCCCTTTTCCAGCGGGAAGCGGCTGACGTCGCCGATCATCGTGCCGGCCTTGGCGCGGATCGGCTCGACGTCGAGCGACTTCTTGGAATCGAACACCAGCCAGATGGCGTCGCCGCGACGGAACGACGCCGCGGGCGTCGGACCGGCAAAGGAGAATTTCAGGCGCAGGCCATCGCTGTCGCGGACGGCCTCGACGGTCGTACCAGTGGTCTCGAGCGAGCCCGCCTCGGCGGATTTGGTTTCGGCAGATTTGGACTCGGCGGGTTTGGCTTCGGTGGGTTTCGATTCGGTGGGTTTCGATTCGGATTGCGGAACAGCCGCCATCGGCGCTTCCTTCGGCGTCTCCTTGGCCGGCGGTCCGGCGGACGGCCGCTCGGCGGCTGCGGTCTCGGCGGCGGCCGGCTGGGCCGGCGGTTCGGACGACGGCGATTTCTGCGCCTCCGGCTCGGCCGCTTGCTTCATCGCCTGGTCCGGCTTCGCACCCATCTTCATCTGCTGCGCGATGGTTTCCGAGGTCGGCGGCACGATCTCCTCGGAATGCGCCGCCGGTTCTCTCATCTGCTCCTTGACGTGCTTCTCGGCCGCGGCCGGCGTGCCCGGTGCTTTCGGCTTTTCCCCCGCCGCATGCGGGGCTTCCGCCGACAAGGCCGGCGCCTTCGGCTTCTCCGCCTGCTGGAAGGCGACGTCGATGATGTAGTTGCGGTCCTCGCGGAACGGATGCACGTCGACATCGCCGATCAGGGTGATGTCGACCAGCGTCGTGTCGCCCTCCACGCGCTGGTTGATCGAGGCGATGTTCGGCGGCGCGGCGATCTTGGCGTCGGCCATGTCGAAGGTGAGCAGCGCATTGAACGAGAGCGTCAGCTTCTTGTCGTTCAGCACCGAGGAGGCGCCGACGCCGTCGGGCATCTCGAAGACGAAGCGAACGAAGGTCGGCTGCACCAGCGCGCGCACGCGGATCGGCGGGCGCTTCTT
>Ga0137412_10001666_pt1 | contig 17359 bp, 14 predicted proteins | sample CZODoug2_1_16fun_FD_122160 | JGI IMG/M metagenome (GOLD analysis project Ga0137412, IMG submission 122160) | Vadose zone soil fungal communities from Angelo Coast Range Reserve, California, USA - CZODoug2_1_16fungal (Hybrid Assembly) | ecosystem: Environmental > Terrestrial > Soil > Vadose zone...
GCTTATTGGTTTTCACGGGATTGATCGGTGACTGGCCATGTTTGGCACTGACGATGAAGAGGGTCGAATCGTAGATGCGCTGAGCTTTGAGCGCCAGGATCATGCTGCCCAGCGCCGCGTCGGTTTTCTGCAGCCCGTAGGCGAGGACAGCGGTCGGAGTGCCCGCGCCATCCGCGTATCCACCCGGCTGCCCGTTAAAGAGTGTGTCCGCCAGGCAACTGCCATCGGAGTTGTCTTTTTCCAGCTTCTGCCCTACGCTGACGGCTTGGAAATTCATCCCGAACACTGCGGGCACGCCAGGTCCAGGTGCTCCATCGTGGTTCAGTCCCTTGATTTCGTTCAGGATTCCTTGAACTTTCAGAGCGTCATTGTTCACGGTGCAAACGACGCTCACGGTGTTGTCGAGTCCGCCGACGTTGGTGAGCTCCGGCGTGTATAGATCATCCACGCCCTTGCCGGAAGGACCGTTCACCAGGTCATAGGCGGGATGCTTGTCCGCCCAGGCGGTGTGGCCGCCTTGGGCCTTAACGACTTCGAAGATGGTGTTGCTCCTGATCGCATCGTGCGGATACAGCGGGACGCACTGACCCTGTGAGTTGATATGCCGGGGCAGGGCAGTTGGATCAATGACATTCAGCGAAACGGCCGGATTACCTGTGTACTTGTCAATGCTTTCGTCAAACACCTGCATGTTACCCGGTTGCCCCGAGCAAGTCGTGTTCGTCGGGTCGAAAATGCCGCGATTGTAGCTGACGTCATAGAACAGCCCGTGGCTGGCTGGTGAGCCACCGGTCACTAAAGCCAAGAGACCCGGAAAGGAATCCGAGTTTGCAGGCGTCCGTGCGTTAGAGTAGGTGATGCCATGAGCGGAGAGCTCGGCCAGGGCAGAGTTGGGGTGGCTTTCGACGTAGCGCGCCACGTCGAGGGCGTGCAATCCGTCCACGCTGATCAGTAGAACATGCTTGATTTTGTGTCCTCCGCCGAGCCCATCATTGGCGCGCGCCGGAGCCGGAATTGTGGCGCCGATCAGCCCGGCCGACAGGGCAACTGCTAGTAATCTTTGTTTCAAGGGAATCTCCTTTTTGCTGGAAAGCGAGTGGAAACGAACGTCCCGGCGTAGAGAGTAGGCACGGCGTGTTACTGCAAGGAGAAAGGAAGATGTCGGTTGCGTGAAACGAGAAAGAAAATGCGCAATCCTAAAGAGAAAATTCAGATATCAGTGACTAAGTACTGGCAATACCGAATCTGGTGCATCGGGAATTTCCTCCCCGTTCACTTGTTTTGCGTCTGAAGTCCCGCGTTCTGATCGGCTTGGCGCATCCGATAGATCTCCGCGGCGCGTTGCAGGGCTTCCGTAATGCTCGCGCAGATATTCTCCTCGCCGACGTGCCTTTCGAAATCGGACTGCTTCATCAATTGCGAGGGTTGTTCGCGGGCGCCGCACAAAAGCAGGGAGCGCCCCGAAGCTTGCAGGGAGTCCGCCAGGTCGCGGATAGCGCCGAGACCGGTAGCATCGATCGCGGTCATATTTCGCAAGCGCAGGATAACAATGGGTGGCAGGGTGTCGATGGAATGAAGGATATCGGAAAACTTGTCGGTGGCTCCGAAAAGAAACGGTCCGTGAATCCGGTAAACAATCGCATAGTCGGGGATGTCTTTTCCCTGAAGGACGTGCACGCGACTGTCTTCGACATAGTCTTTTGTGACGGGACTCACCGTGGTAGTTCTCGAAACCTTGCGAATAAACGTCAGCGCCGCCAGGACCATGCCCACTTCCACAGCAAACGTCAGATCAGTCACGACGGTCAATGTCAGCGTCAGCAGCCACACCGCGATGTCTGCCTTGCTCAGCTTCAAAATCTCCGGGATCTCCTCCCAATCGCCCATGTTGTACGCCACAATCATCAGAATCGCGGCCAAGGCCGCGAGAGGGACGTTTTTCACCAGCGGCGCAGCAAACAGAACGATCGCCAACAGCGTCAACGCGTGAATGATCCCTGCAACGGGCGTCTTCGCGCCGGCGCGGACGTTGGTGGCCGTGCGGGCAATGGCTCCCGTGGCGGGGAGCCCGCCGAACAATGGTGATACGATATTCGCGACGCCTTGGCCAATCAGTTCCATGTTTGGATTGTGCTTGTCGTTGCTCATACGATCGGAGACGACCGCGGACATGAGCGACTCGATGGCGCCCAGCATCGCCACGGTGAAAGCCGATGACAAGAGTTGCCGAAAGATGTCGTAGTGGAAATGCGGAAAAGCCAATTTCGGCAGGCCGCTGGGAATCCCCCCAAAGCGCGTACCGATAGTTTCTACAGGAAGATGGAGACACAGGACGGCAGCGGTCGCGCCGAACGTGACCAGGATGGCGCCCGGGATTTTCCGGGCGTACTTCAGGCAGTAAACCATCGTGGCAATCGAAAGGATAGATACGGCCGTTGCCGGTACTGAAAAAGTATTCCACGCCTGCCCAAAGGCCATCATGCGGTGAAAGAAATCACCAGGGACGTGATCCATCTTCAAACCGAAGAAGTCGCGAATCTGCGTGCTGGCGATGAGGATGGCGATGCCGTTGGTGAAGCCGACGACCACTGGCCGGGGAAAGTATTTCACCATTGCGCCCATGCCAGTTACACCCAGCAGCACGAGGAGAACCCCCGCCATCATCGTGCACATAAACAGGCCGTCGATCCCGTGCTTGGCGACAATGCCCGCCACAACTACAACGAATGCGCCCGTGGGTCCGCCAATCTGTGTTTTAGATCCGCCCAGCGCGGAGATGAGAAAGCCGGTCACAATCGCGCAATACAGTCCCGCTTGGGGCGAGAGACCGGATGCGATGGCAAACGCCATCGCCAGCGGCAGGGCGACGAGGCCTACGGTCACGCCGGCGATGAGGTCAGACACAAATTTGTGGCGATCGTAGTCGCGCAGCAAGATTATTGATTTCGGAAGCCAGGCTTCGACGGCGGATATCATGCGGTTTTCGGTCCAGCGAAGAAAAGGTCTATGCAGATTCTAGCAAGTAGCAAGCAGGATGATCGCGCAGCGAAGTGGAGGTGTGCCTTGAAGGGAATCTCGGGCTGTTGCATATCCCTTAAACCGTTGTCCTCTTCGCTCAGTCCGCGGCTTCGCTGCGTGGGGCAGCCGGCTTCCAACGCAAAATTGGTTTGCGAGCGGCGCCGACTTCGTCGAGACGGCGGACGCGCGTGGTGTGCGGCGCGGTCTTCACAATTTCCGGCTTCGTCGCGGATTCTTCCGCGATGGCTTTCATCGCATCGATAAAAAGGTCGCATTCCTCCTTAGATTCGGATTCTGTCGGCTCGATCATCATCGCTCCTGCCACAATCAGCGGAAACGCCGTGGTGTAGGGATGAAAACCGTAGTCGATCAATCGTTTTGCGATGTCCATGGTGTTCACGCCGCTTTTCTTTTGAATGGCGTCGCTGAACACCACTTCGTGCATCGAGGGCAGGGAATAGGGCAATTCGTATACGTCCTCAAGGTGCTTTCGAATGTAATTCGCGTTCAGAACGGCGTCTTCCGTGGCTTGCCGCACTCCCGGGCCGTAGGCGAGAATGTACGCCAGCGCGCGAACCAGCACGCCAAAATTGCCGGCGAATGCTTTCACTCTGCCGATGGAATCCGCACGCACCGCTTCCAGCGCCAGCCGCCCGCCTTCTTTTTCCACCAGAATTGGCACTGGCCGGAACGGCTCAAGCATTTTCTTCATCGCCACCGGACCTGCGCCGGGGCCGCCGCCGCCGTGCGGGGTGGAAAACGTCTTGTGCAGGTTCAAGTGCATCACGTCAACCCCAAGGTCGCCCGGCCGCGTCACTCCCGTGAGCGCGTTCATGTTCGCGCCGTCCATATACAGCAGCGCGCCTTTGGCGTGCAGGATTTCCGCGATCTCTGGAATCCGCTGCTCAAAAATTCCCAGCGTCGATGGATTGGTGATCATCAGCGCAGCAACGTCTCCGGTCACCAGGTCGCGGAGCTTATCAACGTCAATCTGTCCGTGCGATTCGGACTTGATGTTTTCCACTTCGTAGCCCGCGATCACCGCCGTTGCCGGATTCGTTCCGTGCGCGGAGTCTGGAATCAGTACCTTTTTCCTCGGATTCCCTTGCTTCTCAAGATATGCGCGAATCAGCAGCAGGCCGGTCATCTCGCCATGCGCCCCGGCTGCCGGCTGGAGCGTGATAGCATCCATGCCGGTGATTTCCAGCAGGCACTTTTCGAGCAGCCGCAGAATCTTGAGACAGCCTTGCGAAAGCTCCTGCGGTTGATAGGGATGCTCCGTGGCAATGCCATCGAGCCGGGCCACGAATTCATTTACGCGCGGGTTGTACTTCATCGTGCAGGAGCCGAGCGGATACATGCCCAGGTCGATGGCATAGTTCCACGTCGAAAGGCGCGTGAAGTGGCGAAGAACTTCGATCTCGCTCACTTCGGGAAAACCTTCGATGCCCGCGCGCCGGTGATTCGCGCCGAGAGCCTTGGCGGGATCGGCGGCGGGCACATCCAGCGGCGGCAATTCGAACGCGCGCTTTCCCGGCGAGGATTTCTCAAAGATCAGCCCTTCGTTCTGGTTGGTGTGGCGCGATGCTTTCTTGATTTTTGTGTTCATTTCCGTGATTTAGCCTGCGCTTGCCCGCGTTGTGTCCGCCGTCTGCGGCGGGCCATTTTACTTTTTAGTGGCGCAGCATGCTGCGCCACGACAGGGATACGTTCCCTCAAATGGGTCTCTGCAGTGCGCTCTTCAGCGCCCCGGCAAACCGTTCGATCTCTGCGCGCGTCGTTGTTTCCGTGACGCACACCAGCGCGCGCTTGGTCAATTCCGGATAAGCCGTGCCTAGCGCAAGCGGTCCGATGATTTTCTCGCGCAAGAGCTGCCCATTGAGTAGCTTCACCGAGCGCGGAAGCTCGATCGTGAACTCGTTGAAGAACGGCGCGTCAAAGGTGCGCCGGACGCCGGGAATCTTCAGCAATTCCGAAAGCGCGAACTGCGCCTTCGACAAGTTCTGTTCGGCCATCTCGCGTAAACCTTCTTTGCCGAGCAGTGTCAGGTGGACCGTGGCGGCCAGCGCGCAGAGCGCCTGGTTGGTGCAAATGTTCGAAGTGGCCTTCTCGCGGCGGATGTGCTGCTCGCGTGTTGCGAGCGTCAGCACGAATCCACGCTGGCCCTCGGAATCCGTCGTTTGTCCCGCGAGCCGCCCGGGCATTTGCCGCACAAACTTATCCCGTGAAGCAATCACGCCCGCGAAAGGCCCGCCATAACTCGGCGGCAGCCCGAAACTCTGGCCTTCCATCGCCACGATGTCCGCTTCCGCAGGCGGCTTGACCAGCCCGAGGGATACACCTTCCGCAATCGCGACTACAAACATCGCACCAGCCGCGTGCGTAAAATCCGCCAGCGTCGCATACGATTCGATCACTCCGAAAAAGTTCGGCGATTGCACGACGACTGCCGCGACGTCATCTTTCAGGGTTGCCTGCAACGCTCTTGCATCCACCGTTCCGCTCGTTGTAAACGGAATCTCCTCCACGCGCAAACCTGAATTTTTCGCGTAGGTCTTCAGCACGTCGCGGTACTCCGGATGCACGGATCGCGCCACCAGCACGCGCCGGCGGCTCGTCAGGCGCTCCGCCATCAGCACGGCTTCCGTCGTAGCCGTCGAGCCGTCGTACATCGACGCGTTTGCCACTTCCTGCCCCGTGAGCTGGCACATCAGCGTCTGAAACTCGAAAATTGACTGCAGTGTGCCCTGCGTGATTTCCGCCTGATAGGGCGTGTAGGAGGTGAGGAACTCTCCGCGCTGGATGATAGCGTCCGTCACCACGGAGCGCAGATGATTGTAGACGCCGGCGCCGAGAAAACTCGTGTACCCGTTCGAATTCTCCGCCGCGCGGTCTTTGAAATACTGGATGACCTCGGCTTCCGAATATGGTCCGGGGATGTTCAACGCTTCGCGCAAGCGAAAACGTTCGGGAATGCTGGAAAACAGTTCGTCGATCGATTTTAGGCCGACGGCGGCGAGCATCTCCTGCCGCTCGGCAGGGCTCTTCGGGAGGTAGCGCATCAGGCCGAGGCTTCCTTACCCTTGGCCGCGATGTAGGCCTCGTAGGCAGCCGCGTCCATCAGCCCGCTGAGCTCAGCGGCGTTCGTCAGACGCACTTTGATCAGCCACGCCGTGCCGTGCGGATCGCTATTGATTTTCTCGGGTGTATTCTGAAGTTCGCCATTGGCTTCGATCACTTCTCCCGCAACCGGCGCATAAATCTCGCTGACCGCCTTTACCGACTCCACCGTGCCAAAAGACTTTGCCGTTTCGATTTTCGCTCCGGGCTTGGGCAGCTCGACGAAGACCACGTCGCCCAGTTCATGTTGCGCGTAGTCAGTGATCCCGATCGTTGCGAGTCCGCCCGCCACGTTGATCCACTCGTGTTCTTTGGTATAGCGGTAATTCTTCGGATAGGCCATCATGTCACTCCTTGGATTCTTTTGCGTCCGATCAGGATTCGCGCGGCGCCGCTGCCTTCTTCGGCCGCTTGTAGAACGGCGTCGGGGCCACCTGCGCCTTGCACTTCTGCCCTCGAATCTCCACGTACAAAACCGTGCCCACCGCAGAATACGCCGGCGGCACATAAGCCAGCGCAATGTTTTTTCGCAGCGTCGGCGAAGGCGAGCCGCTCGTCACCACGCCGATGGCATCGCCTGCTTGATTGCAGCAGCAATATTCGTCGCGCGCAATTCCGCGGTCCACCATCTCAATCCCCACCAGCGTGCGCCGCAATCCCGCCGCTCTGGCCTGTTCCAGCGCCGCGCGTCCCACGAAATCGCCTTTTTCCATCTTGCAGTAGCGATCCAGCCCGGCTTCCCACACATTGATCTTGTCGCTGATCTCGTGCCCGTACAGCGCCATCTTTGATTCCAGCCGGAGCGTATTCCGGCACCCCAGGCCGCAGGGAACGGCGGCGAATTCGCGCCCCGCTTCCATCACCTGATTCCAGACTTTCTCACTGCTCGCCACATCGGAGGGCACATAAATCTCAAAACCATCCTCGCCTGTGTATCCCGTCCGCGCGATCAGCGTGTTTTTCAAACCGCAGACCGTTCCATGCGTGAACCAGTAATTCTTGATACCGTTCAGCTCCACGTCAGTCAATTTTCGCAGGAGATCGACGGCCCGCGGTCCTTGAATCGCCAATTGCGTGTAAGCGTCGCTCAAGTCCTCGACCACACAATCGAAATTCTTGGTATTCTCGCGCACCCAGTTGATGTCTTTCTCTCGCGTCCCCGCGTTGATCACCAGCAGAAAATCATCTTCGCCCAGCCGGTGCACGATCAGGTCATCCACAAAGGTGCCTTCCGGATAGAGCATGGCCGAATAGTGCCCCTGGCCGACGGCCAGTTTTGACGCATCGTTCATGCAGATGTGCTGCACCGCCGCCAGCGCCCCGCCGGGCCTCCGGCCGCTGCGGATTCGAATGTCCCCCATGTGGCTGACGTCGAAAACGCCGACACTTGCGCGGACCGCCTGGTGTTCCGCGATCAGTCCGCCGCTCGATGGATATTCGACTGGCATATCCCATCCGCCGAAATTGACCATCTTTGCGCCAAGGCGGCGGTGCAATGCATTCAGCGGCGTCTTACGAAGCTCGCTCTTGTGAGGAGTTGCGGCGGATTCCATTCCAATGGCTCAAGCAGAAATTGATACTAGCACGGGCTCTCAAACGGGTCAAAGAACCCCACACCGACGCAGCTGAAGCTCTCCGTTATCTGGAAGAACGACACGCGCAAGGGAAAATCGTATTAGCCGTTGAACATAGCGGCGACATTTAGCAACGCGCTGCGCCAGCCGCAATTCATAGCGGCAGGTGCGCTTGGTTGTTCGGATAACCGGAAGCTGAGGCGCATCCCAAATAGGAGTTGAGCGACTAGCGCACTTCACTCACCTTCGACTTGCCGCGTCCTCCCGTGCTCAGGTAGAGTTTTGCAGAGAGGCCCTTATGCAAGGTCCGACCGTTTGCGTGCAATGTGATTTGCCGGAAGATCGCTGCGCCTGTGAAAAATACTGCACTATCTGCAAGGGGCAGGTAAACGTGCGCCTTTGCTCCGACGGTCTCTACTATTGCCCCGACTGCCGGGAAGCTTGCGAAGTCTCTCTGGCCACCAGCCGTGGTCGCTGAACTCAAAAGCCTCCTCCTGCACATCGAGGCCGACGCGCGCCTGGCGGCCGCAGCCGGAGGCGTGGTCCGCTATCTCGCTGATGCCGCAGGACTCCAGAACGACGCCATCGCTCGATTGCAATCCGCCGTCGTCGCCGCTTGCGCGGAAGCTTTCGAACATCTGCCGGTAGATCACCCTCAACTGCAAATCAGATTCACGCGCTTTTCCGATCGCATGGAAGTCGCTCTGTCCCATCAAGGCGAAGACTCTCCAGCAGTTGGCCTCGATACCATTGCAGGGTTTGCCGCGCAGGTTGGCGGCACGGGATCCATCCAGGTCGTTTTAGCCGGTTTCGACCGCGTCCAGTATGAAACGCACGGCGGAGAAGCCGTCACTCGCCTGACGAAGTATATCGGCCAGGTCACTCCCCGCATTTAAGCGCTGTTCGAAACGAAAAAAAGCCAGACAGCCCGGCTGCCTGGCCCCTTTCTCTTGTGTCTTAGTATTTTCAGGGCCTTACATCTTCAGTGCGAACGTGTTTTTGCGAATGAGCGACGTCATCTGGTCGTCGCTGAGGGACATCCGCAACGTCACGCGATCGCCCGCGGGCGTCACGCGTGCCTGATCGAGCAATTGCGCCAGATCCGGATTGTCCTTTTGCGCTTGATACCGTTTGTAGAGGAACCCCGCCTGCAGCAACTGGCCAAGCGTGTTCGCATCGTCGGTCGATCCGCATACCGCCTGGAACTTTCCTTCGATGCCGCTGCTCGCGTCCACGTTGATAATCATGTTTTGCATTCGTGCGACGAGTTTCGCCGCTTCGGGGAACTGTCCTACTTCCGGCGCCAGTTGTTGCATCGCCAAGCGCGTGTAGGCGGGATTCAGCACCGCCCAGACCACGCCGCTGCCGTTCGCTTCGTTGATCAGCGCGTAGAGTCTGTCGTTGCGCAGCAGTCCTTCCTCACCGCCAAAGCGCACCTCGATCATCTTTTCGAGGACGGCGCGATGGCCAAACGCCGCGGTATTCGAATCGATGAAAAAGAAGAACAGATCGTTCGCTCCCGAACCGGTTCCGAACGCATAGAGGGTGTAACCCCGCGCTTTGAAGGTGGCAAGCTTTTGCTGTTTGAAGAAAGCTTCCGTCGAATTCGGATTGTAAGTCCCGAGCGCCACGCCGACGATTTCTTCTCCCGTGGGAACGTCCGTCGAGCCTGTGCCTTCGGTTTTTGTACTCAACCCCTCTGCTACCAGCCCCCATGCAAGTTCATCGACTTGCGAATTCGGATCGACTCCCGCCGAAGCCAGGAATTTTTCGAATTGCCGGAAGCGGTCAGGGAGCATCTGTTCCTGCAATTGCGGAAACCATTTCAGAGTGCGCGCTTTTTTCAGGTCGGCGTAGGCAAACTCTCCAATCTCCTTGGGGAAGAGGGCGATGATGTCCGCGCCAAGGCGGCCGGCCCGCGCGGGTTTCGGCATCGCCAGGGACATCGCCACCAGAATGCCGGCAGCCACGAGTCTGCGAATCGCTGCCCCCCGCCTGGTCGGCGTCACACCTGAATTCATGGTCAATCTCATCTCGTGCTCCTTTCGAATGGGGCAGGGGAAAACTCATAGTCTACGCCCTTGTCGCGCGGGCTGCATTGCCCAGACGCTCGCGCAGTGCTGCGATCTTCATGCGCGTTGACGCGACATACGAAGCGTCCGTCAAGCCCTCGAGGTTGATCTCCACGTTGGCCAGTGCTCCGCGTGCGCCTGCTTCGGCCATCAGCCGTGCTACTTGTAAGTCTGACCTCATGGATGCGGCAACGATAGCATCCAGTTGTCCGAGGTGTTCGAAAAGCGCAACGGTGCGCTCGGCCACCTGTAACGGCACCTCCGACGCGCCTTTCGTCGCTTTCTGTATCGCTTCCTCGCGCTGCCGCGTTTCCTTTGCGTCCCCTTGTGATAATTTGAACGCCGCCATTACTGCGTCGTAGGAAGCCGCGTCGCGGTCGATGGCCTCGGCAAGTTCATCGGCAATTCTCCGCATTTCGTCCAGCGCTGCCGAGAGCTGATCGGCAAATCCGGCTTGCGATTTCTTTTTCCGCGAAAGCCCCGCAACCATCTGCCCCAGGGCCGCCGCCAGGGCCCCCGCAAACGCCGAGACGCTTCCTCCTCCCGGCGTTGCTGAAGGCGTCGCCACCGCGTCCAGAAACGGCCGCGCCAATCCCGCCAGCGTTTCGTCCCTCGCCGCTTCCAGCGGCGCGCCGCCCAGCGCGGCCGCCAGCTTATTCTCAAATACCTGCGCGGGAGAGAAGTTCTCGAGTTGCAGGAAAAAGTCCGCCGCCATCTCGATTGCTTTTTTCGGAACCAGCCCGACGATTTCGCTGCCCACTGGCATCACGCCGTAGCGCTCCGCTTCGCGCTTCACCATTTCATACACGCGGTGCATCGGCGTCTGTTCGAAATCCGTCAGGTTGATGGACACCTGCGCCAGGTTGCGCGCTTTCAGCTCGACCCCCATCGACTTCACATACCGCAGTCCGCCCGACGAAAACCGGATCGCCTTCGCGATTTTGTTCGCGATGCTGATATCGGAGGTATTAAGATTCACGTTGTAGGCAATCAGGAATTTCCGTGCGCCCACCACGGTCGCCCCGGCCGTGGGGTGCAGCTTCGGTTCGCCGACGTCCGGCTGGCGGTCGTGGTTCTTCTTAAACTCTTCGCGCAGCCCCTCGAATTGCCCGCGCCGCACGTTTTCAAGATTTACCCGGTCGGGCCGCGTCGCCGCGGCTTCGTAAAAAAACACCGGTATGCGGTAACGCTTCCAGATTTCGTTGCCCACCCGCCGCGCCAGCGCCACGCAATCCTCGATGCTCACGCCATCGATGGGAATAAACGGCAGCACGTCCGTCGCGCCCACGCGCGGATGCGCACCTTTATGTTTCGTCAGGTCGATCAGCTCCACGGCCTTGCCGGTGCCCAGAAGCGCCGCTTCCGCCACCGCGTCCGGTTCGCCCGCCAGCGTGACCACCGAGCGGTTATGGTCGGCGTCCATCTCGCGATCCAGCACGTACACACCCGGCACGCTGCTCATCGCCGCCACGATGGCATCAACCTTCGCGGCGTCGCGCCCTTCGGAAAAATTTGCCACGCACTCAATCAGCCGTTTCATCGTTTTGGCTTCTTGTCCGGTCGTCCCGGCCAATTGTTCGGCAGTTTCGGCTCTCTGTCCGGCAGCGTGGGCCGTTCGTACACGAACGCTGGCTTATTCGGATTGCTTGGTGTCCCCGGAGCTTGTCCGGCCGGAGCTGGCGTTTGCGCGGGCTTCATTGGCCCTGTTGCTGGCTTGACGGGCCTTTTTGCAGACTTCGCCGAACCTGGCAAGGTTTTCAGTGGCCACTGCGGTCCGATCATCGGCTTCATGTTCGGAGGCAGCGGCTGCTTCATCATTTGCGGCGGCGCTTGGACCGCTCGCCTAGACTTTTCCGTCGAGCCGGGACTTGCTCGCTCTTTCCGGTAGCGCCTCACCTGCCAGGCGAACCACGTGAATCCTCCCGCCCACAGTCCGGTAACGATTGCATCGTAGCCGCTCAGGCCCGCTGCCTTTCCCAAAATCGTAACGGCCAGCGAGACCATCACCACAAACCCGTAGAAATATTCTTCGAACAGGCTCTTTGTCGTCCGCGGCGAGATCTTGAGGAGGCGCACCCCCCTGACCGGCCTCTTCGAATAGTTAGATTGAGGTTTGTTCGGCGGCATGGATTACGCGACCACGCTTCACGGTCATCCAGCAACGGTCGACACCAAAATAATAAGGAATTTCCCGGTAGTCGGCCACTTCGAATACGGCAATGTCCGCCTGTTTGCCAACCTCCAGTGACCCGATGCTTTTTTCCCGCCGCAGCGCATAAGCTGCGTTCATCGTCGCCGCCGTAATCGCTTCCGCTGGGGTCATGCTCAGTTGCGTGCACGCCAGCGATAGAATCATCGCCATGCTCAGCGTCGGACTCGTCCCCGGGTTGTAGTCCGTCGCCAGCGCAACAATCGCTCCCGCTTCAATCAGCGCCCGCGCCGGCGCATATTTTTTCAGCCCCAGGTGAAAATCGCATCCCGGCAGCAGGGTCGCCACGGTTTCCGATTTTCCCAGCGCCTGGATGTCGCCCTTATTCACTTGCTCAAGGTGATCGCAGCTTGCCGCCCGCATCAGGATTGCCAGCCGCGCTGCGCCCGTCCGCGAAAGCTGCTCGGCGTGCAATCGGGGAGCCAGTCCCCATTGGCGGCCCGCCTGCAAGACACGTTTCGACTGCACGACCGAAAACGCGCCGCGATCGCAAAACACATCGCAAAACTCCGCCAGCTTCCTCTCGGCGATCTCCGGCAGCAGATTTTGTTCGATTAGCTGGATGTACCGCTCTGCTCCGCCCGTTTTTCCCCGATACTCCGCCGGAACCACGTGAGCGCCAAGGAAGGTGGGCACGATCTCCAGCGGCTGCTCCGCCGCCAGCTCCTTGTGCAGTCGCAAAATCTTCAATTCGCTCGCAACGTCTAGCCCGTACCCGCTCTTTGCTTCAACCGTCGTCGTGCCGTACGCCGCGAACTGTCTCAGCGCGGCATGCGCGCGTTTCTTCAAAGCCTCGCTCGTGGCCGCGCGCAGCTTATTCACCGAATTCAGAATCCCTCCGCCCTTGCGCGCGATCTCTTCGTAACTTGCTCCGGCAATTTTCAATTCATATTCTTCCACTCTGCTTGCCGCATGGATCAGGTGCGTATGCGAATCAACAAAACCCGGCAGCGCCACGCGCCCGCCCAGCTCGAGCTTCTCCGCCGCGCGTGCCTCCGGCAACGCCTCGACCTCCGCGCGCGATCCCACGGCTGCGATCAAGCCATCGCGCACCAGCAGCGCGCCATCTTCGATCAATCCTAGTTTGGAAAGGGAACTGCCCCGCCGCGGACCGCTCCCGCGCAGCGTAAGGAGTTGCGATGCACCCGTGATAAGAAGGGAATCCGCCAAGGCTTACGTATTATGACATGGGAACTTTGACGCCGGTCTTCTTCGCGAACGCAATCGCCTCCGGGTATCCCGCGTCCACGTGCCGCACCACTCCCATCCCCGGATCATTCGTCAGCACCCTTTCGATGCGTTTGGCCATCTCTTTGGTTCCATCCGCCACAGTCACTTGTCCCGAATGTTGCGAATACCCAATCCCTACGCCGCCGCCGTTGTGGATCGACACCCACGACGCCCCGCTCGCCGTGTTGATCAGCGCATTCAGCAGCGGCCAATCCGCAATCGCGTCGGATCCATCCAGCATCGATTCCGTCTCGCGAAACGGCGAAGCCACCGACCCGCAATCCAAGTGATCGCGCCCAATCACAATAGGAGCCTTCAACTCGCCCTTGGCCACCAGATCATTCAGCGCCAGCCCAAACTTGTCGCGCTCGCCATATCCCAGCCAGCAAATCCGCGACGGCAGCCCCTGGAACTTCACACGCTTCTGCGCCAGCCTAATCCAGCGATTCAGATGCTCATCTTTCGGAAACATATCCAACACCAACTGATCCGTCCGCGCAATATCCGATGCCTCCCCCGAAAGCGCCGCCCACCGGAACGGCCCTTTGCCTTCGCAAAACAGTGGCCGGATATACGCCGACACAAAACCGGGGAAGTCGTACGCGTTCTTCACGCCTTGTTCGAACGCAAACGTTCGAATGTTGTTGCCGTAGTCGAACGTCACCGCACCCAACGTTTGTAACTCCAGCATTCCCTGGACGTGCCGCGCCATCGCCGCCATTGAATGTTTTTTGTATTCCTCAGGGCTCTTCTTCCGCAGCTCCAGCGCCGCTTCCAGCGTCATTCCATTCGGCACGTACCCGTCGATGGGATCGTGCGCGCTCGTCTGATCCGTCAGCAAGTCCGGCACCACGCCGCGCTTCGCCAGCTCCGGAATCAAGTCCGCGCAATTGCCCACCAGTCCAACCGAAGTCGCCTCGCCCTTGCGCACCGCGTTTTTCAAAATCCGCAGCGCCTCATCCAGTGAAGTCACCATCACGTCGCAATAGCCCGTCTTCACGCGCCGCTTAATTCGTTCCGGATCGACGTCGATCCCCAGAAATGCCGCGCCATTCATCGTCGCGGCCAGCGGCTGCGCCCCGCCCATGCCCCCCATCCCGCCGGTCACCACCAGCTTTCCGGCTAAATTCCCGCCGAAATGTTTCTTCGCCACCGCCGCAAACGTCTCGTACGTCCCCTGCAAAATTCCCTGCGTGCCGATGTAAATCCAGCTTCCCGCCGTCATCTGCCCGTACATCAGCAATCCCGCGCGGTCCAGCTCATGAAACCGGTCCCAATTGTTCCAGTGCCCCACCAGATTCGAATTGCACAACAGCACCCGCGGCGCATATTCATGCGTCCGGAAAACCCCCACCGGCTTCCCCGATTGCACCAGCAGCGTCTCGTCCGCCTCCAGCGCCTTCAGCGACCGCACAATCGCATGAAAACATTCCCAATTCCGCGCCGCCTTCCCCGTCCCCCCGTACACCACCAGCTCTTCCGGCTTCTCCGCCACGTCCGGATCGAGGTTGTTCATCAGCATCCGCAGCGCCGCCTCCTGCTGCCACCCCTTGCACGAAATCTGCGTCCCCCGCGGCGCCCGAAACGGCCCCTTCGCCAATCCTGCTTCTCTCACTGTTCCTGGCACAGTCACGCCCATGAATTTCCCTCTCCGCCGCTCATACTAGCGCCATCCTGGGCTCAGCTCGTAGTGCCGATCTGAACCATCCCCCGGGCTTGATTTTCTCGAGGGCCAAAACGCACGCCGGGAAGTGTTGCCGGAGGTGCCCCAGACGATTGGAGGGCGATTGGAGAACTAACAGCGATTCTGCGGCCCGCAAGGTTTTGTTGGTAACGGAGATTTGTATCCACAGTAACCAAGACATTATAAGCTGCTTCCGCCAGCCTCAAAAGTTCGCCATTCTACTTCCCAGACCAGCCCGCCTCTTGAACGGTACGGCATTGGTGGCCGTGATTCATGAGGCGTTTCTTGAGCGCTCGCGTTGCGCACTCGTCAATCAGAATTCTCATTTCAGCTGTGCGATAAGACTCAGCCTTGCTTCCTCGATGGCGGCAATGGCAAGTTCGCGGCTGACGCTAGGATACTCTTCCAAAAACTGATCCAACGCCCCCTTCCAGATAGTCAATCAAGACTTTGAAAGGAACGCGGGTTCCGCTGAAGACAGGCTCGCCGCCTAGGATATTCGGGTCCTTGATGATTACAGTTTCAGAGACAGTACCCATGGCGGCCCTCCTTCGCGCATTCCAATTATCTCATCCATGGTCAAGAACTGCTCTGAAAAGTGCAAATCGGCCGCATGAAGTTGCGCTGAGCGGGACGCAGGCTTCTTTTAGCTGGAGCTAGCCGTTGTGATCATCGTGCCCGCTAGGCTTGCCCGGCGTTCTCCCTCTGGGCACGCGGACCACAACTCCCTGCCGACAGTGCCGCCGAGCAGCGCTAAAATGGTCCGCGGAGTTTGTCGCAATCCCCGGACAGACGCGGCCCACGGAGGCGGTCATGTTCTTGCTGCTTTTCTTCTCGCTGGTGCTTCGCTATCCCGCCCCGGTTGCCGGCGAAATGGCGTGGCAGGCTGCAGCGCTGGGCGCGCCGCGCTACATCCCGGTAACTCGGTACGATCCCAAGCGTAATCCTAGCGCGGATCTGGCCAAGGCTCTCGTCGAAGCCAAGCGCTCGGGGCGCAACGTCCTTTTGGTAGTCGGCGGCGATTGGTGCGACTGGTGCCAGGTCATGGACAAGTTTTTCGCCGGCCATGCTGACGTCCGGGGGCTGCGCGAGCGAAACTTCGTGACCCTAAAAATCAACATGAGTCCCCAGAATGAGAACCGGGCATTTCTTTCCCGTTACCCAAAGATACCGGGTTATCCATACCTCTTCGTGCTCGGCGCGGATGGCAAACTCCTGCACCCGCAGCGCGCCAACGAATTTGAGGACGGCAAGACGTACAACGTCCCGCGCTTCGCGCGTTTCCTGGCCGGCCACGGCCCCACTCAACCCCTCCCGGTAAACTGAAGCCGTCCTCACTTGCAACCGCTCGCAAGCACTCGACGATTGGCACGCGCCGCTCAGGCGACCCTTGACAATGGTATCGTATGTGTTACCATTAGCTATTGTCGAAGTGCGCGAGTGCCTTGACCGGGGTGGACGCAGTCCGTTTGCCGCTTGGTCTGATCGCCTGAACAGAGAAGCGGCGGCCAAGGTGGCGGCTGCTCTGGCACGCATCCAACAAGGTAATTTTTCCAACGCTAATAGCGTTGGGGCCGGTGTTTACGGGTATCGGATTGATTTTTGGTCCGGGCTATCGGATTCACTGGGGCAAGATGGCGACCGGCTTATAATCCTAGTTGGCGGCGGGACGAAAAAACGTCAGCAGGAAGACATCGCCACGGCACTGGCTAGCTGGCAGGACTACAAGCAACGAAAAAGGACAGGAAGGTGACTACCATGGCGCTGACACGTGATTTCAAGGAAACCATCCGGGCGCGCGTAAAACGTGATCCTGGTTTCCGCAAGGCGCTTCTCCGGGAAGGAATCGAGAACTTTCTTTCCGGCGACGTGCAAACCGGCAAGATCATACTGCGCGATTTCATCAACGCCGCAGTTGGATTTACGAAACTGAGCGAGGTTACCCATCGCTCCGCGAAAAGTCTGATGCGGATGCTCGGTCCCCGTGGCAACCCTCAGGCTGGCAACTTGTTCGAGATCGTTGCCTATTTGCAGCAAGCCGAAGGCGTCCGCTTATTAGTCCGGTCCGCGCGTCCCGCCTTACGCGCCAAGCGCCGGGCATCCTCTCCCCGAACAAATCGCACTCCTTCTGCCGCTGTACGCCGCTAATCGAGCAGGTAGATTCGCACAGAAAGGATTCGACTTTCCCTATCCGCCGCCCATAACTAGCGCACGCCACTCCCTTTGCATCTGTTCGCTCTACTTTGAAGGTTATGACAGTTCGGGGTAGCGAGTGATTTTCCCGTGCTCGTCCACGACAGAGGCTGCGAAATGCGGATTGGAACCACAATAATATGTGGCGTACTGAGAATCCTTTTGAACACTGAGAAGGTCGTTCGCAATTCTCGTTCTGCGCTTTGCGTAAGCGCCAACAATTTCGTCGTAGTCTAGGCCAGCTCTCGCTGCCAGAGTC
>Ga0137412_10001667_pt1 | contig 17357 bp, 10 predicted proteins | sample CZODoug2_1_16fun_FD_122160 | JGI IMG/M metagenome (GOLD analysis project Ga0137412, IMG submission 122160) | Vadose zone soil fungal communities from Angelo Coast Range Reserve, California, USA - CZODoug2_1_16fungal (Hybrid Assembly) | ecosystem: Environmental > Terrestrial > Soil > Vadose zone...
ACAAACAAACAACCGGGTTCGACAACTTGGCCTCCAGGCCAAGTTGAACGCCCGAAGGGCGGCCCCGAAGGGGCGAGGCGCGCAGCGCCGAGTACTAACTCGGCCGTCTGGCCGAGTTGAACGCCGCGAACGCGGCGGCCCCCGAAGGGGCGAGGCGCGCAGCGCCGAGTAATCCTGCAGCCGGCACCAATTTTACAAAAGTTCCGTTCCGCGCTATACGGCATCGATTGCCTCGCGGCGCTAATTCGAACCCGCCCGACTTCAGATTCTCGCGCTTTGGCCGACGATAATAGTCACTCAGCTCTTGGATCAACGTCCATGACATTAAGAAGATGACTTCCGCGGCCCACACCCTGGGTCGGCGCATGCGGGCCGGATATTTGGTCGTGCTGCTGACCGTTGCCGGTTGTTTGGCGGCCGCCGGCTGGCAGGTGCGTGAGTTGCTCGGTATGGATGCCTATCATGCCGGCATGGTAAACGGCGCCGGCCGCCAGCGTTTTCTTGCGGCGCGCGTGGTGCAGCGAGCGCTTCTAAAATCGCTCGCCCCGCAGCAATTTTCGCGGCTGCAGGTCGAGGTGGCGCTGGCGGAATGGGCGGACCAGCAAGATTCGGTCGAGAATCATTTGCGGCCAATCTGCTCCGCAAGCGATCCTTTGTGCAGCGGCTTCGCCCTGTTGAAGATACAGCAGCGAAAGATCGCCGAGTTGGTCCGCCTTCTCGCGGCCAGCAGCGGCAACCAAGCAGTCGAACGCGGCGGGTTGCTCGAGGCCGCTCTGGATGCCTACCTCGTCGCCGCTGATCGGTGGGTGGCTGACTTTTCGCAACGTCTGGCGGAGGTTACCGTCGCCCAGCAGCGGCGAGTCTTTTGGTGGTCGCTACTCCTGATCGGAACGACCGCGGTCATCGTGGTCGCAGTCCTTGAACCCATTATTCGCCGCTTGCAGCGCGAGTGGACAACTGTGGACGCTGCGGCGCAGGAGCGGCAGCGGCTCGCGGCAGTGGCGGAGACCATCCACAATTCGGTCGCGATCACCGACGTCAACGGCCGAATAGAATGGGTCAATGCCGGTTACGTGCGCATAACCGGCTATCGGGCCGAGCAAGCGATTGGCCGGACGGATGCAGCGGTTGTCGCCGGCCTGTCGAAAGACGTAGAGGGCGGCCGAGGATTTCATACGGAGTTGATCCGCTACCGCGCCGACGGGCACATGTATTGGGGATCGATCGACTGCCGGCCCATGACCGATGAAGCGGGGCGAGCCGCCGCCTACATCATCATCGAATCCGACGTGACGGAAGAGCGCACCGCAGCAGATGCGCTACGCGCAGCGAAGGAGGCGGCGGAAGCGGCGAACCGCACCAAGGGCGCGTTTCTTGCCAACATGAGTCACGAGATTCGCACGCCGCTCAACGGCATGATCGGAATGACCGGACTGCTGCTCGATACCAAGCTTGATTCAGAACAACGCGAGTACGCCGACATCGCGCGTTCGAGCGGCGAAGCGCTGCTCGCGATCGTCAATGACATTCTGGACTTATCGAAAATCGAGGCAGGTCATGTCGATCTTGAATGCATCGATTTTGATTTGCGCTGTGTGATCGATGAGGCGGTGGACGCTGTTGCACTGAAGGCGGCCGAGAAGGGAGTCGAATTGCTGGTTGACGTCGATTTGACTTGCCCCCTCTCCTTTCGCGGGGACCCGGCCCGGTTGCGCCAGATACTGCTGAACTTGCTGAGCAATGCCGTGAAATTCAGCGAAGTCGGCGATGTAACCGTCGCGGTGGCGCCCGCGCCGGCGCCCGATGGGCGCCTCGGGCTTGATTTCACCGTCCAAGACTGCGGTATCGGCATTGCGTCGGACCAAATCCACAAGCTGTTCACGCCGTTCACCCAGGCTGACGTCTCGACCACCCGTCGGCACGGAGGAACGGGTCTTGGCCTTTCGATCTGCCGCCGTCTGATAGAGGCCATGGGTGGGACCATTGGCGTCAGCAGCACACCCGGTCAAGGATCCACATTCCGCTTCCAAGTGATTCTGGAGCCGAGTGCCGGACACGGACTTGGGACTTCGCTATCGTTCGCCTCGCCCGTTCATGCGCTGATCGTCGACGATCACCCGGTGAACTTGCGGATACTCGCGGCGCAGCTGACAAATTGGGGCGTGACCGTCACGACCGCCGGCGGCGCGGCGGAAGGCCTGCAGAGGTGGACGGACCTGGCGGCAGCCGGATGCGTTCCGGCGGTCGCGATTCTGGATCATCAACTGCCGGATCACGACGGCTTTTGGCTGGGACGTGAAATCCGCCGGCGGGACAGCGGCCACAATTGCCGGTTAGTGCTCTTGAGTTCTCTGACGAACCGTCTTGCGTCGGTTGGAGACGATCCCTTCGACCGCGCGATCGCAAAACCGATCAAACGAGATGCACTATTGCGGGTGCTCGCCGAACTGCTCGGCGGAGCACCGCCGCAAACCCTGAGCACCGACGATAGCTCGAAGGATTTCGCCGGTCGGCATATCTTGCTGGTCGATGACAATACGGTGAATCAAAAACTGGGGGTTCGGCAATTGAATCTGCTCGGGGTCACGGTTGCGCAGGCTTGGAACGGCGCCGAGGCCATGGAGAAACTGCGTCTGCAGGCATTTGATGCCGTCCTGATGGATTGCCAGATGCCGGAGATGGACGGCTACGAAGCGACCCGCCTGTTACGATGCAAGGATAGCGGCGTTCTCAACCCCGAGGTACCCGTCATCGCGATGACGGCGAACGCCTTGGCAGGGGATCGCGAACAATGTCTCGCCGCCGGCATGAACGACTACATTACAAAGCCCATTGATCGCCGCCGCCTGCGCGAGGTCCTTCTCGGTGCATTCGCTCGAGTGCCGAGTACCGCGCCTGCCGCGACGAGTGAATCGAATCAAGAAATTTTCGACATTCTCGGACTGCGTGAGATTGTCGGCAACGACCCGGCGTTCATCGATGAACTACTCGCGACATTTCTCGAATCCGCGGGCGGCCTGATGAACCAAATCGAGCAATGTGCGGATCAGGATCCGGCGCTCCTCAAGCGGCTGGCGCACCAACTCAGAGGCGCGTCGGCGAATATTCTCGCCCGGCGGCTGGCCGCAACCGCGACGAGCGTGGAACTGGGGGACGCCAGCCACAAAGCCGAACGCTTGGCGCAACTGCGGCAAGATTGGTCTGAATCGCAGCGGCAAATTGCGGAACTGTTGAAGAAAGCGGGATAGACCAAAATGCGTGCAAACGCAAGCTGGATTGGGGTAGCTTAGGGGTGTGAACCGGACAAGATTCTTGGTCGTACTTTTGTTGGTCGTGGTTTTAATCCAGCTTTTCCCGGGCAAGGCCGGCACCATCGAGTTGGTAGCGGTCGGCGCCGGGATTCTCTATTATTTGACCTGGGCAACGTTGAAATTCCTGGCTGAGTACAAGAAGAAAAGCGCGCAAGCCGCGCAAGCCGCGGCCGACGAGCAAGAATATCGGCAGTACAAAACGGAATTGGACTCGATTCGCGCCAAATACAATGCGAATCGAGACTGGGACGAACTCACCTCGATTCCGCAAGAGTGCAAAGACGAACTATCGACCCTGCACGATCGGCATCAAGCCATGCTCACTCGAAAATTTGGACCAAGCTAATTCGTGGATCAACCTCGGCCGACATACGGCATCTGCGTCGCCATGACGGTCAGGAACAATACGTTGGCCGACAACGGCAAATTGGCCATCGCCATGAAGGTTTCGGTGACCGCGGATAGGTCCATACGGGCTTCAGGCTTGGAACTGCCGTCGGCCTGAGGAACGCCGCCCGTCATCTGAGCGGTCATATCGCTCACCACGTTGCCGATATCGATCTGGCCGACCGCGATGTCGAATGCGCGCCCATCGAGGGCCGCGGCGCGGGTCAAACCGGTGATGGCGTGCTTGGTCGCCGTATACGCAATCGATTTGGGTCTCGGTACATGGGCGGAAATGGATCCGTTATTGATGATCCGGCCGCCTCTCGGGCTCTGCTCCCGCATCAGCTTGAATGCGGCGGCCAGGCAGAAAAACGCCCCGTTCAGGTTGGTGTCGACCGTCTGCCGCCACGCGCTCGTCGCCACCTCGTCCGGCAACGCGGCTTGAGAGCTCGTTCCGGCATTGTTGAACAACAGGTCAAGCCGGCCGAAACGGTCGCGAATTTGCTTGAACAGTGCCGCGACGGATTCTTCCTGAGTCACATCGGCAGCGATGGCAACCGCGCGATCTGCCGTAGCGCCGGACGTTTTCAGGGCTGACTCGAGAGCGTGCAGGCGGCGACCCGAAAAAACCACGTGCCAGCCGGCGGCGAGCAGGGCTCGTGCGCAACCGCAGCCGATTCCGCTGCCGGCGCCGGTGACCAGCGCGATTTTGCGATGTTGACTCATGTCGTGTTGTGATCGTACCTTTCAACCCTTGCTCACATGGTACCGGGGCTCGGATATCATGTCATTGATGCCGCAAGGCCAGTCGACTCCTACACGCAATAGCGCGGAAGGGGCAGGATATAGGGCGTACGCTAACGGGTGCATTGCCGGACCGTTTACCCCCGCCGCCGGGACCGGAGCGGTACCGGTGCGCCCTTGTTTTCACAGTCACTGGAGTGCCTATGCGTCGACGTGTACCGTACAACGACAGGATGGGTTGAACCGTGCCGAGTGAACAGGACGTTTATCTGTTCCGCGAGGGAACCCTTGCGAACCTGCATCGCATGCTGGGGTGTCACTTCTTGGACAAGGGCGCTGGGGTCAGCTTCGCCGTCTGGGCGCCGAATGCTTCCGCGGTGTCAGTGATCGGGGAATGGAACGGCTGGGATCCAACGGCGAATTGCCTGACATCGCGGCCCGATGGCTCCGGAATCTGGGAGGGAATACTGCAGGGCGTACAGCGCGGGCATGCCTATAAGTACCGGATCACGTCCCGCGAGGGAGGCCGCATTCTGGAGAAGGCTGACCCTGTGGGCTTTTTTAGTGAACTTCCGCCTGCCACCGCCTCTCGCGCGTGGACACTCGATTACGAGTGGCTGGACGGCGCGTGGATGGAATCTCGAGGCACGCGCAACGGACTCGATGCGCCCATGGCGATCTACGAGGCGCACTTAGGTTCCTGGCGCCGCAAAGATGGCGCATTCTTGAACTACCGCGAACTCGCGCATGCGCTGGCCGACTACCTGCAAGACTTGGGGTTTACGCACGTAGAGCTGATGCCCATCACTGAACATCCGTTCTACGGTTCGTGGGGATACCAAACGACCGGATATTTCGCGCCTACCGCGCGCTATGGCACCCCGCAGGATCTGATGTATTTCGTCGATCATCTCCATCAAAAGGGTATCGGCGTAATCCTCGACTGGGTGCCCTCGCATTTCCCGAATGACGCACATGGCTTGGTATATTTCGACGGCACTCACTTGTACGAGCATTCGGATCCGCGCCAAGGATTTCATCCGGAGTGGAATTCGGCCATTTTCAATTACGGCCGCAACGAGGTGCGCAGCTTTCTGATTTCATCCGCGCTGTTCTGGTTCGAGAAATATCACATAGACGGCATACGCGTGGATGCGGTGGCATCGATGCTGTATCTCGACTACGCTCGCAAGGAAGGTGAATGGATCCCGAACCGCTTCGGCGGCAGAGAGAATCTGGAAGCGATTGAGTTTCTGCGCACGTTGAATGAGGCCGTGTATCGAGATCACCCCGATGCAACGATGATCGCGGAAGAATCGACGGCGTGGCCCATGGTCTCGCGCCCGACCAGTATGGGCGGCCTTGGTTTTGGCTTGAAATGGAACATGGGCTGGATGCACGATACCCTCGAATACGCCAAGCAGGATCCGGTTTTTCGCAAGTTCCACCATGGAGAGCTGACGTTTTCACTGATCTATGCGTTCAACGAAAATTTCGTATTGCCGCTTTCGCATGACGAAGTGGTGTACGGCAAGGGCTCGTTGATCGGAAAGATGCCCGGCGACGATTGGCAGATGTTCGCCAATCTGCGTGCGCTGTACGGCTACATGTGGGGCCATCCCGGCAAAAAACTTTTGTTCATGGGCGGCGAGTTCGGACAGCGGCGCGAATGGACCCACGAGGGAGAACTTGAATGGTGGGTAACGGCATTTCCCGAGCACGCCGGCCTTCAACACTGGATGCGAAATTTGAACCGTGTCTACCGCAGCGAGCGCTCCCTTCACGAAATCGATTTTTCCTCCGACGGATTTGAATGGATCGATGCGGGGAATGCCGAAATGAGCATAACCGCGTTCGTGCGCAAAAGCGCGGGCGGCCCGCCCGTGCTGGTGGTGACCAACTTCACGCCGGTACCACGCCAGAATTTCTTGCTCGGCATTCCCGCCCGGGGCGTATGGCGTGAGATTCTCAACAGCGACGCGCGCGAATTCGGCGGCTCCGGCTGGGGCAATCTGGGCGGCGTCGAGTCTGTCCCGGTCGGCGCCCACGGTCGCACCGACTCGCTCAACCTGAGCATACCGCCGCTTGCCACCATCATGTTGCGCTGGGACGGCAATGGCTGAGAAAAAGCAAAAAGGCACGGTCAATAAGGGGAAAGTGCAGGAACCGCGCGAAGTCGTGGAACCGTGGGGGCGCGCTAAGGGTACTAAGGGAGCGGCCGCAATTCATTCTCTCGCGCCCGGTGCTCCATCAACGGCGGCAGCGATCCAAGAGGGCCGCGTGCGCGCGGTGGTTGACGCGGTCCTGCCGGTGGTCGACGGCGGCAAATTCCCAGTCAAGCGCGTCGCGGGCGAGCCTGTCCACGTCGAAGCACATTGCTTCACGGACGGACACGACAAGCTGCGGGCGGTGCTGCGTTGGCAGGCCGTCAACGATGATGACATTTACGAAGTCGACATGACGGCGCAGGTGAATGACGTGTGGACGGCCGAGTTCACTCCGCCTGTCCCGGGGCGCTATCGGTACACCGTAACGGCCTGGGTGGATCATTTTGAATCTTGGCGCCGCGAACTCGGGGCGCGCGACGATCAAGATGACATCCGGATCGCCTTGAAAGTCGGCGCCGGGTTAATCGACGCCGCCGCGGGGCGGGCCGGCGCCGACGACGGCGCGGCCCTCTCGAGTTGGGCCAAACTCCTGCGCGAAACCGCTGACGATGAGCGCAGCCACCCGGACGCTGCCGCGATGAAGGCGGTGGCGCTCGATCCGGTGCGCGCGTCGATCGTGGCGCGCTACGCTGACCGCCGCTTCGCCGCGAGCGCCGCCCTCGAACTGATCGCCGACCGTAAACGAGCGCAGTTCAGCAGCTGGTACGAATTGTTTCCCCGGTCGGCTGCCGCTGAACCGGGGCGGCACGGCACCTTCCGTGACGTGCAGGCCCGCTTGCCTTATGTGGCGCGCATGGGTTTCGACGTGTTGTATCTGCCGCCCATCCACCCGATTGGCCGGATCAACCGCAAGGGCGCCAACAATGCCCTCAATGCCGACGCCGACGACGTCGGCAGCCCCTGGGCGATCGGCTCCGCTGAAGGCGGCCACAAAGACATCCTGCCTCAGTTGGGTGATTTGGATGACTTCAAGGATCTCATTCGGCAAGCGCGGGAGTTCGGCATCGAGATCGCGCTCGATATTGCTTTTCAGTGTGCTCCCGATCATCCGTATGTGCGCTCGCACCCCGAGTGGTTCAAGCATCGGCCCGACGGTAGCGTGCAATACGCCGAGAACCCGCCCAAGAAGTATCAGGACATCTATCCCTTCGATTTCGAGAGCGACAATTGGCGCGGCTTGTGGGACGAACTCAAGAGCGTCATGGATTACTGGATTGCGCAAGGAGTGCGGATTTTCCGCGTCGACAACCCGCATACCAAGGCATTTGCGTTTTGGGAGTGGGCGATCGGCGAAATAAAGCGCGTCCAGCCCGACGTCATTTTTCTCGCCGAGGCATTCACGCGGCCCAAGGTGATGCACCGACTGGCCAAGCTGGGCTTCACCCAGTCCTACACGTATTTTACGTGGCGCACCTCCAAGCAAGAACTCACCGAATACTTCACCGAGCTGGGCAGCGCGCCCGGACGAGAGTACTTTCGCCCAAATGTGTGGCCGAATACGCCCGATATCCTTCACGAAGCGCTGCAGTCCGGCAGGCGTGCCGTGTTCGCGGCCCGGCTGGTGCTGGCGGCGACATTGTCCGCCAATTATGGAATTTACGGGCCGGCGTACGAATTGATGGAGAGTACCCCGCGCGAACCGGGGAGCGAGGAATACCGCGACTCCGAAAAATATCAGCTTCGCCATTGGCCCCTCGACCGCCCGGACAGCCTATGGCCGTTGATCGAACGCCTCAACCGCGTTCGCCGGGACAATCCGGCGCTTCAATCCGACCGCGGCTTGAGCTTTTGCCCGATCGATAACGATCAGTTGATCGCGTACGTCAAACACGATCCTTCTTCCGAGAATACGGTGCTGACGGTGGTGAATCTCGATCCGTACAATACGCAATCCGGATGGCTCGAGCTCGATCTCGACGCGCTCGAAATCGATGCGGAGCGGACCTATCAAGTGCACGACCTCTTGAGCGATCAGCGCTATCAATGGCGCGGCCGGAGAAACTACGTGATCCTTGATCCGCAGCGCATGCCCGCTCATGTGTTCAGGCTGCGCCGGCATCTACGCAGCGAGCGGGACTTCGACTACTTTCTGTAATGCGAGCCAATGAACGACGTCCAATCGCCCGTACTAGAGTCCGCTGCGCCCTCGGGGCTGATCGTAGACGATCCGCTCTGGTACAAAGACGCCGTCATCTACCAGCTCAACGTCAAGTCGTTCTTCGACTCGAACGACGATGGGATAGGTGACTTTCAAGGGTTGACGTCCAAGCTTGCGTACATCCGTGATCTGGGCGTCAATACCATCTGGCTGATGCCGTTCTACCCGTCCCCGCTGAAAGACGACGGCTACGATATTTCGGACTACACGAACATCCATCCTCAGTACGGTTCGCTCGACGATTTTCGCGCCATGCTTCTCGAAGCCCACCGGCTCGGATTGAAGGTGGTCACCGAACTTATCATCAATCACACCTCCGATCAGCATCCATGGTTTCAAACCGCACGCAGAGCGCCCGCGGGCTCGCCCGAGCGTGATTTCTACGTGTGGAGCGATACCGATCAGAAATACCTCGGCACGCGAATCATTTTTATCGACACCGAGAGTTCGAACTGGACCTGGGACCCGGTCGCCAAGGCTTTCTTCTGGCACCGCTTCTTCAGCCATCAACCCGATGTGAATTTCGACAATCCGCTGGTCTTGGACGCCGTGCTGCAAATCATGCGTTTTTGGCTCGACATGGGCGTCGATGGCTTTCGGCTCGACGCGATTCCGTACTTGGTCGAGCGCGAAGGCACCAATAACGAAAATCTTCGCGAGACCCATGAAGTGATCAAACAGCTGCGCGCCGCGATCGACGCGAGCTACAAGAATAGATTCCTGCTGGCCGAAGCGAATCAGTGGCCGGAAGACGTGCGCGAGTATTTCGGCGATGGCGATGAGTGCCATATGGCCTACCACTTCCCGCTCATGCCGCGCATTTACATGTCGATCGCCCAGGAAGACCGCTACCCCATCACCGAGATAATGCAACAGACGCCGGACATACCGGACACTTGCCAGTGGGCGATATTTTTGCGCAATCACGATGAACTCACGCTGGAAATGGTGACCAGCAAAGAGCGCGATTATATGTACACCACGTATGCCTCCGACGTGCGCGCGCGCATCAATCTCGGCATTCGACGGCGCCTGTCGACCTTGATGGAAAATGATCACGATCGAATCAAGCTCATGAACAGCCTGCTGTTGTCCATGCCGGGATCGCCCATTCTTTATTACGGCGATGAGATCGGCATGGGCGACAACGTCTTCATCGGCGACCGCAACGGCGTACGCACTCCGATGCAGTGGAGCCCCGACCGCAACGCCGGATTTTCGCGCGCGGACCCGCAGCGCCTTTATCTGGCGCCGATCATGGACCCTATCTACGGCTATCAGTCGACCAATGTCGAAGCGCAGATTCGTGATCCGAGCTCGCTGCTGAGTTGGACCAAGCGCATGCTCGCGGTCCGCAAGACCAGCCAGGCATTCGGGCGCGGCTTGCGGCGCTTTCTCAAGCCGGGCAATCGGAAAATCCTGGCCTACTTGCGCGAGTACGGCGATGACACCATTTTGTGCGTTGCGAATCTGTCGCGCTCGGCCCAGCCGGTCGAACTCAATCTGGCGCTGTTCAAGGGCCGAGTCCCCGTCGAAATGCTGGGCCGAACCACCTTTCCACCGATCGGCGACCTGCCTTATTTGCTGACCATCTCCGCGTACGGCTTTTATTGGTTCAGGTTGACCCTCGACGCCGAAGCGCCGTCATGGCATGAACAGATTTTCTCCATCGACGAGCGCCCGGTACTGGTTTTGTTCGATGGGTGGAGCAGCCTGTTCCGCGACCGGGTGGTGCCGTGGCGCATCGGCATGGCGGAAAAAATCCGGCTGCAATTCGAGACGGATACGCTGCCTCGCTTTATCGAGACGCAGCGCTGGTATGCGGCCAAGGGCACCGCCATCGAACGTGCCCGCATCGTCGACCATGTTGTATGGCAGGAAGGCAAACTGAGCTGGGTGCTTGCTCTGCTCGATCTCGGCACCGCCGAGGAGCCTGCCCCCTATTTCATGCCGCTCGCTCTCGCTTGGGAGGAACGCGACGAGGATCGCGTGCGCAACTTGTCCACCTCGGGAATCGCCAAGATTCGCCAGCAGGCGAACGTCGGCATCATGGGCGACGCCTTCGCGGATGAAGCGTTTTGCCGCGCGATCGTCGTCGCGATGGCCAAACGCAGGGAAATCGCAACGGGGCAAGGAAATTTGCAGTTCCGGCCGACGGCGGCTTTTGCGCAACTCGCGGGAAAAGACTACTCGGCACTGCCGGCCGCCCGGCCGCAGGGCTCCAGTTCCAATACCGTGGTCGTCATGGGCGAGCGCTTGATATTGAAGGGGTACCGCAGGCTCCGGGCCGGCGCCAGTCCCGAGCTCGAAATGGGCCTGTATCTTACCGAAGTGGTGAAATATCCGAATTGCGCGCCGCTGGCGGGTGTACTCGAATACGCGGGCAACGACGGTCAAATCAAGCTGCTGGCGATGCTGCAGGCATACGTCGCGAATCAAGGCGATGGCTGGACGTATTCGCTGGAGTATCTACGCCGTCATCTCGAGGAGCATCGCACCCGGCCGGCCACCGACGCCCTGCCCGTGAACGCCCACGAGGCGTATCTCAACATGATCCGCACCTTGGCCAAGCGCACCGCCGAATTGCACGGCGCGTTGGCAACCCGCACCGGCAATGCTGACTTCGATCCGCAGCCGCTCACTCGCGCCGATTTCGACGATTACCGCCAGCGCGCTCTGGGCGAAGCACGCAATGCGCTCGGCTTGCTGAAGTCGAACATCGAACAGATACCGGCGGCAGATCGCGACAAGGCGAACGACGTGTTGGCACAGCAAGAATCTTTGCTCGCACGGCTCGAGGCATCCGCCACCGAAGAAACTGAAGGGCAAAAGATACGCATCCACGGGGACTATCATCTCGGACAGGTACTGGTAACGCGAAACGACTTCGTGATCGTCGACTTCGAGGGCGAACCGGGCATCAGCCTCGAACAGAGCCGTGCCAAACAGTCGCCGCTGCGGGACGTAGCGGGCATGTTGCGCTCGTTCAGTTATGTCGAGCACAGCGCCTTGCGCAGCATCGCCCACGACGAGGTTGAATTCACGAGGCTTGCACCTCTCGCCCAAGCCTGGGCGGCCGAGGTGCGCGCCGCCTTCCTCTCGGCGTACGATGCCGAGGCGCACCGCGCACCCTTACACACCTCGTTGATGCCGGGCCGCGGGCTGCTCGGATTGTTCGAACTCGAGAAAGCGCTGTATGAACTTCGCTACGAACTCAACAATCGCCCGACGTGGGCCGGCATTCCGCTGCAGGGTATTCTTGAATGGGGCGCCGCAAGATGATTGAGAATTTCGCACGGCGCCGCGAACCCGTCGGAGGCTTTCATGCAAAGCATTGATATGTTGCTCGACACCACACGAGAATTTCTTCATCAGATTGCCGCCTTCCTGCCGCGATTGGTGTTGGCGCTGGCGGTCGTTGCGGTCGGATGGCTGCTGGCGAAGGCAGTGCGCTTCGCCACTGAAAAAGGTTTGCGCGCAGTCAATTTCAACGTGCTGACCGAGCGCGCCGGCACCGACCACTTTTTGCAGCAAGGCGGCCTGCGGGGCGACACCACGACCCTGTTCGGCCTGTTCGCTTATTGGGTCGTGATGATTGCGACATTGATTATCGCCTTCAACGGGCTTGGGCTCACCTACATCACCGCGGTCCTGCAGCACGTGGAACTCTTCGCGCCGAAGGTTCTGGTGGCGATGCTCGTTCTGGTCTTGGGCTCGTACTTCGCCCGGTTCGTCGGCGACGCTGTCCAAACTTACTGCGTCGATGCACAGATCCCCGACTCCGATATCCTCGGCAACATCGCGCGTTACCTCATCATGATTTTTATCGTCATGATCGCCCTCAGCCAGGTCGAGGTGGGCGGCGACATCGTGCAAAGAACATTTCTCATTATTTTGGGCGGCCTGGTCCTCGCTCTGGCGCTTGCGTTCGGGCTCGGCGGCAGGGAATGGGCCGCGTCCATGCTCGAACGCTGGTGGCCGCAGCGGAAAAAGGACGATCATCGCACCTTGTGACGGCTCACTCCGCTTACCCCGGTCGGCTCGCCCCTCGGCTAATCGGAGCGGCTGAACCTCAGAACGAGCGTCGCACAGCCGAGCAGGCCCGCTCCTTCGATCCAGGCAAGCCAGCGATTCATGTTCCGGGTAACGCCGAATTTGGCCGACGCGTGCGCGGCGCTGTGCGCAAGCCAACCATAGGCAAGCAGGATGCAAAATTCGGGAACCATGGAGGTGGCCGCCAATAGCAACATCTGCGGCGCGACCGAGCGATGCGTATCGATGAATTGAGGCAACAGGGCGAGAAAAAACAATAACGCCTTGGGATTGGATAGCTGCAGGGTCAGCGCACCCAGATAGATCTGACGTCGATCGTTGTCTTGCCGGGACGCGCCGCCTTCTTGCGCGCTGCCGCTGAGTGCGATTGAACGGCTCGAGGCGGCAGACCGCAGCGATTTGATGCCCAGATAGATAAGATACGCTGCGCCGACCCACTTGGCGATCGTGAAGAACCGTGCACTGGCAGCGATGAGCGCGCCGAGACTCGTGGCGGAGAGCGCAAAGTAGACCGCATTGGCGCTAAGAATCCCGAGCGTTGCCGGAACTGCACGCGGGAAGGCGCGTACGCCCTGCGACACGACATAAAAAACCGCGGGACCCGGCGACAGCGACAAAGCCGTCTCCATGAGCAAAAACAGCAGCCATGTCTGAAATGTCATCCGGGCATCCAAAATATTCGGTGTCCTAGCTTAACCCAAGTTTTGTGCGAAAATCCTCGAAGCCCCGATGCGTAACCCATTCAAGGACACTCGATGCAATCTCTGGAAGCATCCAAGATTTTTGTCACGCTCAGCACTCTTTTGGTTCTTTGCGGTTTCATGTTCGCGGCTGCCCGTCTCGCAGCAGCGGCCCCCGATACCGGGACCGAGATCACCTCGTTGACGTACCCGCCCGCCCGGCGCGGAACTCAGGTCGATGATTACCATGGCGTGAAGGTTCCTGACCCCTATCGTTGGATGGAAGATATCGACTCTCCGGAAACGCTGAAGTGGGTGACCGCGCAGGGACAACTCAGCCGGGAGTTCCTCGACTCGATCGCAGGACGCGAGTCGATGACTCAGCGGTTACGGGATATATGGAACTTCGAGCGGTGGACCCCGCCGGTGCGCCACGGCGAGAATTGGTTCTATGCCCACAACGACGGATTGCAGAACCAGTCCGTGGTGTTCGTCATGAAGGACACTCGGCCGGGAGATCCTGCACCGGGCGCTCGAGTGCTGTTCGACCCCAATACCTTATCCACCGACGGTACCGTGGCGTTGCGCGAGACCGCGGTCAGCGCCGATGGCCGGCTGTTCGCGTACGCGCTCTCGGAAGCGGGATCCGACTGGCAAATTTGGCGGGTGCGCGATGTAGCGACGGGCAAGGATCTACCGGATACGCTCAAGTGGTCCAAGGCAGGCGGCGGCAGCTGGCGTAAGGATGGCTCCGGTTTCTACTACACGGCTTATGACCCGCCGAAGGTCGGCGCCGTACTCAAGGCCGCCAACGAATATGAAAAATTGTATCTGCATCGGCTCGGTACGCCGCAGTCCGACGATGAATTGATCTACACGCGCACCGACAATCCGGGTTGGTTCGTCAGCGGTGCGGTGACGGAGGACGGGCGCTACCTCATCATTCAAGCCTCGCTCGGCACCGATATACGCAACACCGTACTCGTGCAGGACCTCGCCAAGCCCCGCGCGCCGGTCGTGCCGGTCATAGCGGTTCCCAACGCGACCTACGATGTGATCGATAATGTCGGCGCGACATTGATCGTGCGCACCGACGATGCCGCGCCGCGGCATCGCATCATAGGTATCGATCTTGCCAACGCGGCTCCAGAGCATTGGCGCACCCTCGTTGCCGAGGGACCCGACACGATCGAAACGGTCAGTCTCGTGGGAGGACAACTTCTGGTGCATCGTTTGAAGGACGCACACAGCACGGTCCAGCGTTATACACCCGACGGCAAGCTGCTGGGAGACATCGACCTGCCCGGCCTCGGCACGGTGAGCGGCCTCGAGGGCCGCGCCGATGACGCACAGATTTACTACGGCTACAGCGGGTTCGGCACGCCGCCTTCGATCTATCGAGTGGACCTCAACGACGGGAGGGTGAGCCTCTGGCGCACGCCGCAGCTCAAAGGATTCGTGCCCACGGAGTACGAAACCCAGCAGGTCTTCTGCAAAAGCAAGGATGGTACCCGCGTGCCGCTCTTCATTGTCGCACGCAAGGGCACGAAACTCGACGGTACCAACCCGACCATCCTGTACGGCTACGGCGGATTCAACGTCCCGGTGACGCCCAGCTTTTCGCCGGTCGTTGCCGCATGGATCCAGATGGGCGGTGTTTATGCGGTCGCCAACTTGCGGGGCGGGGGCGAATACGGCCGTGCCTGGCATGAGGCGGGCATGAAAATTCACAAGCAAAATGTCTTCGACGACTTCATTGCTGCGGCCGACTACTTGAGCGCGACCCACTGGACCAATCCGAAGCGGCTCGCGATTCGCGGCGGCTCCAACGGCGGTTTACTCATCGGCGCCGTGGAACAACAGCGGCCGGACATCGCCGCGGCGGCGATCGCTCAGGTGGGCGTCATGGACATGCTACGCTTTCGGCAATTCACCGTGGGTAAGGCATGGGAATCGGACTATGGTTCGGTCGACAATCCCGAGGAGTTTCGCGCCTTGTACAAATATTCGCCGTATCACAATGCGCATCCGGGCGTGAATTATCCTGCCACGCTGACAATGACCGGCGATCATGACGATCGCGTATTTCCCGCGCATAGTTTCAAGTTCGCGGCGGCCATGCAGCATGCCGACCCGCATGGGCAACCCCAGTTGCTGCGGGTCGAGACTCGGGCCGGCCACGGCCAAGGAATGCCGACGGGCAAACTCATCGACGAAGTCGTCGACATGTATGCGTTCATTTTCAAGGCGTTTGGCCTATCGGAGTGAGGAAGTATCATGACCCAAGTAATTGAGCAGCGCCGCTATCGTCCGGGCCGCATCGAACCGCGTCGTTCTCTCGCCTTCGTACTGCTTGGCACGCTCGTGGCCGTATCGGGTTGCGACAGGGGCGACGACGGCAATGAGACGCAAAAGATCAATGGTTCGGTGCATGTCGCCGCGGGCAAGGCGCCGAGTTCTGCGGAAACGGTCAACGGCGGCATCGATATCGACGACAACGCCGCCGTCACCGCCGCGAATACGGTGAACGGCGGAATCCACCTCGGCGCTCATGCCACTGCGGACGCGTTGAACACCGTCAACGGCAATATTACGGTGGGCGCGGGTGCTCATGTCGCCAAGGGGGCGGAGACGGTCAATGGCGGCTTGACCTTGCGTGACGGCGCCGAGGTGTTGGGTACCCTCGGCAATGTAAATGGTAAAATCGAGTTGGCCGCGGCGCACGTCGCAGGCGGCATCAAGACGACCAACGGCGACATAACGATACACGGCCCGTCGCACATTGAAGGCGGAATCCTGGTGCAGAGGACCAACTCGTTCATCCATTTCGGCAACAGCGTGCCACGCATCGAGATCGGACCGGGCGCGACCGTTCAAGGTAACTTGCGCTTCGAGAGAGAGGTCAAGCTGTATGTGAGCGATAAGGCGACCATCGGTCCCGTCACGGGCGCAACGCCGATACCGTTTACAGGCGATACGCCGCCGGCGGGTTAGTGGGATACTGCGAAAACACACAGTTCAAGGAATTTTTGCCCATGAAGAATCGCATTCCTGGTTTGGCATTGGTGGCGTCCGCCGTGATCGCGCTGGGCGCATGCGTCACCGCAATCGCGGCCGCGCCGGCTCCCGCCCTGACGGCTGCGGTTGCGGACCCGGGAAGGACGACGACTTTCGTGGCCCGAGACCAGTCACGTCACCCGGCCGAAGAGCTCACCTTTTTTGGAATCACCCCCAAGATGACGGTCGTTGAGCTGTGGCCCGGCGGCGGTTACTGGACCGAGATCTTGGGTCCGTACCTGGCAAAAGGCGGTACCTACTACGTCGCCTTGAACGCACCGGGCAACGCGGAGGAAGACAAAGGCGTCGAGCGCTGGCGTTCGAGAATTGCCGCGCAAAAGGATCGTCTCGGGACGATTCATGAAACGATGCTGGGTGTTGGCCACTTCGATATTGCGCCGCCCGGTTCCGCAGACCTCATCGTGACATTTCGCAATCTCCATAATGTGATGGACGACGGGACGGCCGACCAAGCTCTGGCGGCGTGCTTCAAAGCCCTCAAGCCGGGCGGGATTCTCGGCATCGAAGAGCACCGCGGCCGCAACGACAAGCCGCAGGATCCGAAGGCGAAGGACGGTTATGTCCGCGAGGATTACGCGATCGCGTTGGCGAAGAAGGCGGGCTTCGTGCTGGTCGGTTCGTCGGACATCAACGCCAATCCGAAGGACACGAAGGATTGGGTGGATGGTGTCTGGACGCTGCCGCCCACCTTGTCGCAAGGGGATAAGGACCGCGCCCGGTATCTCGCCGTCGGCGAGGCGGATAATTTCGTGCTGAAGTTTCAGAAACCCAAGCGCTA
>Ga0137412_10001669_pt1 | contig 17352 bp, 22 predicted proteins | sample CZODoug2_1_16fun_FD_122160 | JGI IMG/M metagenome (GOLD analysis project Ga0137412, IMG submission 122160) | Vadose zone soil fungal communities from Angelo Coast Range Reserve, California, USA - CZODoug2_1_16fungal (Hybrid Assembly) | ecosystem: Environmental > Terrestrial > Soil > Vadose zone...
GGAAGGGCGGGCCGCCGCGCTGATCGCCAACCACGGCCTGGTGGCGGTCGGTCCCCGGCCGGACAAGGTGCTCCATGTCACCGCCCTGGTCGAGCGCACCGCCCAAATCGTCTGGGGGGCAAGGGCTCTCGGCGGACCCGTCCCGATCCCAGAGGACGTTAACGCCAACTTCGCCGGGGTCTACACGTATCTGCGCGCCAACCCGATGTAGTCAGTCGGTCAGCTCCCTCGCGCCAGGAATCACCACTCTAAGGAGACGACACGATGACTTCCTTGGAGCTAACCAGCAGTGGGACAGCAGAATTCGATGAGGGCGAAGTTTATTTCATCGGTAACGCCACCACGTTGATCCGTTTTGGCGGCCTGACGATCCTGACCGATCCCGCTTTCCTGCACAAGGGCGAACACGTCTATCTGGGTCATGGCATATGGGCCCGGCGGGAGGTTGAGCCAGCTTGCCAGATCGCCGACCTGCCACCGATTGATCTGATCGTCTTGTCGCACTACCACGGCGACCATTTCGATGACGTCGCCGCGCAAGAGCTCGACAAGAAACTGCCTATCGTCTCAACGGCTGACGCGGTCGGCAAGCTCAGCGGTCTCGGCTTCGAGCGGGGGTATCCCCTCGACACCTGGGAATCCCTCGAAGTGTGCAAAGGCGAAGCGACGCTGAAGATCACCGCGATGCCGGCCAAGCACGCCACTGAAGAAGCAGTCAACGAGCTCCTCATGCCCGTCAATGGGCACCTGCTCGACTTCAGTCGCAACGGCGATCAGCTCTACCGGCTCTATATAACCGGAGACACGATGCTCGTCGACAGCCTCCAGGACATTCCGCGCCGTTACCCCGACATCGACCTGGGTCTGATTCACACGGGCGGCACAACCTTCCTTGTCACCGTCGTCACGATGACCGGCGAGCAGGGAGTCAGGGCCGTTGAGATCACCAAACCTCGCACCGCCATCCCGATCCACTACAACGACTTCTCGGTATTCCTGTCTGGACTCGACGATTTCAAGAAGGCCGCCCAGACCTCAACCGCAAGTGCGAAGTTCGTCTACCTCGCCCACGGCGACACCTACACATTCAAGCCGACCGGTTCGACGTCGACGAGCGGGGAGAACATCGAAAAGCTCTGAGCGGCAACGACTCGTGGCGCACCGACTGTGAACCGAGCTGTCAACGGTTACGGTGAGGCATGGCGCGATACGAAGTAGTCCAGTGGTCAACCGGCAACATCGGCAGGCGAGCGCTCGGCATACTGCTGGATCGCGACGACTTCGACGTAGTGGGCGTCCACGCATTCGGTTCGGACAAGGTGGGGTGCGACGCGGGTGCGCTGGCCGACCAACCCCGGATCGGCGTTGCAGCAACCGCCGATACCAACGCGCTGATCCACCTTCGACCGGATTGCGTGAACTACATGCCTCGCGTCATCGATTACGACCTGGTGGCCAGAATGCTCCGCTCCGGCATCAACGTCGTCACGACCGGCGATTTCCTGACCGGCACCCATCACCCGAAGGAGCGCCCAGCGCTTGAGGAGGCGGCACTACAGGGCCGCGCCACCTTCCTGGGTACGGGATTCGAGCCCGGCTTTATCAACGTCGTTGCCGGATTCCTCACCGGGGCATGCCGACAAGTCCACAACGTCAAGCTCGTCGAAACGTTGGATTGCACCACCTACCCCGTACTGGACGTATGGCGGGTGCTCGGATTCGGCAAACCGCGTCGAGAGCCGGTTACCCAGATCGATCCGGACGCGCAACGGTACGGCCTCGGCTACTTCGAGACGCTGGACATGATCGCCACGATGCTGGGTACCGAGCTCGATTCCAAGGACGCATTCGTCGAGCCCGCCGTGCTGACCCGGGACCTGGACCTCGGGTGGGCCCGCTTCGCCGCCGGCACCGTCGGGGGCCAACGCCGCACCTATCGCGGCCATCGCAACGGCCACCCGGTAATCGAGCTGGCCATCTGTTGGACCATGAGCAACGATGCGCTCGACCCCCAATGGAGCGATCCCGAGGGATTCAGCGTGGTGATCGAGGGCCAACCACGCGTCGACGCGAAGATCCGATTCGGCAACCCCGGCGAGGACGTGATGACCGTGTTGATGGACAGCACCGCCATCGCGGCGGTCAACGCCATACCGTTCGTCTGCGCCGCGCAACCGGGCGTCATCACCCCGATTGACCTACCCATCACCGGATCCCAAGGCGCTCTGAAGGTCTGAGTTGTGTGCGGTTGCTACTAGCCGTGTCGACCGCGCCACTGGCGGGGCGAGATGCCGTGTGTCCGGGTGAACAGCCGGCTGAAATAGCCGGGGTCGAAAACCCCGACCCGCCTGGCGATCTCGGCGACCGGAAGATCGGTCTCTTCCAGCATGGTGCGGCTTAACGGGATTCGCTTCGAACAGGGCTACGCACAACGGCTCCCCTACTCCGACGGCGAATTCGACCGGGTGCTGTCGTCGATGATGCTGCATCACCTGGACGCGGATGCGAAAACGGCGGCGGCAGCGGAGGTCTTCCGAGTGCTGCGCCCTGGCGGCAGACTGCACCTCGTCGATATGGGCGGAGACATGACCGCACACGACGGCCTCGCCGCGCAAGTCGTCAAGCACAGCCCGCACGCGGCCGGCAATCTCGGCGGCGCGATTCCTCGACTGCTACATACCGCGGGGTTTGGCTGCACCGAGGTCGCCACGCAGCGACACCGCTTCGTCGGGCGGCTGACCTACTATCGCGCTACCCGTCCGGCTTAGCGCTGGTCGAAGGCCACCTTGACGGCACGGCTGTCGCCCTGGTTCGCGATGGCCAGAAACGCGTCGCGCCACTGCTCCAGCCGGAAGGTGTGAGTCAACATGGGCCGCAGATCAATTCGGCCGTCGGCCACCAGGTCGAGGTAGTGCGCGATCGCGTGCCGGCGGCGCCCGTCAATCTCCTCCACGCCGAAGGCATTACTGCCGACCCAGCTGATCTCCTTGAAATACAGCGGGCTCCACTCCCACCGGCCGGGTGCGTGCACGCCGGCCTTGACCAGCGTCCCCCGCGCGGCCAGGACCCGGACGCCGACTTCGAACGTCTCCGGCTTTCCGACGGTGTCGTAGACGACGTCGACGGCTCCCGGGTATGCCATCGGCAGCCCTTGCAGCGGCTGCCATAGCCGGCCGCCGCCCCAGGCCACCAGCTCTTCGATGACGGCCAGCCGCGGCTCATGCGCCAGCACGACCGCCGCGCCGAATCGGCGGGCCAGCTCGGCCTGGGCTTCGAACCGGGCCACCACCGCGACGGCCACGTCCGGATATAGGGCCCGCAGGATCGCCAACGCGCACAACCCCAACGAGCCGGCGCCGTAGACCAGGACCCGGCCTGAGCGCGGCGGCGGATGGCGGGTGATGGCGTGCAGCGACACCGAAAACGGGTCGGCGAACACCGCCGACTCGTCGGGCACCGAGTCGGGCACTGGGAACAACATGCTGTCGTGAGCCGGCATCAACTCGGCGTAGCCGCCGGTCACATCGGCCGACACCCCGGTGTGGATCCCCGGCTTGATGTCGCCGTCGCAGAAGCTCCAGCACAGGCTGTAGTCCCCGCTTTGGCAGGCCGGGCAGGACGGTTCGATGCCGCGCGGCCCGCAGGACAGCCACGGGTTGAGCACCACCCGCTGGCCCACCTCGAGACCGCGGGCCTTCGGCCCCACTTGCACCACGTCAGCGACCACCTCGTGGCCCATGACTTGAGGGAACGAGCAGAAGGCGGCCATCGCGTTGTCGGCGTCGCCCTCGCCGAAGTCCAGCAGGATCTGCTTGGAGTCCGAGCCGCAGATACCGGTCAGCCGGGGTCGAGTGATGACCCAATCATCGTGCAGCAGGGCAGGATCCGGCACTTGGCGCAGTGCAACCGGGCTGGACGCGAGATTCGTGGCCAGCGGATTGGCGCCGTCGGGTATCTCCCACGGCTCCGGCCGGACACCGAAGACCAGCGCTTTCATCGCGTTGTCATGGCGGCCGCGCCGGCTATGTAGGTGTCGATGTCGGCGTTCTTGGCGTCGACGACCGCTTTCATGTCAGGCAGGTAATGCTCGAAATGGTCGCCGCCCAGCGCCGCGATGATCCCGGCGGCCACCTCCTCGGCCGGCACCTTGGGGCCTTGGTAGAGCGGTTCCTCACTGCCGGGCTGATCCCAGATCTCGGTGTCGACGGGCCCGGGTTCGATCAGCTTCACCGAAACGCCGGTGCCGTGCAGGTCGACGGCCATTGACTCACTCCACCCACACAGCGCGAATTTGCTTGCACAGTATGCGGTTTCGTGAACGATGCCCAGCCGCCCGCCAACGCTGGACACGTTGACGATGACGCCGTGCCGTCGCTGGAGCATCCGGGGCAGGATCGCCAGCGTCAGCCGCATCGGGGCGAAGAAGTTGACCCGCATGACCGCCTCGACTTCGGCCGGGTCCAGCGCCTCGACCACGCGACGCTTCGGCATTGCGGCGTTGTTGACCAGAATGTCGATGCCACCGAGGTCGTCCCAGGCGCGCAACCCGAGCCGGTCGACCGCAGCTGCGTCGCCCAGATCGGCCACCCACATCGTCGACTCCGGCGAGGTCCGGTGGCAGTCCGCCAGCACCTGCGCCAGACGCTCCGAGCGGCGGGCGACCAGCCCCACCACCGCGCCGTGGCCGGCCAGCCGCCGGGCCAGCGCGGCTCCGATGCCCGACGACGCACCGGTGATCAGCACCCGTTTCCCCGCCACCTCGATCGCCATGGCCAAAGCGTTGCGCGAATGGCTCCCCCATGACACGGGTTTCGGCAATATGCCTGCATAAGGGGCCATTCGGGGGCATGGTACGCTCGTTATATTGGCTAAGTAATCACTCGGATTCCTGCAGAGGGGTAGCGATGGCACGCACCGACGACGACACCTGGGACCTCGCATCGAGCGTCGGCGCAACCGCCACTATGGTCGCCGCAGCCCGCGCTATGGCCAGCAAGGCCGAGCAGCCACTGATCAACGACCCCTATGCCGAGCCACTGGTTCGGGCAGTGGGACTGGACCTCTTCACGCGGCTGGCCACCGGCGAGCTGAACCCCGCCGATCTCGAGGACGACAGCGACGGCGCCCCGGCGGGCGTGCAGCGGATGACCGACAACATGGCGGTCCGCACCAAGTTCTTCGACGAGTTCTTCCTCGACGCGACCAATGCGGGTATCAACCAGGCGGTGATCCTGGCGTCGGGACTGGACGCGCGCGCTTACCGGCTGCCCTGGCCCGACGGCACCACGGTGTACGAAATCGACCAACCTGAAGTCATCGAATTCAAGTCCCGCACGCTGGCCGAGCTGGGCGCCCAGCCCACCGCCTTCCGGCGCGCGGTCGCCATCGATCTGCGCGACGACTGGCCCGCTGCACTGCGGGCTGCGGGGTTCGACCCCGATCAGCCCAGCGCGTGGAGTGCCGAGGGCTTGCTGGGCTACCTGCCGCCCGACGCGCAGGATCGCTTGCTGGACACCATCACTGCGCTCAGCGCACCGGGCAGCCGGATCGCGACTGAGAGCGGGCCCACCCGCGAGCCCGGGCACGAGGAGCGGATCAAAGACCGCATGCGGACCGTCTCGCAGCGCTGGCGTAAGCACGGGCTCGATCTCGACATGACCGAGCTGGTCTACTTCGGCGACCGCAACGAAGCCGCGGCCTACCTGTCCGACCACGGATGGCAGATGGGCGGCAGCACCATCCGAGAGTTGTTCGCGGCCAACGGACTTCCGCCGATCGTCGAAGACGACCTGCCGTTCGCCGACCGTCTCTACGTCAGCGGCACGCTGACCGACAAGAAATAGGAAGCCATTCGATGCCACGTACCCACGACGACAGCTGGGATCTGGCCTCCAGCGTGGGGGCCACCGCAACCATGGTGGCGACCTCGCGCGCGATGGCCTCACGAGGACCCGAGCCGCTGCTCGACGATCCCTTCGCCGAGCCACTGGTGCGGGCGGTCGGCCTTGCGCCATTCGTCCGAATCCTGGACGGGGACCTCAGCCTCGAGGATGACCCGCTGCTGAACCGCAAGACCCGCACCGAACAAATGGCGGTGCGCACAAGGTTTTTCGACGACTTCTTCACCGGCGCCGCCGCGGCAGGCGTCCGCCAGGCCGTGATCCTGGCGTCGGGTCTGGACACCCGGGCCTACCGACTGCCATGGGGCGACGGAGTGGTTGTCTACGAGATCGACCAGCCTCAGGTAATCGAATTCAAGACGCGCACACTGGCCGACCTCGGCGCCGCACCAACCGCGGAGCTCCGTACCGTCGCCATCGACCTGCGCGACGACTGGCCGAGCGCACTGCGCGCCAAGGGCTTCGACGTCACCCAACCGACCGCGTGGAGTGCCGAAGGATTGCTGCCCTACCTGCCGGCCGAGGCCCAGGACCGGCTGTTCGACAACATCACCGCGCTCAGCGCACCGGGCAGCCAAGTCGCCACCGAGCACGTCCCCGACCCGAACGCCTTCACCGACGAACGCCTGCAGCAGATCAGCGAGCGGTGGCGCAGCTTCGGTTTCGACCTCAACGCGGCCGACCTTTTCTATGTCGGCGAGCGCAGCGTCGTCGTGGACTACCTCACCGGGCATGACTGGCAGGTGGATGCGCATCCGGCCAAAGAGCTATACGCCAGCAACGGTTTTCAATTCCCTGAACAGCCGACTATGGCGGTGTTCGGAGAGATGAGCTACGTCAACGCGACGCTGAAGAAATAGGCCAGAGATGACGCGCGCTGATGACGACAGCTGGGATCTGGCCTCCAGCGTGGGTGCCACTGCGACTATGGTCGCGGCGGGTCGCGCGATGGCGACCAAGGATCCCCAGGGCCTGATCAACGATCCGTACGCCGACCCGCTGGTTCGCGCCGTCGGGCTGGATTTCTTCGTCAAGATGATGGACGGCGAGCTCGACTTCTCGCTGCTCCCGAACTCGTCGCCGGACCGGACGCAGGCAATCGTCGACGGGATGGGCATTCGCACCAAGTACTTTGACGACTATCTGCTCGCCGCCGTACAGGCGGGTGTACGGCAAGTTGTGATACTGGCGTCGGGCCTGGACTCCCGCGCCTACCGGCTGCCCTGGCCCGACGGCACCACGGTGTACGAGATCGATCAGCCTGCGGTGATCGAGTTCAAAACGCGCACGCTGGCTGATCTGGGCGCCGAGCCGACCGCGAACAGACGCACTGTCCCGATCGACTTGCGTGCCGACTGGCCCGCCGCGTTGCGGGCCGCCGGCCTGGATACCGGCGCACCGACAGCCTGGCTGGCCGAGGGCCTGCTGATCTACCTGCCGTCCGAAGCCCAGGATCGGTTGTTCGACAACATCACCGCGCTGAGCGTCCCGGGCAGCGCGATCGCCACCGAATACGTGCCCGGCTTGAAGGATATGGACTTAGAACGGGTTCGCGAGCAGACTGCCCAGCTTCGCGAGCACGGTCTCGACATCGACATGCCGTCGCTGGTCTACGCCGGCGAACGCAGCCACGTGATCGATTACCTGCGGGGCAAAGCCTGGAATGTTGCCGGTACCTCGCGGGCGGATCTGTTCGTCAGCAACGGGCTCACGCTCCCCACTCCCGACAACGACGATCCGCTCGGCGAGATCATCTACGTCAGCGGGCCGCTCGGAAGTTAGAAGCGCGACTCCCCCACCCACAGCACGCTGGCACCGGTCAGCGACCGCTCGGCCTGTTCGATGATCCCGACCACCGACTGGGTGATCAACGCGCCCAACGCATCCGGCAACGAGGCCGCAGCGGGCTGCGAAGACGGTTGTGGCCGCAGAAAGTCCCATACCGACGAACCCGGATAGCCGACCAAGCGGACCTTGGCGTCTTCGTCCAAACCGGCCAGCACCTTGGCCCGGCGCACAGCGGCCCGCAGCCCGCCGAGTTCGTCGACCAGGCCATGGTCGAGGGCGTCCGCACCGGTCCAGACTCGGCCTCGGGCCACCGCCTCGACCGCTTCGACGCTCAGGTGGCGACCCTGGGCGACCCGCTGCACGAAGTCGTTGTAGAACAGGTCCGCCTCGGCCTCGACCTGGGCATGCTGCTCGGGTGTGAACGGCGCGTTGACCGACCAGGCGTCGGCATTGGCGTTGGTACGCACCGCATCTGACCCGACACCGAGCCGATCTTTGAGATCCCGGGCGATCAGCTTGCCGGTCACCACACCGATCGAGCCCGTGATGGTGCCGGGGTTGGCCACGATCGCGTCTGCGCCCATCGAGACGTAGTAGCCGCCGGAGGCGGCGACCGCACCCATCGACGCCACCACCGGCTTGCCGCGCTCGCGGGCCTTCTTCACCTCCCGCCAGATGGTTTCCGACGCGGTAACCGAACCGCCCGGCGAGTCGACCCGCAGCACGATCGCCGACACCGAATCATCGTGCGCCGCTTCGCGCAGAGCGGCGGCGATGGTGTCACCGCCGGCATTGGACGAGCCGAACGGCAATCGCGAACCGCCCCGGCCGCTGACGATCGGACCGGCGACGGTCACGACGGCGATCGTCGACTTGGGCCCGCGCCCGGGCATCGACGGACGAGCCGGTCCACCCGGACCGGTCGCCCGGGCGTAGCGGCTCAGATACAGCCGTGACGGGGCGTCGTCTCCGTCGGCGTCACCGGTATCCGGTGAGATATCCTTGGCGCCAACCAGTTCGGCGATACGCGCATACGCCTCGTCGCGGAAGCCGACGCGATCGATCAGACCTGATTCCACAGCGATGTCGCGCAGCAGCGGCGCTTGATCGGCCAGCCCGTCGATGGCGTCCTGGCCGATGTTGCGCGAGTCGGCGATCGCCTGCCACACCTGACCGCGCAGGCTCTCGAGCAGCCGGGTGTCGGCTTCCCGATGAGCGTCGGTGTAGCGGTCCTGTGTGAAAAGGTTTGCCGCCGACTTGTATTCGCCGCGCGCGACGAACTGCGCCTCGATACCGGCCTTGCCCAACGCGTCGCGCAGGAACAGGGCTTTGGTGGCGAAGCCGATCAGCCCGACGGTGCCCGACGGCTGCATCCACACCTCGCCGAACGCCGAGGCCAAGTAGTACGACAGTGTCCCGGGGTACGTCTCGGCCCAGGCCAGCGACGGCTTGACCGCGGTGAATGCGGCGACGGCTTCCCGCAGCTCCTGAACCGGCCCGGCCGCGGCGGCGGGGAGCTGGACGCGGGCGATCAGGCCGGCGACGCGGGGATCCTCGGCCGCTCGGTGGAGTGCGGACACGGCTTCACGCAGCGCCAGCGGCCGGCCGCCGCCGGTGATGATCGACAGCGGATCCAGGCTGCTGGCTTCGGGTGGCGCGACCCGCAGATCGAGTTCGAGCACACAGCCGTTGGGAACACCGTGGTGGCGGGCGGTATCCACCCGGCGGGCCAGGGCACGCACGTCGTCGATACCCGGCGGGTCGGGCAGGAATGAAAACATGCAACGAGCCTACCGATGACCAGCGATGCGTCCGGACCGTACGGTGACGGGGTGCGGTTCTCCATCTCGATCCATCAGTTCGACGAGACCGGCTTCGACGCGGCCGGCCTGCGCGACTACCTGAAGCGGGCCGAAGAACTCGGGTTCGAAGGCGGTTGGGTGCTCGAGCAGATCATCGGGGAGGCGCGGCTGCTTGCGCCGCTGGAGCTGCTCGCCTGGGCTGCGGGCTGCACCGAACGGCTGCGGCTTGGCGTGGCCGTCCTGGTCTCGTCGTTGCACGATCCGCTGCAGCTGGCGTCGGCGATCACCGCGGTCGACCGGCTCAGCCACGGCAGGCTGGATGTCGGTGTGGCACCGGGCGGCGGCGGCCGCAGGTTCGCTGCCTTCGGGGTGGACGACGCCACCTTCATCAGTAGTTTCACCGAGGGCCTGCAGCTGATGAAGGCGGCCTGGTCCGACGAACCGCGAGTGACGTTCGAGGGCCGGTTCCGCCAGGTCGACGGTCTGCCGATCCAGCCCAAGCCTGTGCAGCGGCCGCATCCGCCGATCTGGTTCGGTGGGCAGGCCCCCAAGGCGCTGGCCCGCGCGGTGCGCCACGGCGATGCTTTCCTCGGCGCGGGTTCGTCGACCACCGCGAAGTTCGCCCAGACTGTGCCGATCGTGCGGCGCGAGCTTGCCGAGCAGAGCAAGGATCCCGCGCATTTCCCGATCGGCAAGCGGGTCTATCTGATGATCGACGACGACCCGGCCAAGGCGCGCCAACGCGTGCTCGACGGGCTGCATCGGATCTACGGCGGGATGCCCGGCATTGACGACGTGCCGGTGTCCGGCGCCGTCGACGATGTCGTCGGCGGTCTGCGTGAAGTCATCGACGCGGGCGCCCAAACCATCCTGCTCAATCCGGTCGGCCGCGACGTCGGCGAGGACCGCGAGCAGATGGAACGCCTTGCCGCAGAAGTGATTCCGCAATTGAATTGAATCCCACCAGACTGCGGAACGTACACCGCGTTGTGCCCGCCGCTGCGCGAATTGCGCGCCGGCCGTCGAGTTCTCGCTCGTAAGCGGGCACATCGCGGTATAACGACTCCATGGGTCGCAAAGTCGCGGTGTCGCCGGACCTGGTCGAGGGCGATGTCGATGAGGGCTACGGCAAGATCGCCGACGCATTTCGTGCCAATTTCGCTGCACACCGCGATGTCGGCGCCGCGGTCGCGGTGTATCGCCACGGAGTCAAAGTCGTCGACATGTGGGGCGGCTATCGCAACGGCTTCACTAAGACGCCGTGGCGGCACGACACCGTGGTCAACATGTTCTCGACGACGAAAGGCGTTGCGTCCCTGGCGGTTAGCGTAGCGGCATCGCGCGGGCTGATCAGCTACGACGCTAAGGTCGCCGACTACTGGCCGGAGTTCGCGCAAGCCGGCAAGGCCGAGGTGACCGTGCGTCAGTTGCTGTCTCATCAAGCCGGGCTGTCCGCACTGGACGCACCGCTTCTGCTGGCCGATCTCACCGACCAGGAGACCCTGTCGGCGGCGCTGGCGGCGCAGGCGCCGGCGTGGCCGCCGGGCAGCCGGCACGGGTATCACGCGCTGACCCTCGGCTGGTATGAGTCCGAACTGATCCGGCACACCGACCCGGCCGGTCGGACGCTGGGTCAGTTCTTCGCCGACGAGGTCGCTGCGCCGCTCGGCCTAGACCTCTACATCGGGCTGCCGGCATCGGTGGACCGTGATCGTGTCGCGCATCTGCATGGGTGGCCGCGAGCCGAGGCGCTGCTGCATCTGAACGCGATGCCGCCCCGACTTGCGCTGGCGGCGCTGAATCCGCGGAGCCTGACCGGGCGAAGCGTCAACCTGCCCAACGATGTCGACGCGATGCGCGACTACAATCGCGAAGACATCCGCACCGTCGAGATACCCGCCGCAAATGGCATCGGCACCGCACGCGCAGTCGCCAAGGCCTACGGCTGCGCGGCTACCGGCGGACGCGAACTCGGTTTGACTGCAGACACTCTCGACGCGCTGACCAAGTCAGCGGTCACGCCGACCGGCGGGATACGCGACAAGGTACTGCACGTCAACTCACTGTTCTCGCTGGGTTACTGCAAACCGGTGCCGCACTTCAACTTTGGATCGTCCGATAGAGCCTTCGGCACACCGGGGCTCGGCGGCTCATTCGGGTTCGCCGACCCCGACACCGGAGTCGGTTTCGCCTACGTGATGAACCGGTTGGGCTTCCACCTGTGGAGCGACCCGCGCGAACTGCCACTACGTCAAGCTCTGTTCCGCGATGTGCTGGGCGCACGACCGCAGAAGTAGCCAGCCTTACAGCTCGGTGGCTGAGCCACCCGCCGCGGTGATCTTCTCCCGCGCGCTGCCGCTGAACTTGTGAGCGGTGACGTCGACCTTGACCGCCAGCTTCCCGTCACCGAGAACCTTGACGAGCGTGTTCTTGCGAACCGCTCCCTTGGCCACCAGCTCGTCGAGTCCGACCGAACCGCCCTTCGGGAAGAGGCGGTTGATGTCGCCGACGTTGACGACCTCGTATTCGGTGCGAAAGCGGTTTCGGAAGCCCTTCAGCTTGGGCAGCCGCATGTGAATCGGCATCTGCCCACCCTCGAAGGTGGACGGCACGTTCTTGCGGGCCTTGGTGCCCTTGGTACCGCGACCGGCGGTCTTACCCTTGGAGCCCTCACCGCGACCGACGCGGGTGCGCTTGGTTTTCGAACCCGGCGCGGGACGCAGGTCGTGCAGTTTGATGGTCATTTGGTGCTACCTCCCCCGGCAGTGTCGGCCGGTTCGACCTCGACGAGATGCCGCACGGTCGCGACCAGCCCACGGGTCTGAGCGTTGTCTTCGCGGATCACGGACTGGCGGATCTTCCGAAGTCCCAGTGTGCGAAGGCTTTCCCGCTGCTTCCAGCGGGTGCCGATCGTCCCGCGCACCTGGGTGATCTTCAGCTGCGTCGGTTGTGTTGCTTTTCCTGCGGCCATAGTTATGCCGTTCCTTCACGAGCGGTGTTGGCACTGGCGGCCAGCGCCTCACTTTCGCGGCGGGCGCGCAGCATGCCGGCCGGGGCAACGTCCTCCAGCGGCAGTCCCCGTCGCGCGGCCACCTCTTCGGGGCGCTGCAGCAGCTTGAGCGCGGCAACCGTCGCGTGCACGACGTTGATCGCGTTGTCGCTGCCCAGCGATTTGGACAGAATGTCGCGCACGCCGGCACATTCCAGTACCGCGCGCACCGCACCACCGGCGATCACACCGGTACCGGGGCTGGCCGGTCGCAACAGCACCACGCCGGCAGCGGCCTCGCCCTGCACCGGGTGGACGATGGTCCCACCGATCATCGGCACGCGGAAGAAACCCTTACGAGCTTCCTCGACGCCCTTGGCGATCGCAGCCGGAACTTCCTTGGCCTTGCCGTAGCCGACACCGACCATCCCGTTGCCGTCGCCGACGATGACCAGCGCGGTGAAGCTGAATCGCCGACCACCCTTGACCACCTTGGAGACCCGGTTGATCGTGACGACCCGCTCCAGGAAGTTGCTCTTGTCCCCGTCGCGGTCGCGACCGCCACGGCCACCACCGTCGCGGCGGCCCCGGTTATCGCGTGAGTCGCGGCTATCGGACCGAGAGTCGCGTCCTTCCGCGCTGCCGGCTGTCTGGCCGGCCGTTCCAGCCGGTTGCTCCGCCATTATGCGGTCCTTCCAAAGTTGTTGCTTGCCATCAGAATTTCAACCCACCTTCACGGGCGGCGTCGGCCAGTGCCGCGATCCGCCCGCCGTAGGTGTAGCCGCCACGGTCGAACACCACCGTGTCGACTCCGGCAGCCTTGGCCCGCTCGGCGATCAGTTGACCGACTCGCACGCTGTGGGCCTTCTTGTCGCCGTCCACGCCGCGCACATCCGCCTCGATCGACGAGGCGGCGGCCACGGTCGTGCCGGTGAGGTCATCGACCAACTGCACGTGGATGTGCCGCGACGAGCGGTGCACCACCAGGCGCGGACGCTCCGCGGTGCCCGCGATCTTCTTCCGCAGCCGCGCGTGGCGACGCAGCCGCTGCTTGCGCCGAACGGCGGAAACGCTCTGCCCCGACGGCTTTTGCGCGGTGCTACCAGCTTGTGATTGCGCCATGACTACTTACCTGTCTTTCCGACCTTGCGGCGGATCTGCTCGCCTTCGTAGCGAATGCCCTTGCCTTTGTAAGGGTCGTTCTTGCGGAGACGGCGGATATTGGCCGCGATCTGGCCGACCTTCTGCTTGTCGATACCCGTAATCGAGAACTTGGTGGGTGTCTCGACCGCGAACGTCACACCCTCGGGCGCGGTGATCAGCACCGGGTGGCTGTAACCCAGGGCGAACTCGAGGTTGCTGCCCTTGGCCTGCACGCGATAGCCGACCCCGAAGATCTCCATCTTGATGCTGTAGCCCTGCGTCACACCGGTCACCAGGTTGGACACCAGGGTGCGCGACAGCCCGTGCAGCGAACGGTTTTGCCGCTCGTCGTCCGGACGGGTGACCACGATGGCGCCATCCTCGTTGCGCGCCACGGTGATCGGCTCGGCGACCTGCAAATCCAGGGTGCCCTTGGGCCCCTTCACCGAGACCTGCTGGCCATCGATGGAAACCTCGACCCCCGATGGAATCTGGATCGGCTGCTTACCAATACGCGACATGTCAGTCCCCTCTCACCACACGTACGCGAGGACTTCGCCGCCCACGCCCTGTCTGGCTGCCTGACGGTCAGTGAGCAGGCCCGAGGAGGTCGAGATGATCGCTACGCCCAAACCGCCGAGCACGCGCGGCAGGCCGGTCGACTTGGCGTACACCCGCAACCCGGGCTTGGACACCCGGCGCAGGCCGGCGATGCTGCGTTCCCGGCTCGGCCCGTACTTGAGCTGAACGGTCAGCGCCTTACCGACGCGCGCATCTTCGGTGCGGTAGTCGGTGATGTAACCCTCCCGCTTGAGGATCTCGGCGATGTTCGCCTTGATCTTCGAATGCGGCAGCGTCACCTCATCGTGGTACGCCGAATTGGCGTTGCGCAGACGTGTCAAAAAGTCTGCGATCGGATCCGTCATCGTCATCGAGCGCTACTCCTCTTCATCGCTGCGCTCTGCATCGTCGTTAGCGCGGTCATGACAGCGGTGTCGCCTTCCTCGCAGTGGTTCCCGGTCCGGGCCTGCTGCGCACCTGTTCTCTGAGTTGGTCTGGTGGGTGCAAAACGGTCTTGTGGTTGGCCGGGGTTACCAGCTGCTCTTCTGCACGCCGGGCAGCTCACCCGCGTGTGCCATCTGGCGCAGGCAGATCCTGCACAGCCCGAACTTGCGGAAAACCGCGTGCGGGCGGCCGCACTTGTTGCAGCGGGTGTACGCGCGCACCGCGAATTTCGGCTTGCGCTGGCTCTTGATGATCAGTGCTTTCTTCGCCATCTGGTCAGTTCTCCTTGAACGGAAAGCCGAGGCCGCGCAGCAGCGCTCGTCCTTCGTCGTCGTTCGTCGCCGAGGTGACGACGGTGATGTCCATGCCGCGGGGCCGGTCGATGTTGTCCACGTCGATCTCGTGGAACACCGACTGCTCGCTAAGCCCGAAGGTGTAGTTGCCCGAACCGTCGAACTGCTTGGGCGACAGACCGCGGAAGTCCCGGATACGCGGCAACGCGATCGAGGTGAGCCGGTCGAGGAACTCCCACATCCGGTCGCCGCGCAGAGTCACCCGCGCTCCGATCGGCATGCCCTCACGCAGCTTGAATTGTGCGATCGACTTGCGGGCCTTGCGGATTTCCGGCCGCTGTCCGGTGATCAGCGCCAGGTCCTGGACCGCGCCGTTGATCAGCTTGGCGTCGCGGGCGGCGTCGCCGACGCCCATGTTCACCACAACCTTCACCACGCCCGGGATCTGCATGACGTTGGCGTAGCCGAACTCCTTGTTCAGCGCGTTACGGATCTCTTCGCGGTAGCGCGTCTTCAGCCTGGGCTGAACCTTCTCAGTAGTTGTCATGCCCTCAGACGTCCTTGCCGTTGCGCTTGGAGATGCGAACCCGCTTGCCGGTCTCCTCGTCGACCCGGTAGCCGATCCGAGTGGGCTTGCCGTCGGAGTCGACCACCATCACGTTGGAGACGTGGATCGCGGCTTCCTGTGTGACGATCCCGCCCGACTGCGCTCCGCGCTGGTTGGTTGAGATCGCCGTGTGCTTCTTGATCCGGTTGACGCCCTCGACAAGCACCTTGTTGCGAGTCGGGTAGGCCTGCAGCACCTTGCCTTTGGCGCCTTTGTCCTTGCCCGAGACGACCAGGACGGTGTCACCCTTGTGCACCTTCATCTACAACACCTCCGGGGCAAGCGAGACGATCTTCATGAAGCGCTTTTCCCGCAGTTCGCGGCCGACCGGCCCGAAGATGCGGGTTCCACGCGGGTCGTTGTCAGGCTTGATGATGACGGCCGCGTTCTCGTCGAACCTGATGTAGCTGCCGTCGGCGCGGCGGCGCTCCTTGACGGTGCGAACGATGACGGCCTTGACGACCTCACCCTTCTTGACGTTGCCACCGGGGATGGCGTCCTTGACGGTCGCCACGATGACGTCGCCGATGCCGGCGTAACGCCTACCCGAGCCACCGAGCACGCGGATGCACAAGATCTCCTTGGCACCGGTGTTATCGGCGACCTTCAGCCGCGATTCCTGCTGAATCACTCGATCTCCTGACCTGGTTCACGTATGCACGCCCACGCGCGGATGGGCCGGAGGACGCTGAAGTGCATGGTCCACCAGACCTGTCCTGCATGGTCTTCGTCACCGAAAGGCACGCAGGGCTGACGGTAAAGCTTTGAGATGCCAGCCGAGGTCTGCCCAAGGCAACCCCTAGAGTCTAGGTGAAGACCTGCTCAGAGCCAAATTCCTGGTCGACGGCGGAAAGATCGGAACCGACTACCCGCTGATGCCGCCGATTCTCCGGATGTCGCCGAGGTGATGGACACCTTCGTGCATCGCCTGACGGACCAGCCAACGTGCGGTGCGATCCTCACCGGGCAAACGCGTCGCGATGCGGTCCCAGACCCGTTCTTCCGTACCGGCGATTTGCTCGCAGAAACCCGCAACAGCTGCAGAGAGTTCGTCCAGCGTGGCGTTTATGTCGCAATGGTTGTACCGGAATCGGCGCGCCCGCAGGTCGTTGAACATTGGCTCCAGCGCGGGCCGATCTTCCGCGCGGATGCGGTGGAGCCGGATGGTGTAGCTGATGTAGACATCGCGAAGATGGCAAAGGTACTCAGCGACCGACCAGACTTGCCGACCTTGTGCCCGGCACGCCTCAGGCGGGATGGCAGAGACCACCTCCCGGACCGTGCCGGGCAAGCCTGCGATGACGCCGACGGCATCGTCGATAGTGATCTCTGAATAGATCAGCGCGCAGACATCACAGGTGTAATCCTCGGCAGCCAACGGCGGTAGCTGCTCGTGATTATCCGGACGCGATGCGGGCATGTGAAAATCCTCCGACTTACCATCGCACTGGTTTCGCAAGTCCAGTATTGTCCGCCAGGCTGCGCGTTGCGCTCACCTGCATGGCTAAATGTTCCCCCACGGCAAGAACTTAGAAGGGCGGGGGTTCGTCGTCTCCGAACGGTGGTGCGGGTCCGCATGAAACGGTTTGGCGCGCTTGGCGATTTCGTCGCCGTTGGGTGGCAACGTAATTGGCCCGGTTTTGGGCGCGGGTGCGTCGACGCTTGGGTATCATCGCGGCCCGGTCAACGCAGCGCAGCCGGGTAGCGTGCGGATCGGGTGGGGTCAGCGTGCCGGTGGGCACGCAAAGACTGGGGAACAGTAAGGCGCTGCCGGGGGTGGTGACATGGGTCTGCCCGGATGGCGATGTCCACACCAGCGTGCCGT
>Ga0137412_10001671_pt1 | contig 17345 bp, 13 predicted proteins | sample CZODoug2_1_16fun_FD_122160 | JGI IMG/M metagenome (GOLD analysis project Ga0137412, IMG submission 122160) | Vadose zone soil fungal communities from Angelo Coast Range Reserve, California, USA - CZODoug2_1_16fungal (Hybrid Assembly) | ecosystem: Environmental > Terrestrial > Soil > Vadose zone...
CCCGGTCCACCAGCAGGTCGTCGACCACGCCCAGTTGTGCCGGGCCGGGTGCGCCGAGGGTGAACGCGATCGCCCGGGCGCCGTCGGCCACCACGGCCTCGCGCACCAACGCCTCGGTGCGCTCGTCGGCTGCGTTGTAGACGCAGGCCACCTGCACGCCGGTGTAGATGCGGCCCTTGGCCGCGGCATACGCGTCCAGGCTGCCGTGCCAGTCGACGTGGTCCGGCGCGATGTTCAGCACGGCCGCGGAGTGCATCCGCACCGAGGACGACCAGTGCAACTGGAAGCTGGACAGCTCCACCGCGATCACGTCGTAGCCCGGCGCCATCACCACCTCGAGCAGGGGGGTACCCACGTTGCCGGCGGCTACCGCACGCAGCCCGGCGGCGTTGAGCATCGACGTCAGCATGCGCACCGTGGTGGTTTTGCCGTTGGTGCCGGTGATCGCCAACCAGGGCGCGGCGCCGGTCGACGGCCGCAGCCGCCAGGCCAACTCCACCTCGCCCCACACCTCGATGCCGGCCGCGGCGGCCGCGGTCAGCAACGGCGCATCCGGACGCCAGCCCGGCGAGGTGACCACCACGTCGGCATCGGCGGGCAGCGTCTCCGCGTCGCCCGGGCGCACCGTCGCGCCCAGGTTCGCCAGCACCGCGGCGCGGTCGTTCTCCGCCTTGGCGTCCACCACGGTGACCCGCGCGCCGAGGGAGAGCAGCGCGTCGGCCGCGGCGAACCCGGACACCCCGATGCCCGCGACCACGACGTGTACACCCGACCAGTCGGAATCCCGACTCAGCTGAAGCATCGTCAGGTCCCGGACAGCCATTCGGCGTAGAACACGCCCAGACCACCGGCGACGAACAGGCCGGCAATGATCCAGAACCGGATCACGATGGTGACCTCGTTCCAGCCCGCCAGTTCGAAGTGATGCTGCAGCGGGGCCATCCGGAACACTCGACGTTTGGTCAGCTTGAAGAAACCAACCTGCACGATCACCGAGACGGTGATCAACACGAACAGCCCGCCGAGCAGCACCAGCAGCAGTTCGGTGCGGGTGCAGATGGCCAACCCGGCCAGCGCACCGCCCAGCGCCAATGACCCGGTGTCGCCCATGAAGATCTTGGCCGGGGACGCGTTCCACCACAGGAAGCCGAAGCAGGCACCCATCACCGCGGCGGCGACGATGCCCAGGTCCAGCGCGTTGGGTACGTCGTAACAGCGTCCCAACCGGCGCACTACCGACGACCCGCACGGGTTGCCGGACTGCCACACACCGATCAGCACGTAGGCGCCGAACACCATGCACGCGGACCCGGTGGCCAACCCGTCCAGACCGTCGGTGAGGTTCACCCCGTTGGAGGTGGCCGCGATCATCAGGTACGCCCAGATGACGAACCCGACCGCGCCCAGGCCGACGGTGGTGTCCCGGATGAAGGAGATGTCCTTACTGGCCGGGTTCAGGCCACGCGCGTCGGCATGGTGCAACGCCAGCACGGCGAAGGACAACGCCACGATGGACTGTCCGGCCAGCTTGGCCTTGGCCCGCAGACCCAGGCTGCGCTGCTTGCTGACCTTGATGTAGTCGTCGATGAAACCGACCAGGCCGAGGCCGGTCATCAGGTAGAGCACCAGCAGGCCCGACGCGGTGGGGCTCTTGTCGTGCAGCACGATGTGTGCCGCGATGTAGCCCACGAGCACCGCGATGATGATCACCGAGCCGCCCATGGTGGGCGTGCCGCGCTTGGTCTGGTGGGTGGTCGGTCCGTCGTCGCGGATCAGTTGGCCGTAGCCACGCCGGACCAGGATGCGGATGGCGATGGGCGTGCCCAGCAGGGCAATGAACAGGGAGACCGCGGAGGCCGCGAGAACGCCCCTCAAGTCCCCTCCTCCAACAGCCCGTCGGCGAGGCGTTCCAGGCCCACCGCCCGCGACGCCTTCACCAGCACCACGTCGGTGTTGCGCAACTCGGCACGCAGTATGGCCAGGGCGGCGTCCGCGTCGGGCGCGAATGCCGGTTCCTCCGCCCATGTCCGGGCGCGCAGAGCCCCGGTGAGGGTCGGCCGTGCCCCCTCGCCGACCACGATGAGCCGCGAGATCTCCATGTCCGCGACCAGCCTGCCCAATGCTTCGTGTTCCGCGGCTGACGACTCGCCCAGTTCGCGCATCTCTCCGAGTACCGCCCAGCGCCGCCGATCACCCGCGATGGCCACCGTGGCGGCCAGCGCCGCCCGCATCGAGTCCGGGTTGGCGTTGTACGCGTCGTTGACCACGGTGAGCCCGTCGGCGCGCGTGCTGACCTCCATCCGCCACCGACTGCGCGGCGTCGCCGCGGCCAACGCGGGGGCGATCTGCTCGGCCGACATGCCGACCTCATGCCCCACCGCGGCCGCGGCCAACGCGTTGCCGACCTGGTGCAGGCCATGCACTTGCAGGGTCACCGGGGCCCGTCCGGACGGAGTAACCAACACGAACTGGCCGCGCCCGGCCTCCAACGTGACCTGCTCGGCGGTCACCTCGGCCCCGTTCAGTCCAAAGGTCAGCACCCGGGCCTTGGTACGCGCCGCCATGCCCGCGACCAGCGGGTCATCCGCGTTGAGCACCGCGGTGCCACCGGGGGGCAGCGCCTCGACCAATTCGCCCTTGGCCACCGCGATGGCGTCCCGGCTGCCGAATTCGCCGACGTGCGCCACCCCCACGTTGAGCACCACACCGATGCGGGGCGGCGCGATCTCGCACAGGTACCGGATGTGTCCGATGCCACGGGCGCCCATCTCCAACACCAGGTGCCGGGTGGATGGCCCCGCCCGCAGCGCGGTCAGCGGCAGCCCGATCTCGTTGTTGAACGAGCCGGGCGGGGCGACGGTCTCCCCGTGTGCCTCCAACACCGCAGCGATCAGGTCCTTGGTGGAGGTCTTGCCCTGCGAGCCGGTGATGGCGACCACCACCAGGTCGTGCTCGGCGGCCAACCGGGACACCACCAACCCGGCCAACCGACCCAGCGCCTCGACGGTGTCCGCGACCACCACGGCCGGCACCCCTACCGGGCGGGTGGCCAACACCGCGGCGGCGCCGGCGGCCACCGCGCGGGCCGCAAAGTCGTGTCCGTCCACCCGCTCACCGGGCACCGCGACGAACAACGCGCCCGGGGTGACCAGCCGCGAATCGACCACCACCGGGCCGTCCACCAGCGCCTCCGCTGCGCCGTCGTGCACCGTGCCACCGCAGGCCGCGGCGATCTCGGCCAGCCGCAGCGCGATCATCCGCCGGCCTCTCGGATGGCCTCGGCCAACACGCTGCGGTCATCGAAGGGACGGACCACCCCGGCGCTCTCCTGCCCCTGCTCGTGGCCCTTGCCGGCCACCACCACGGTGTCACCGAGCTGGGCCAGCCGCACCGCCAGGGCCATCGCCGCCGCCCGGTCGTGTTCGACGTGCAGTTCCCGGGCGGGCACCGCGTCCGCGCCGGCCCGGACGGCGGCCAGGATCTCCGCCGGGTCCTCCGAACGCGGGTTGTCATCGGTGAGCACCACCACGTCGGCGCCGCGCGCCGCAGCCTCCCCCATCAACGGCCGCTTACCGCGGTCCCGGTCCCCACCCGCACCCAGCACCACGATCAACTTCCCGGTGGTCACCGGCCGCAGAGCGGCCAGCAGGGTACGCACCGCGTCCGGGGTGTGCGCGTAGTCGACCACGGCGAGGTACGGCTGCCCGACGTCCACCCGTTCCATCCGGCCGGGCACGCCGGGGCAGGCGGCCACACCGTTGAGCGCCTCATCCAGGGGCACGCCCGCCGCGACCAACGCGACCACCGAGCCCAGCGCGTTGGCCACGTTGAACGCGCCGGGCAGCGCCACTGACCCGTCGCCGCGGGCACCGTCCGGGCCGACCACGGTGAACCGCGACCCGTGCGGCTGCGCGATCACGTCCACCGCGCGCCAATCCGCCTGCTGCAGACCGTTCGCGGAGTAGGTCAGCACCGGGACCCGGCTCAGGCCCACCAGCCGCGCGCCGTGCTCGTCGTCGAGGTTGAGCACGCCACGGTTCGCGTGCTCCGGCGCGAACAACGCCGCCTTCGCCGCGAAGTAGGCGTCGAGGGTGAAGTGGTAGTCCAGGTGGTCCTGGCTGAGGTTGGTGAACAACGCCGCGGAGAACACCACACCGTCTACCCGATGCATGTCCAGCGCGTGGCTGGACACCTCCATGCTCACCGCGTCCGCGCCGCGTTCGCGCATCACCGCGAGCAGCGCGTGCAGGTCCGGGGCCTCCGGAGTGGTCCGCGCGGACGGGATGGTGTCGTCGCCGATCCGGGTGGCCACGGTGCCCAGCAGCCCGGTGCGGTGTCCGGCCGCGCGCAATCCGGACTCCATCAAGAAGGCCGTCGTGGTCTTGCCGTTGGTGCCGGTGACACCGAGCGTCAACAGCTGCGCAGCCGGGTTGCCGTAGATCTCCGCGGCCAGTTTCCCGAGCACCGCCCGCGCGTTCTGGGCGACCAATACCGGAAGCTCGGCCAGGCGCGCGCGTTCCCGACCCAACGGGTCGGTGAGGATCGCCGCGGCCCCGGCCGCCGCCGCCTGTCGGGCGAAGCTCGCGCCGTGGGCGTTCTCCCCGAGCATCGCCGCGTACAGGTCGCCGGGGCGGACCTGGCGGGAGTCGTGGGTGATCCCGGTGATCGTCACGTCCGGTCCGGGCGGTGCGGGCAACTCCAGCAGCCCCGCCAACTGCGACAGCGCCACGGGCGTGACGGTGCCGGGGCGCAACGGGGGTGGGGTCACGGCCGCTCAGGCTATCCGGGTCGCCCGTCGTCATCCGACCTCAGCCGTCCGGGCGAGTCGGAAACCATCCGTTTGCGGTGCAACCTACGCCTCCCCCGATCAATCAAATGGGCCACATCAATGATCACGCGGGCGCCATTTTGCGCTCGGAATTACCGGGGGAATTTCAGAATGTGGATCCGTCGTGTCGGTTTGCTGGCCGCACTGTCTGTGAGTGCTTTCAGCGTCGGGGTTTCCGGCGCCAATGCGGGGGCTCCGGCGGCCGGCGCACAGCCGAGCACTGCCGCCGTCGTGACGCTGCCGTTGCCGGCCGGGTGGGTCAACTTTCACACCGAGATCGTGGCGCACCGGGGCGACGTTGCGGTGGCGCCGCCGAACACCCCGGCCTCGGTGACGGCGGCCTTTCACAACGGGGCTGACGCGGCCGAATTCGACGTGCAGGAAACGAAAGACCACCAACTGGTGGTGATGCACGACACCGACCTGGCGGCGAACACGGTGAACTGCACGGGCAACGTGAACAAGATCACCTACGCCCAGTACCGCACCTGCAAGACCGCGGACGGAAGCATCGCGCCGAACCTTTTCGAGACGCTGAAGCCGGTGCGGGACGCGGGCAAGCGGGTGTTCATCCACGTCAAGACCGTCGGCGGGCACAAGTTGGCCCCGCAATACATGAAGGCGGTCAACAAATACGGCCTGAACCGTGGCGACCACGCCGTTTTCTTCAGCGACCAAGAGCCCATGCTCGCCGAGCTGCGCACGGCCGGCGCCGCAAATGTCGGGCTGATTTTCAACAACAAATTGGCGAAGCAGGGATGGGCCTCGACCTACCCCATCCTGGTGCCGTTCATGACCCCGGTGACCGCGGCCGAGGTGCGCGCCGCGCAGGCCCGCGGGCAGATGGTGTACCCGGTGGAGTCGCACCCGCTCACCGTTGAACAGGCGAAGGCGCTGGGCGTGGATGGGTTCCTCACCAACAACCTGGCCAACGCGCTGACCGTACTGGGCTGAGCCGGCGTCAGGAACTCACCAGTCCAGGGTGACCGGGCTCCACGGGACGCCGCTCGGCCGGATGCCCAGGGCCTGCAGCGCGAAGGTCACCGTGCGCATGAATACCGGCCCACCCAGATCGCCACCGAAGTGACCCTTGACGGGTCGCTGCAGCGTCACCGACACCACGATCTCCGGATTGTCAGCGGGCGCGAAGCCGGCGAAGGAGGCGGTGTATCCGCGGTAGCACCCGCACTTGGGGTCGGCGAACTGCGCGGTCCCGGTCTTACCGGCCAGCCGGTAGCCGGGCACCTTGACCTTCCATGCGGTGCCGCCGGGGTGCACCACGGCCTCCAGCATCCGGGTGACCGCCGCGGCAGTCGCCGGGCTGATCACCCGCGAGGTCTCCGAGGCCGCCGGCACGTGCCGCAGGCCGGTGGAGTCGGTCCACGACTCGATCAGCCGCGGCGCGACGCGCACGCCGCCGTTGGCGATGGTCTGGTAGACGCTCGCGGCCTGCACCGTGTTGACCGCGTAGCCCTGCCCGAACGGCACCGTGTACTTCTGGGTGCCCGACCAATCCCCGACGTCGGCCAGGATGCCGCGGCTCTCACCGGGGAAGCTCAACCCGCTCTGCTCCCCGAGGCCGAACGCCTTCATGTACTTGTAGAGCGTCGAGATGCCCATGGTGTCGGTGGCCAGCACGGTGCCGATGTTCGAGGACTTGGCCAGCACGCCGGACAGCGTCAACCGTTCCCAACCGTGGTTGACGTCGTCGTGCAGCACGTGCCCGGCGCGCGGCAGGGTGCCGGGTACCCGGATCTTGGTGTCCGGGGTGGCCGCACCGGAGTCGAGCAACGCGGACATGGTGATGGCCTTGCCGATCGAGCCGGGCTCGTACACCTGGGACACCGCACGGTTGCCGCGGTCCTCGGCCGGCGCGGCACCCGGGTTGTTCGGGTCGAAGGTGGGCGCGGTGGCCATGGCCAGGATCTCGCCGGTGTGCACGTCCTGCACGATCACCGTGCCGCTGTCCGCCTTGGTGCGGCGCACCTGTGACGCGATGGCCCGCTGCGCCACCCACTGGATGTCGCGGTCGATGGTCAGCTGCAGGTCGTTGCCGCCGATCGGCTCGGTGATCCGCCCGCCGGCGGTGGCAATGCGCCCGCCGCGGCTGTCCCGTTCGTAGGTCTGCTTGCCGGGGACGCCGGCCAGGATGTCATCGAACTCGTGCTCGATGCCGCCGGAACCGATGCCGGTGGAATTCACGAAGCCGAGCACGTTCGCGGCCAACGTGTCCGCCGGGTAGATCCGTTTGCTGGAGGCCTCGGCGAACACTCCGCTGATCGGCTTACCGGTGCCGGGGTCGATGGTGGCCGCGACCTGGCGCCACACCATCGGGTCGACGCCCCGGGCCAGCACCACGTAGCGCTTGGTCCGGTCGGCCATCCGAGCGGCCAACGTGGTCTCGTCCACGCCGAGTTGCGCGGACAGCAGGTGCGCGTAGGAGGCCGGGTCAGCGATCAGGTGGGGGTCGGCGGTCACCGTGCGCGCCTCCACGCTGCGCGCCAATACCTCGCCGTCGCGGTCGGAGATCACCCCACGAGTGGCCGGGATGTCGATGGTGCGCAGCCGCTCGCTCTGCGCGACCGCGGCGTAGGTCTGGCCCTGTAGTCCCTGCACCTGAATCAATCGGCCGACCAACAGCGCGACGACCATCCCGAGCAGTCCCGCGCCGATCGCGAGGCGGCGTGCCGGGTCACCCAACCGGGCACGCACCCGCGGTCGCGCCGGACGACGCTTGGCTGCCGGGCGACGCTTCGGAGCCGGGCGACGTTTCGGGGCCGGGCGACGCGGCGGTGCCGGGCGGCGAGGGGTCATCGCGGCGTCCTCTGCTTGGTGTCGGACTGCTTGCTGTCGGCCTTCTTGGTCGTGACCGGGGCCGGCTTGGCCGCGGCCGGCTTGGCGGCCACCGGCTTGGCCGGCGCGACGGGAGCCGCGGGTGCATCGGGGGCCGTGGCCGCATCCGGCGGGGCAACCACCACGGTCTCCCCGCCTCTACGGGCGCCGGCCTTGTCCTGGTCGGCGAGCTTCTGCCGCCAGCGCGTGGCGTCCTCGGCGGCCTTCTGGCGGGCCTGCTCGGCAGCCTTCTGCCGCGCCGCCTCGGCTGCCGCATCGGCGGCCGCCTGCGCCTTCGCCTCGGCATCGATCTGGTCCTGGGCCGCCTTCTCCGCGGCCCGCTCCTGGGCGGCGGCCGCCGCCGCGGCCTGTTCCGGGGTCAACGCCTGCGGCGCGCCGCCCGCGACCGAGGCGTGCCCGCTGATCGAGCCGTCGGCCAGTCGGACGTAGCCGATGCTGACCGCGGGCACCATGCCGAGCCTGCGGGCATCGGAGGCCAACGCGTCCGGCGAGGTGGAGCGGGCCAACTTCTCTTGCAGCGACGCGGACTGGTCATCGAGGTCGGCGGCGCGCTTCTGCAGTCGGCTCACCGTGAAGGAGCTCTGCGCCAACGCCGTGTTCACCCCGAGCAGCGCGGCCAACCCGACGCTCAGCAGCAACACCATCAGCAACACGAACGAGGTCTTGCCCGGCTTGGCCACGCCCGACGACGGTTCCGAGGCCGCACGAGGGGCGGGCACCGGACGGGCCACCCGCCGGGGGCGGGGAGGTAGGGACAGCGCGCCCGCACTACGCCGCCGCATCACGCGCACCGGGGTTCGCGCAGCTTCTCCGCCGCCCGCAGCCGCGCCGAGGCGGCGCGCGGGTTCGCCTCCAGCTCCGCGGCGTCGGGCGTCTCACCGCGGCCGATCAGCTGCAGCACCGGGGCGTGCTCGGGCAGTTCGACGGGGAACCCCGGGGGGGCAGTGGACGTGGCGCCGGCCGCGAACACCCGCTTGACCACCCGGTCCTCCAGGGAGTGATAGGACAACACGACGATCCGTCCGCCGGAGATGGACTCGGGGGCCCGCGATGCGGACACGTCGATCGCGGCGGGCAGCGCACGCTCCAGCGCCGCCAGTTCGCCGTTGACCTCGATGCGCAGCGCCTGGAAGGTCCGCTTGGCGGGGTTACCGCCAGTGCGGCGGGCCGGTGCCGGCACCGCAGCCCGGATCAACTCGACCAGTCGCGCTGACCCGGCAAACGGCTCCTGCGCCCGGGCCGCGACCACGGCCTCGGCGATGCGTCGGGCGAAGCGCTCCTCGCCGTACACCCGCATCAGCCGGGTCAGGTCCGCCACGGCATAGGTATTGAGGACATCGGCCGCAGTGGGACCGGTGGTCGGGTCCATCCGCATATCCAGCGGGGTGTCCCGGGCGTAGGCAAATCCGCGATCCGGCTCGTCGAGTTGCATGGAGGAGACACCGAGGTCGAACAGCACCCCGTGCACCCGGTCCACGCCCAGTCGGACGAGCACGTCCGGCAGCCGGTCGTACACGGCGTGGGCCAGATGCACCCGATCGCCGAACGGGGCCAACCGGACCGCGGCCCGCTCCAACGCAATCGGGTCCCGATCCAGCCCGACCAGGCGCACCTGCGGGTAGCGGATGAGCATGGCCTCGCTGTGCCCGCCGGCCCCGACGGTGGCGTCGACGACAACGGCGCCCTCGCGCTCCAGCGCCGGCTCCAGTACGGCCAACACGCGCTCGCGCATCACCGGGACATGGCCGTGGGCCGGACCGTTCATCGTGCTCCACCCCCCACCGCCGACTCGCTCCGTGAATTCAGGTCCCCGCCCGCTCGCTACGCCGGCTCCGGGGAAGTGAGCCGGCGAAGCTCGAGCGGGGGGAGACCTGATCGCACGGCGCGATCCGGTCGGTTGCTACATCAATCCGGGTAACACCTCCTCCGAGAGATCGGCGAAGGCCTGCTCCTGCGCGGTCAGGTAGGAATCCCAGGCCACCGCGTCCCACACCTCGACCCGCGAGTTGGCCCCGATCACCACGCAGTCCCGGTCCAGCCCGGCGTAGGCGCGCAACGCCGGCGGCACGGTGACCCGCCCCTGCTTGTCCGGTACCTCGTCCGAGGCGCCGGCGTAGAGCACGCGCATGAAGTCACGCGGCCCCTTCTGGGTGACCGGGGCGGTCCGCAAGGAATCGGCAATCCGGGCGAACTCGGTGATCGGCCAGATGTACAGGCACCGTTCCTGACCCTTGGTGATCACGAGTCCCTCCGCGAGCTCGTCCCGGAATTTCGCCGGAAGGATCAGTCGGCCCTTTTCGTCCAGCCGCGGGGTGTGGGTGCCCAGAAACATGGCCCCTCCTCCGCCGATGGAACCCAATCAGCTCCACCACGCCCCACCGTACTCCACTTTGCCCCACCATCGTCAACGTGCACCGGCATGTCTCTCCCCGACCGCATCAGTGCGCTCCCCCAGGTCGCGGACGGGGTGAAGAATGGTCGAGTAGCCTCGCCCTTTACTTCACGGTGCCGCGGCGCCCGACGATGGAGGACGCGTGACCGCCTTCCCCTACGACGGGCCCGGCGCCACGCTGCCGAGCGTTACCGCGCGGGCCACGGCGGCGGACTACGGCGTGCCGGTCGGCCCGGGAATCACCGACACCGCGGGCCGGATCCAGGCCACGGTGGAGCGGGTGATCGTGGGCAAGCGCGAGTCGGTGCGGCTGTCGCTGATCGTGCTGCTGGCGGAGGGGCACCTGCTGGTCGAGGACGTGCCGGGGGTCGGCAAGACCATGCTGGCCAAGGCCCTGGCCCGCTCGATCGACTGCACGGTGCGCCGCATCCAGTTCACCCCGGACCTGCTCCCCTCGGACATCACCGGGGTGTCCATCTGGAACATGGAACGGCGTGACTTCGAGTTCAAGCCCGGCGCGATCTTCGCCAACATCGTGATCGGCGACGAGATCAACCGCGCCTCCCCCAAGACCCAGTCCGCGCTGCTGGAGTGCATGGAGGAAAGCCAGGTCACCGTCGACGGCGTGACCTACGCGTTGGCCGCCCCGTTCATGGTGGTCGCCACCCAGAACCCGGTCGAGATGGAGGGCACCTATCCCCTCCCCGAGGCCCAGCGCGACCGGTTCATGGCCCGGGTCTCCATGGGATATCCGGACGCGGCCGCCGAGTTGGAGATGATCGACGGGCACGGGCAGAGCTCGCCGCTGGAGCACCTCGTCCCGGCCGTCGACGCCTACACCGTGACCCGCCTCATCCAGGCCGTCCGTGCGGTGCACGTCTCGACCAGCGTGAAGCAGTACGCCATCGACATCGTCTCCGCTACCCGCACCAGCCCCGAACTGCGGCTGGGTGCCTCCCCGCGGGCCACCCTGCACCTCATCCGTGCCGGGCGCGCCGCCGCGGCCCTGGACGGCCGCGACTTCGTGCTGCCCGACGACATCCAGGCGCTCGCCCAGTCCGTGCTTGCCCACCGGTTGCTCACCACGGCCGAGGCGCAGATCGCCCGGCGCAGCGCCGGCGCCGTGGTGGCCGACATCATCCGCCGCATCCCGCTGCCGACGGGAAGATGATGGTCCCTCAGATGGATCGTCGGGGGTGAGGTCGCTGCGCGGCCTGACCGTGCGCGGTCGGTCGTTCCTGGTCGCGGGCGCCTCGGCGCTCGGCTGCGCCGTGTGGCTGGGCATGCAAGACCTGCTGCGGGTCTCGGTGCTGCTGCTCACGCTGCCCTTCATCAGCATGCTCGTGGTGTGGCGCACCCAACACACCGTCACCTGCACCCGCACCGTGGATCCGAGCCGGGTGCCGGCCGGCGAGGAAACCAAGGTCACGTTGCGACTGGAGAACAGCTCGCTGGTGCCCACCGGGCTCTTGCTGGCCGAGGACACCCTGCCCCGCGGGATGAGCGCCCGACCCCGGTTCGTCATCGACCGGCTGGACCCGCGCGGGCAGCGCGACGTGTTCTACAAGGTGCGCAGCCAGGTGCGCGGCCGCTATCGGATCGGTCCGCTGACGCTGCGGGTGGCCGACCCGTTCGGCATGTGCGAGATCGCCCGCGCCTTCGCCGGCGTCGATGACCTGATCGTCATCCCGGTGGTCGAACCGCTACCGGTGGTGCTGCTCGGCGGTGAGTGGACGGGCAGCAACGACAGCCACCCCAGTTCGATCCCGTCGGCCGGCGAGGACGACATCGGCACCCGGGAATACCGGCACGGCGATTCGCTGCACCGGGTGCACTGGCGCTCCACCGCGCGACGCGGCGAGCTCATGGTGCGTCGGGAGGAGCACCCCCGACAGAGCCGCGCGACGATCCTGTTGGACGCCCGGGCCGGGGCGCACCACGGCGAGGGCAAGAACTCCTCGCTGGAGTGGGCGGTGTCGGCGACCGCGTCGCTGTCCGTGCACCTGACCCGACGCGAGTTCACCCTGCGGGTGATGAACGAAACCGGCGACGGCTTGGCCGGGTTGAGCTCGGATGTGATCGCCCCCCTGCCCGACGTCGAGGGGTTGCTGCTGGACGCGTTGGCGGTCCTGGTCACGTCGAATACCCCGTCGTTGCGCGAGGCCAGCCTGGCGCTGGCCCGGGCGGGCAGCGACAGCCTGGTGATCGCGGTGCTCGGCTCGCTGAGCCGACAGGACGCCGCGGACCTGGCGCATCGCCGGCAGGGCACCACCACCGCGATCGCGGTGCTGCTGCGCACCGAGACCTGGGTCGGGGTCACTCCGGACGCGGCCGCGGAGTCGACCTTCGAACACAACGTGGCGCTGCTGCGCAACGCCGGCTGGCGAGTGGTCCCGGTTCGGGCCGGCGATCGGCTGCCCGACCTGTGGCCGTTGGCCGCCCGGGTCGGCACCACCGGCGGCGACCGTTCGGTGGTGGCGTGAACGGCCAGGAGGGCGCGGAACTGCGCCGTTGCCTGGCCGGGTGGCTGGCCGCGGTGGCTGCCTCCTCGGCGCTGTTCGCCGTCCTGCACGGTCGGGAATGGTTCCTCCGCGCGGCCGGGGCAGCCACCCTGATCGCGGTGCTCGGCGCGGCCGGCCGGGCGGCCCGACTGCCCCGGGCGCTGCTCCCACTGCTTCAGGTCGCGGCGGGTTTCTTCTATGTGGTCGCGGTGTTCGCCCCCGAGCAGGCGCGTGCTGGTTTCCTGCCGACCGGAGACACCATCGACCGGCTGCGCGAGATGTGGACCGGCGGGTTCAATCAGTTCGACAAGATCACCCCGCCGGTCACCCCGACCCCGGAGATCGCGCTCATCGCGGTGAGCGGAGTGGCCGCCGCCGCGTTGGTCGTGGACATGCTGGCCGCGACCTACCGGCAGACCGCGTTGGCCGGGCTGCCGTTGCTGGCCCTGTATGTGGTGCCGGTGACGGTACGACCGGATGAGGTGTCCGCCTGGCTGTTCCTGGCCCCCGCGCTGGCCTTCCTGCTGCTGTTGGCGGCGGACAGCCGGGACCGGTTGCTCGCCTGGGGCGTGCCGATCGGCGGGCGGGCCGAGGCCGGGGCGGGAAGCCGCGGGCCCAATCAGATGTCCCGGATGAGCCGACGCATCGGGGTCACCGTGCTGTCGTTGTCGGTGGCCATCCCGGCGGCGACCCCGCGACTGACCCACGGCGCCTTCGGGTCCAGGGGCGTGGGCGATACCAAGGGCAAGACGATCTCCACGCTCAACCCATTGGTGACCATGCGCCGGGACCTGGTGCGCCCGGCGGACGTGGACCTGATCACCATGCGCACCACCTCCGAGCACCCCAGCGAGCAGTACCTGCGCACGGTGACCCTGGACCAATTCGACGGCGTGGAGTGGAAGGCCGGGCGCCGGGAGGTGCACACCTTCACCAACCTGCCGGAGGTGGCGGGCTTGTCCCCCGCGGTGGCCAGCAGCCCGGTGGTCACCGAGATCACCGCTGACCCCACGATGCAGTCGGACTACCTGCCGATGACCTTCCCGCCCACCAAGGTGGACATCGCCGGGGAATGGCGGCTGGACGACCTGACCGACAACGTGGTCAGCCACCAGGGCCGCAAGCAGATCTCCGGGCTGCACTGGTCCGTGCAGAGCCTGGACCTGTCACCCACCGCGAAGAACGTCGCGAACACCACGCCCACCGGTGACTACCTGCAGAGCTACCTGCAACTGCCCGACAATCTGCCCGCGGTGGTGAAGGACAACGCGCAGCGGGTCACCAAGGGCGCGAACAACCCGCTGGAGATCGGCGCCGCGCTGCAGGAGTGGTTCCGCCGGCCCGGCAACTTCATCTACGACCTGCGCAGCGCACCGGGCAGCGGCAACAACGCGCTGGCCGACTTCCTGCGCGACCGGCGCGGCTACTGCGAACAGTTCGCCGCGACCATGGCGGTGATGGCACGTCAGCTGGGAGTGCCCGCCCGGGTGAACGTCGGGTTCACCGCCGGGCGCCTGGCCGCCGACGGGCTGAGCCGCACCATCAGCGCCTACGACGCGCACGCCTGGCCGGAGCTGTGGATCCCGAACCTGGGCTGGACCCGCTTCGAGCCGACCCCCGGCTCGGCCAACTCCAACCCCAGCGCGCCGAGTTGGCTGCCGTTGAACGGCAAGGGCGTGCAGAACCCGGATGACAACAAGAACAACGAGCCGACGTCGCAGCCGCAGGACACCCAGACCAACGGTGGCGGATCCGGCGGCAACGGCGACGGCGGTGGCCAGGCCCAGCTGGTGCCGGATCCGGTGTCCTGCGACGCCGGCACCCGCTACGACCAGGCCACCGAGAGCTGCAAGGACATCCCCGGCGTCTGGTGGAAGCGCTGGTGGAAGTGGGAGCTCGCCGGCGCAGGTCTACTCCTGTTGTTGGCCGCGCCCGGCGTCATCCGCGTGCTGATCCGCCGGCGCCGCTGGCTGGTCGCGGGCAGGTCCCGAGCCGGTTCCGAGGTGGCGGAGATCGCCTGGCGCGAAATGGGCGATGACGCCATCGACCTGGGCATCCCGTGGCCCGCGGCGCGCACCCCGCGCCGCACGCTGACCGATGTGGCCGCCGAGGGTCGGCTGACCGCGGAGGGGATGGCCGCGCTCGGTCTGCTCAGCAGCGCCGTGGAGCGCAGCCGGTATGCCCGCGACGGGCTCACCGGGGTGGATCCGGCCCGGCTGCGCACTGCCGTGCTGATCGTCCGGACCCAGCTCGGGGTCAAGGCCGGCCGCCGGCGGCGGTTCGTGGCGGTGGTGGCCCCGGCCTCGATCGTGTTCACCGTACGAGCCGGCCTCGAGCGGCTGGCCAAAGCCACCTCGGCGAAGCGGGCGAGCCTGCGCCCGCAGCGTGCCAAGGGCTGAGCAGCGGAGCAACAAGCAGCGGGCGGGCCCGATGGGCCCGCCCGCTGCACATGTTTCTGGGGTGTTACTGACCACCCTCGCGACGCTTGCGCCAGCGGTCCTCGAAGCGATCGGAGACGCTGCGCTTCGCCGGGCGCTTCGCAGCCTTGCCGGGGGCCGGGCGGGGTGTCTCGGCGCCGGTGGAGACCTTGCGCCAACTGGACACCGCGAACAGGGCCGAGGCCAGCATGAGCACGAAGCCGAGCACGCTGACCACGATCATCGGGCCGCGCGCGATGACGCCGGTCATCAGCATGCCGACGCCGAGCACGAATCCGGCCGCCGACTGCACAGCCCGCCGGCGGTAATGACTCCGCAGATCGGTCCCGCGCAACGACGACACGAACTTCGGGTCCTCGGCATAGAGGGCCCGCTCCATCTGCTCCAGCAGACGTTGCTCGTGATCCGAGAGCGGCACGGAGACCTCCTTCGACCGGCGGCACGCCCCTGCGCCAGACCGGACCTTCCCCGATCAGGATAAGCAAGCAACCGCGTGCTTGTAACCCGACCTGACTAACAGATGCCCCACGCGAGCCCGAGCATTCGTCACGAGCCGGGCAAGCGGGACGCCAACAGGTGCAATTGGCCGGCCACGGCGTGGAAATCCGGGTGCTCGGCGAGCACCGCCTCCAGCGCCAGCAGGCTTGCTATCGCGTCCGGTTCGCCCTCCACCAGAGCCCCGGGCACCAGGTCCGCACACACCCGCACCCCGTGGGTGGCAAACACCGCCAACCCGGCCGGAGGGAACAGCGCGGCCGCCTGTTGGGGGGTGAACCGCCGCGGCAGCGGGTCCCGCTCCCCCCACCGGCCGGCCGGGTGGGCCAGCACGGCGCGGGCCTGGTCCAGGTGGCCGGCCACCGCGCGGGCCAGCGCAGCCCCATTGGGGTTGGCCACCAGCACGCTGACCAGACCGTCCGGGCGCAGCGTCCCGGCCACCGCGGCGAGCACCGCGGCCGGGTCGTCCACGTGTTCCAGCACCCCGTGGCAGAGCACCAGGTCGCATCCGCCGGGCTGGACCAGACCGGCCAGGTCCGCGGCATCGGCCTGCACCCAGCGCACCCGCTCGGAGACCCCGGCCTCGGCGGCCCGGCGCTCCAACGCGGCCAGGGCATCCGGGTTCGGTTCCAGCACCGTGACCAGGTGGCCGGCCTGCGCCAGCGGGACCGCGAATCCGCCGGTGCCACCGCCCACGTCGAGCACGTCGAGCTGGGTGCGGCCGGGCAGGCGAGCCTCGATCGCCGCGCTCAGCCCGTCCCAGACCACCGCCGTGCGGATCCGGCGCCGGGCGTTCGCGACGTCCGTCATGCCCCAACCCTAGGGTCAGGGGGCATGAGTGTTCTTGCCATCGACGCGGGCACCACCGGAGTCACGGCGCTGGTGGTCGACGAGGCCGCCCGGGTGGTCGGGCGGGGCTACCAAGACTTCCCCCAACACTTCCCGCAGCCCGGCTGGGTCGAGCACGAGCCCGAGGACATCTGGCAGGCCACCCTGGCCGCCTGCCGGGCCGCGTTGGACGGCGCGGGCGACGCCGCCCCGGTGCGCTGCGTGGGCATCACCAACCAGCGGGAGACCGCGGTGCTCTGGGACCGCCGCACGCTGCGCTCGCCACGTCGGGCGCTGGTATGGCAGGACCGACGGACGGCGGCGATCTGCGAGCGGCTGATCGAAGCCGGGCACGAACCGCGGGTGGCCGAGCTGACCGGGCTGCGGCTGGACCCGTATTTCACCGGCACCAAGCTGACCTGGCTGGCCGAACACGACCCGGCATGGGCCGGGGTGCGCGCCGGCGAGGTGGCCATCGGCACCGTGGATGCCTACCTGATGGCACGCCTGACGGGGGGTCAGGTCCACGCTACGGACGCCTCGAACGCCTCCCGCACGCTGCTCTACGACATCACCGCCGGCGCGTGGTCCGAGGAGCTGTGCGCGTTGCTGCAGGTGCCCATCGACGCACTGCCGAGCGTGCGTCCGTCCTGGGGCGAGTTCGGCCACACCGACCCGGATACCTTCCTCGGGCTGCGCCTGCCGGTGACCGGGGTGGCGGGCGATCAGCAGGCCGCGTTGTTCGGGCAGGCCTGCTACTCCCCCGGTGACTCCAAGTGCACCTACGGCACCGGCTCCTTCATCCTGATCAACACCGGGGCCGAGCTGGTCCGCTCCTCGGCCGGGCTGCTCACCACGGTGGCCTGGCAGGCCCCGGACGGAACCGTGACCTATGCGCTGGAGGGCGCGGTCTTCGTCACCGGCGCCGCGGTCCAGTGGTTGCGCGACGGTCTGGGGCTCATCGAGCACGCCGCGCAGACCGAGGAGTTGGCGAACTCGGTGCCGGACAC
>Ga0137412_10001672_pt1 | contig 17340 bp, 13 predicted proteins | sample CZODoug2_1_16fun_FD_122160 | JGI IMG/M metagenome (GOLD analysis project Ga0137412, IMG submission 122160) | Vadose zone soil fungal communities from Angelo Coast Range Reserve, California, USA - CZODoug2_1_16fungal (Hybrid Assembly) | ecosystem: Environmental > Terrestrial > Soil > Vadose zone...
GTTCGAACGGTGCCAGGTCGCCGTCGGTCGCCGCGGCGAGGGCTTCCTCGACCAGGTGGTTGCGCGGAATGTAGATGGGGTTCACTCGATCCATCGCGTCGGCGTCTGGACCAAGCGCCCGCCAGCGCGCCAGCCAGCCGTCGAATGCGGCGAGGTCGACGAAGAGTCCCCGCGCGGGCTCGGCGTCGCCGCGGGCCGCCTGGCCGAGGTGTCGGAAGAAGGACGTGTAGTCGACGCGGCTTCCTTCGAGCTGCGCCAGAAGCTCGCCGACCAGCGGCGTTACGTCGTCGCCGGCGTTGTCGATTCGGGTGGCCAGGCCGACCTTCGCGCGGATGCCTGCCGACCAGGCGGCCGCGTACTGACGGTGGAAACCGCCGAGGGACTCCGTCGCGAGCGCTATCGCCTCATCGGCGTCGTCGGCGAGCAGCGGAAGGAGGGTCTCTGCGAAGCGGGCCAGGTTCCACTCGGCCACCGCGGGCTGGTTGCCGTAGGCGTAACGGCCCGCGTGGTCGATCGAGCTGAACACGGTGACCGGGTCGTAGGCCTCCATGAAGGCACACGGCCCGTAGTCGATGGTCTCGCCGGAGATCGTCATGTTGTCGGTGTTCATCACCCCGTGCACGAACCCGACGAGCATCCACTTTGCCACCAGCGACGCCTGCGCGGTGACGACCGCCTCGAACAGGGCGAGGTAATTGGCCGCGTCGGGGTAGTGCCGGGCGATCGCGTAATCGGCGAGGCGCCGCAACAGGTTTGGGTCGCCGCTGTTTGGGTCGACGTGGCTCGCGGCGTACTGGAAGCTGCCGACGCGCAGATGGCTGGCCGCAACCCTGGCGAGCACGGCCCCCGGCAGCGTCGTCTCCCGATGCACGGGGCGTCCCGTCGCGACCACGGCCAGCGATCGGGTGGTGGGGATGGAAAGTGCGTGCATCGCCTCGCTGATGACGTATTCGCGCAGCATCGGGCCGACGGCGGCCAACCCGTCGCCACCCCGCGCGAACGGTGTGCGTCCCGAGCCCTTGAGGTGAAGGTCGCGACCGTCGGTGAGCTCGCCGAGCAGCAGGGCGCGACCGTCGCCAAGACGTGGGACGAAGCCGCCGAACTGATGCCCGGCGTAGCCCTGTGCGACGGGGATGGCGCCCTCGGGAACCACGGTGCCGACCAACAGGCCAACTCCGTCGGGGCTCCGCAGCCACGCCGCGTCGAGGCCGAGTTCTTCAGCGAGCCCCTCGTTGAGCGCCAACACTCGCGGGTCGGGTGCGGCCTCGGCCTGCCACTGGGCGGCCATCTCCGGCAGCTCGCTGGCGAACTGGTCCCGCAGGACGATGGTGCTGGCCGGTGTGACGCTCACACGACCAGACTACGGACGGTCAGGCCGCCCGGACCTGCTGCGGTGCGGAGGCACGGACCCGCGACGGGCTGGTGATGTCGTTGGGCAGCGACAGCCGGATCACCTTGCGCCATGCCGATGCGACCTGCTTCACCAGCGGGCCGGTCGTGTAGGTGAGTCCGTAGCGGTCGAAGACGTCCTTGACCTTGGGAGCGATCTCGCCGTACCGGTTGCTCGGCAGGTCGGGGAACAGGTGGTGCTCGATCTGGTAGGACAGGTTGCCGCTCATCAGGTGCATCAGACGGCTACCGCTGATGTTGGCCGATCCGAGCATCTGACGCAGGTACCACTCACCGCGTGTCTCACCGTCGATGCTGGCCTTGGTGAACGTCTGCACGCCTTCTGGGAAGTGCCCGCACATGATCACCGAGTGCGTCCACACGTTGCGCACCACGTTCGCGGTGAGGTTGGCGGTGAACGTCGTGATGGCACTTGGGCCGGACAGCAGGGGATGCACCACGTAGTCGCGCAGGCTCTGCTTGCCGATCTTGCGCAGTGTGGAGTTCACGCGGGCGCGGAACTCCGGGTTCTTGCGGCGCTCAGCGGTTTTCAGATTCTTGCCGAGTTTCAAGTCGTAGGCGGCGATGCCGTACTGGAACATCACGGCGTTGATCGCGTTCCACAGCGGCTGGCCCAGATGGAAGGGGGTCCAGCGCTGGTCTTCGTCGACACGCATGATGCCGTAGCCGAGGTCGCCGTCCTTGCCGAGCACGTTGGTGTAGGTGTGGTGATCCTCGTTGTGGGAGTGCTTCCACTGCTCGGCCGTCGACGCGTTGTCCCACTCCCAGGTGGTGGAGTGAATCTTGGGATCGCGCATCCAGTCCCATTGGCCGTGCATGACGTTGTGGCCGATCTCCATGTTCTCCAGGATCTTGGCCGCGGACAGACCGGCAGTGCCGAGCCACCACGCGGGCGGGAACAGTGAGAACAGCAGTACGCCGCGGCTGCCTGCCTCGAGGCCGCGCTGCACCTTGATGATCTTGCGGATGTAGCGGGCGTCGTCCTCGCCGCGGCTGTCGAGCACCTGCTGACGGATGGCGTCCAACTCGCGGCCGAGGTTCTCGACGTCGTCATCGGTCAAGTGGGCGATGGGGCTGGTGGGCTTGTTCTGTATGGCGGTCATGGGGTCCTCCAAGGATGGGGGTCGAGCTGAATGTGGTTGAGGTGGCTCAGATGTCGATTTCGCAGGACCCGGCGACGGTGGAGATGCAGGTCTGCACCAGCACGCCTGCGTCGGGTGCGCCGATGGTGACGGCGCCGTTGCGCACGTCGCGCACCGCGCCGTTGCGAAGGGGAAGGACGCAGCCGAAGCACACGCCCATCCGGCAACCCGACGGCATCAGAACGCCTGCGTTCTCACCTGCTTCGAGAAGGGTTGTGCCCGAATTGGTTTCGACCGTAGAGCCGGTTCTGGTGAAGCTGATCGGGCCGCCGTCGCCGCCGCCGACGGCAGGCGCGGTGAAGCGTTCGGTGTGCAGCCGGTCGGCTGCATCGTGCCGAGCCCAGTGGGCCTCGATGTCGTCGAGCAGCGCGGCGGGGCCGCAGGCCCAGGTCTGTCGTTCGGCCCAGTCCGGCACCAGTGCGTCCAGATCGGCTGCGGTGATCCGGGGCGAGGTGGCGGTGTGATGCTCGAGGAGCCGCACCGAGCCGGTGTCGGCGAAGTCGCGTAGCTCGCTACCGAAGACCACGTCGTCGGCGGTGGGGGCGCTGTGCACCACGACCACGTCGGCGAGTTCGGGCGAGTGGCTGCGCAACATGCCCATGACGGGTGTGATGCCGCTGCCCGCGGTCACGAACAACACCTTGTCGGGGCGCGTGGCGGGCATGGTGAAGTCGCCGCAGGCCTGGTCGAGGTGAACCAGCGTGCCTGCCTTCGCCTGACGCACCAGGTAGTTGGACACCACGCCGTCGGTCACGGTCTTGACGGTGATGGTGATGAAACGGGCGGGCTTCGTGTTGGTCTGCGAGGTGATGGAGTAGGTGCGCCACTGCCGAACGCCGTCGACGTCGACACCGATGCGGACGTACTGGCCGGCCCGGTGCCCGCGCCAACCGCGTCCGACCCGGATGCGGATGGTCGCCGCGTCGGTCGTCTCGGCGGTGACGGCGTCGATCCGACCGCGAAGGTCGCGTGAGCTGCTGAGCGGATCGATCAGGTCGATGAAGTCGCGCGGCACCAGTGGCTGGGTCACCATCTGCGCGAGGGACCGCAGGGGCCGCCGCGCGGTTCCAGCGATGAGGGAAGTCATGACTACTAGTCTGATTGTCGAAATGGGTTACTTCTCGACCTAGCCGTGTGAAAATGAGGCATGAAATTGTTCTATAAGAACAAAAATAGGGCGTTGTGACGGAAAACGACGGGCAAACGGTGTGGGCACCTCTGCCCGACGCGGTCCTTGCGGCCATGTGGTCGGTGCTGCCGTCGGTGGCCGAGCGCACCGTGACGGCGGTCGTCGACGACGTGCCCAGCTACGCCGACGCGTTCGCGGGCCGGATGGGCCCGACCATCGAGCAGGCAGTGCAGCAGTCGTTGGCCGCCTTCCTTCAGCTCACCACCGAGGGTGACGATCCGGACACGTCACCGAACGTCCGCCCTGCTCTCGACGGCGCCTATGCGCTTGGGGAGGGCGAGGCGCGTCAGGGCCGGTCGACGGACGTGCTGTTGGCGGCCTTCCGAAGCGGTGCCCGCACGGCGTGGCGGGAGTGGAGCGCGGTCGCGGTGACGCACCAGTTGCCGGGTGATCAGCTGGCGGTGTTCGCCGAGCGGGTGTTCGCCTACATCGATCGACTCTCTGCCGCCAGCGTCGCCGGCCACGCCGATCAACTCGCCAAGACCGGCCTCGCGCGGCAACGGCATAGGGAAACCCTTGCGCGCCAACTCCTTGCGTCCGCGAGCACCGAAGACCTCTTGGTCACTGCCGAGCGTGCCGAATGGCAGCCTCCGCGGACCCTCACGGCCGTGGCAGTGCCGCGGGGTGACGAACGGCGCCTCATCTCGACGCTCGGCGCACGCAGCCTCGAGGTCCCCGACGACGCGCTGCCGTCGATGGGACGTTCGGTCAGCGTGCTGCTGGTCGCCGACGTCGGCGTCCGCGCGCGCACGGCACTGCTCCGTTCGATCGACATCGCCGGTGCGGTGATCGGGCCCGAACGACCGTGGACGCAGGCCGGCCTCTCCGTCGACCGGACGCTGCGGGCGATCGGCTTGTTCGGCGACGACGACGATCCGATCGACACGGAGCGGCATCTGACCGAACTGATCCTCAATGCGGATGCCGACGCGCTGGCCGATCTTCGGGCCAGGGTGCTCGCGCCGCTCGAATCGGTGCGCCCCGCGGTCAGGGACAAGCTGGTGGAGACGTTGCGAGTGTGGCTGCTGCACCACGGCCGCCGCGACGACGTCGCCGCTGCGCTCTTCGTGCACCCGCAGACCGTGCGCTACCGCATGGGTCAACTCCGCGAACTGTTCGGCGACGACCTCGCCGACCCACGCGTGGTGGAAGACCTCACCGTCGCCCTTGCGGGACGGCAGCTCGCCCAGCGATGAGTTCCGGGGTCGGCCGGCGTCTATACGTGTAGTCGACGAACGGAAGGCAGCGCAATGGACACACCCCAAATCGTGTCGGAGCAGGAGTGGGAGAAGGCTCGCCTGGAGCTGCTCCTCAAGGAGAAGGAGGTGACGCGCGCTCAAGACGCACTGGCGGCGGAGCGTCGCCGCATGCCGTGGCTCGCCGTGGAGAAGGACTACGCGTTCGAGGGGCCCGACGGGACGATGAGCCTGCTGGACCTGTTCCACGGCCGCCGTCAGTTGGTCGTGTACCGCGCATTCTTCGAACCAGGCGTACACGGGTGGCCCGAGCACGCCTGTCCCGGGTGCTCGCTGATGGCCGACCAGGTGGCCCATGTCACGCACCTGAATGCCCGCGACACCACGTTGGTGTTCGTCTCGCGCGCTCCGCAGGCAGACATCGGACGCCTGAAGGCACGGATGGGCTGGGACATCCCCTGGTACACCGTCACCGACCATTTCGACACCGACTTCGGCGTGGACGAATGGCATGGCACCAACGTGTTCATCCGCGAGGGCGACGAGGCTGGCGACCGCGTCTTCCGCACCTACTTCCTCAACAACCGAGGCGACGAGAAGATGGGTGGCACCTGGAGCTACCTCGACATCACCGCTCTCGGGCGTCAGGAGACCTGGGAGGACACTCCGCAGGGCCGCCCACAGTCCGCGCCGTATGAGTGGTGGAACTGGCACGACGAGTACGCGGGTGTGACGTCCGGTGATGCGAGGTGAGCCTGCGCGCCGGTGTTCTCGGACGACGGGCGTGTGCGGTGCTTGCAGCTTGTTCGGCTGTGCTGCATGGGATTTCACTTGGTCACGTGACGAATCCCGCGGCCATGGCCCTGATGGTGGCGATGCTCGTCGCGTGCCTCTACTGCGCACGTGATCTGTGGCTGCACGGCACGGTTCGGTGCTGGTTGCTGGTGGCGTTGATGAACTTCGCGATGATCGCGATCCACCTGCCTGCGTCGGCCGCGCATCAGCACGGCGCGGGCCTGACCGCGGTTGCACCGGTCCACGAGTCGACGGTGATGAACATCGCCACTGCGCTCGCGGCGGTCGAGGTGACGATTGCCGCCGTCGTCCTCTACTACCGCACGCGCGGAATGCGACCCGTCGAAACCCCACCTTCGGTCGACGGCGAGACACCTACACTGGCCGCGTGGCCCGGCTGGACGATCCCGATCGGCTCTCGGCCGACGACGCCCGCATCCTCGACGTCGAATCGGCGGCGATCGCCGGCCACACGCTGAAGCTCAACGTGCTCGAGGCGGGTGAGCCGCTCGACATCGACGCCCTGCGGGCCGCGGTCGAGAAGCGGCTCCCGAGCCAGCCGAGGGCGACGCAACGCATCGACACCTCGGGACCCGAACCGCGCTGGGTGCAGGCAACCGACTTCGACATCCGCGATCACGTCCGGCGTCAGACCGCGTCCTGCGTCTCGCGGGCCGACCTGTGGCGGATCGTCAGCGGGTTGATGTCCGAGCACCTCGACCGCAGCAAGCCGCTGTGGACTTTCGACGTGATCGGGCCACTAGAGGACGGTCGCGAAGCCATCGCCGTTCGCATCCACCACGCGATGTGCGACGGCATCGCCGGTGTCCGCTTCCTCGACGCCGTGCTCTGGGATGCGCACGCCGCCGCGCCTGCCCCGACGGGGGCACGCCCCGGCGTGCAATCCGGTGAGGAGCCAAGCGGTCTCAGCGAGGCGCTGCGGCTGCCGGGCGCCGTCGTTCGCGAACTCGGCCATCCCAACGAACGTTCGCCCTTCGACCGCCCGATCACCATCGCCCGCGAGTTGGCCTTCACCGTCGCGCCCCTGTCGGAGGTGAAGGCGATCGGCGCATCACGGCCCGTCCGCGCCACGGTCAACGACGTCCTCCTCGCGATCATCACGGGAGGTCTGCGGACCTGGCTCGAGGAGGCGGGCACGCTCGTCCACCACCTGAACGCCCAGATACCGGTCAGCCTGCACCACCGCGACGAGGATGCGACCGACCTCGGAAACCGGGATTCGTTCATGAACGTCGACCTGCCGCTCGCGGAGACGGATCCCCTGATCCGGCTGGACCGGATCCGGGCCGAGACCGGTGAGCGCAAACGCCTCGACGACGCCGAGGAGATGTACGACCTCTTCCACGCCCTCGGCCGCGTGAAGCACCTCGGCAGCGCCGCCCAGCGAATCTCCAAGAGCGCCAGGGAGTTCAGCGTGTCGATATCGAACGTGCCCGGCCCGCGAGTCCCCGTCGGCGTCGCCGGTCGCGGGGTGCAGCATCTCTTCTCATCGTCGGAGCCTGCCGCCCATCACGCGTTGCGCATCTCGGCGATCTCGTGTGCAGGAGATCTCGGCATCGGGCTGTGCACCGACCCGAGTGCGCTGCCGGACGTCGCGGGGCTCGCCGACGCGATCGAGACCGCGTATGCCGAGTTGCGCACCGCAGCCACACCTATGTGAGGTGGAAGTGCCCGCGCAAGGCTAGTGCTCGGGCCCGTCCGGTGCGGCTGCCGACCATGCCACGATTCGGCGTTCACGGTGGCGCCGTTCCGGCGCCGACACCTCGTCGGTGATCGATTCGCGTGTCGCGGCGACCGCTTCGGCGTATCTGCCATCGCGGGCCAGCAGTTCACCGCGGACCGCGTGCCATCGTTGGTCGTGGTTTTGGTCGCGGTCGAAGTCCAGGTCGGCGAGCGCGCCCAGTCCCGCTGCCGCGCCGTCGGATTCGGCGATGGCCACTGCCCGTGCCAGCGCGGCCGGAGCGCTTGGCTGGACCGTGAGCAGGAGGTCGTACAGCCGGACGATCTCCGGCCAGTCGGTCGCCTGATAGCAGGTTGCGCGGGCATGCTCGGCGGCGATTGCGGCCTGCAACTGGTAGGGATCGGCGACCGCGCCGGTTCGGCGCAGCGAGGTGTCCAGGAGGATCAGCCCTTCGTCGATCGCGGTGGTATCCCACGACGTCCGGTCCTGGTCGGCGAGCAGAACCGGATCGCCGGCATCGTCGGCCCGGGCCGCGGACCGCGATTCGGTCAGCAGCAACAGGGCAAGCACGGCCATCGGCGAGGGCTCGTCGGGCAGCAGTTCGTGGACCAGACGTGCGAGTCGCAACGCCTCCCGGCGGCCATCGACGTCGGTCAACCGTTCGCCGCCGACGGCGCTGTGGGCGATCGTGTACGACGCGTGCAGAACCGCGCACACCGACGCCAGCCGGGCCGGTAGCTCGTCGTCGTCGGGGACGCGGTACGGGATGCCTGCGCGGGCGATCTTGGCTCGCGTCCTGGTCAGCCGTTTGGCTACCGCCGACTCGCTCATCAGCATCACCGCCGCGATCTGCGCAGGTGAGAGCCCGCAGAGGGTTCGCAGCGCCAGCGTCACCTGGGCGTCCAGCGCGAGCGAGGGGTGGCAGCAAGTGAAGATCAGCCGTAGCCGGTCGTCGTGCACCACACTGTCCGAGGGCAGGTCGGGCGCTGGATCGGGCACCGCGAGGTTCATGCTGGCCCGCTCCTTTCCGGCCCGCATGCCCTCGCGTCGAATGATGTCGATCGCCACCCGGCGCGCGGTCACGGTCAACCAGGCGCGCGGCTCGTCGGGAACGCCGGTGCGCGGCCAGTCCCGCAACGCGCGCAGCGCCGCCTCCTGCACCGCGTCTTCGGCAATCGGCAGGCTGCCGACCGTCCGGACGAGGGTGGCCAGGATGCGCGCGCCCTCCGTCCGAACGGTCTCGGCAAGCCGGTCAGCCGCCAAAATCGATGGTGGGACGCACCTCGACGGCACCGTCCCACGCGGCCGGGAGGTCGGCCGCGATGCGCACGGCCTCGTCAAGATCGCCGGCCTCGATGAGGTAGAAGCCGGTCAGGGCCTCCTTGGTCTCTGCGTACGGACCGTCGCTGAGGAGCACCTCGCCGCCGCGGGCGCCCTTGACACGCACGGTGGTCGCGGTGCTCGTCTGGTACAGCGCGGCACCGCCGCGGATCACGGCACCATGGGTCGCACCGAACTTCTCATACTCGGCCATCTCCTCGGCGTTCTCGGGCGCCGTCCAATCGACGTCCTTGGTGTAGGTGAGAGCGACGTATTGCGGCATGCGATTTCCTCTCCACGTGATTCGAGCATTTCCCGAATCTCAACACATGGACGAACGGGAACCGCCCGTTAGGACACTTCGCGCACGATTCACCCGTTCTGCCTCACCACCGTCACAGCGGACTCACAGCGCGACGGGAGCGGCGCGCGTACAGTCTGCGTATTCCTGGGGAGGGGGCCCCAGGGCGAGCGAAGCGACGGGAGAGGGGGACGGGTGGCAACCATTGATCGATGCGCACGGCGAGTCGGTGTTGGCATCGCCGGATTGTGCGCAGCAGTATCGCTACCGATGATCGGCGTATTCGGTCAGACGGCCGCTGCCGACGCGACACTCACCTTCTTCGAGCACGACACGCAACAGACCATGGTCGATCTTGGCGATCCCGGGCCTGGCCCCGGAGACGAGTTCCTCTTCGCCGGTGATGTGTTCGATCACGCCGGAGGGACGAACGTTGGCCACGTGGCTGGCAAGTGCACGACGCTCAGCGGGGATGCCAAGAACGGAGATGCCTTCTGCCAGGGCACGTTCGTTCTCGAAGGCGGGCAGCTCGCCATCCAGGGCCTGGCCGACACCGCAGCGCTCTTCGGCACGGGCGAACCCGGCGATGTCGCCATCGTGGGAGGCACCGGGATCTATGCCAACGCGCGCGGCGACGGCACTATTCAAGTGCCGCCCGACGTGCCCAATCAAACCGACTCGAATTTCGTCCTGAACGTCATCACCGGCTGAGAGTCATGACGGTGCCTGCGCCGGGATCACGTCGAGCGCGTTCACGTCCGGCTTGACCGGGAACCTGCGTCCGCTGTCCTCGACGACCAGCGTGCCCGACTGCTCGGGTGTCGGGCCGCCCTGGGGAATGATCAGCGCCCGCTGACCAGGGGTCACCTCGACCGCCTCCAACGCCACCGTAGGCGGCGTCATCTGGACGAGACGGTCGGTACCGAGCTCCCACACCCGTGGCGAGTACGAGCTGGCCGGATCGCATTGCCACGTCGCCAAGCTGAGCGCCATGGGGTGCGACTCCTGCCACCACAGGTGCAGAACCTCTGAGCCGGTCGCCGGCCCCGGTGCAGCGACGTCGTACGACTGTTGCGACCCGTCGGCGTTGGAGACCACCACGGCGGCCGTTCCACAGGTGTCGCTCGATCGGCGGTACAGCGCGTAGGCGAGGCTCGCGCCGTCGGGACTGAGTTCGGCGATCGCCACCGGGGTGTTCGCATCCGCGCGGCCGAGAGACGCCGGCGCGCCACCGCCGCGCACGGCGTACAGCGTGTCGGGACCTCCGGTCGGTGACGGCGCGGACTCGACCCGAGAGATGACGGCCGTGCCGCCCCTCGCGGTGAGCAACGCGGGAGCGGTCGCCGCGGCGTCGTAGATGGGCGGCAGGTCCACGGTTTGGCGCAGTGTTGGCGCGACGGCCTCGGCGGCCAGATCGAGCTGCATCAGCCTGTTCGGCTGCTCCCACCACACGATCATGCTGGCGCCCGCGGTGCCGAGGCGGGAGGCCTGCGGCAGCGGGGAGACCCGGGTCTGCCCGGAGCGCGCGTCCAGCGTGACCAGCTTTCCGTCCGAGGACCGCGCGAAGACGAAGCGGCCGTCCTCGGTGACGAAGGGTTCGCTGGACGGTGTGAAGCTGCCGGGCGCCGTCGCCACGATCTTCGTGCCGTCGGCCAGCCCGATCTCGGTCGACGCGCGGTAGGCCACCAGGGGGCCCGCTGGTATTGCGGGCTTGGTGGTCGTCGTCGGCGCGGTCGGAAACGTCGGCAATCCCGGCGGCGTTGCCGTCGGTGTTCCGCCAGGCGGGGTCGTGCAGCCGGCGACCAGGCTCGTGCACAACGCCAGCAGCAGGATCAACCGGAAATACGCACTCAGGATTCGCCGACTCACCGTCTCCATGTAAGCCGAAGATGCGGCAAGGTACGAACTGGGTGGTCAACTATCCTTGCCCGAGTGTCCGAACCGTCCGTCTCAGAGCTGCGTGCGCGGCTCGACGGGCTGACGATCCGCGACGCCTCCCGGCTCGGCCGCAGGCTGAAGGGTCTGCGCGGGAGCGACCCGGCAGCCGTCGGAAAGATCGCCGAACAGTTCGCCGCGGCCGAGGCCCTCGTCGCGGCCCGCATCGCCGCCGTCCCGACGATCACCTACCCCGATCTCCCGGTCAGCGAGCGGCGCGACGAGATCGCGAAGGCCATCGCCGAGAACCAGGTGGTCGTGGTCGCCGGCGAGACGGGATCGGGCAAGACCACCCAGCTGCCGAAGATCTGCCTTGAGCTCGGCCGCGGCATTCGCGGCACCATCGGCCACACCCAGCCACGCAGGCTCGCCGCGCGTACGGTCGCGCAGCGCATCGCCGACGAACTGGGCGTCGAGCTCGGCGGCGCGATCGGCTACACCGTTCGCTTCACCGATCAGGCCAGCGACCGCACGCTGGTGAAGCTGATGACCGACGGCATCCTGCTCGCCGAGATGCAGCGGGACCGTCGCCTGCTGCGCTACGACACCCTGATCCTCGACGAGGCCCACGAACGCAGCCTCAACATCGACTTCCTGCTCGGCTACCTGCGCGAGCTGCTGCCGCGGCGCCCTGACCTGAAGGTGATCGTGACGTCGGCGACGATCGAGCCGGGTCGTTTTGCCGCGCACTTCTCGGGTGCGCCGATCGTCGAGGTGTCGGGGCGCACGTATCCCGTCGAGGTTCGGTACCGGCCACTGGAGGTCCCGGTGCCGTCAACGAATGATGACGACCCTGACGACCCCGACCACGAGGTGGTCCGGTCCGAGATCCGAACCACGATGCGCGACCAGACCGAGGCCATCGTCGACGCCGTCGGCGAGCTCGAAGGCGAACCACCCGGCGACGTGCTGGTGTTCCTGTCCGGTGAGCGGGAGATCCGCGATACCGCAGAAGCACTGCGCGCCACCCTGAAACACACGGAGGTGCTGCCGCTGTACGCGCGGCTGCCAACGGCCGAGCAGCAGAAGGTGTTCGCACCTCACTCCGGTCGGCGCGTCGTGCTCGCCACCAACGTCGCCGAGACCTCCCTGACCGTGCCCGGCGTCCGCTACGTCGTCGACCCCGGCACCGCGCGCATCTCCCGCTACAGCCGACGGACCAAGGTGCAGCGCCTGCCCATCGAGCCCATCTCGCAGGCATCGGCCGCGCAACGGGCCGGCCGGTCGGGACGCGTGGCGCCCGGTGTGTGCATCCGCCTCTATTCGGAGGAGGACTTCGAATCCCGGCCCCGCTACACCGATCCCGAGATTCTGCGGACCAACCTCGCGGCGGTGATCCTGCAGATGGCCGCCCTTGGCCTTGGCGACATGGAGGACTTCCCGTTCCTCGACCCGCCCGACAAGCGCAGCGTCCGCGACGGCGTGCAGCTGCTGCAAGAACTCGGAGGGTTCGACGAGCAGGGGGCGATCACGGCGCTTGGCCGCCGGCTGGCTCAGCTGCCGCTGGACCCGCGCATCGGCAGGATGATCCTGCAGGCCGACGCCGAGGGCTGTGTGCGCGAGGTGGTGGTGCTTGCCGCGGCGCTGTCGATCCCCGACCCGCGGGAGCGGCCCGCCGACCGCGAGGAGGCGGCACGGCAGAAACACGCCAGGTTCGCCGACGAGCACTCCGACTTCGTGTCCTTCCTCAACCTCTGGAACTATCTGGGTGAGCAGCGAAAGGAGCGGTCCGGCAGCTCGTTTCGGCGGATGTGCCGCGAGGAGTTCCTGCACTACCTGCGCATCAGGGAATGGCAGGACCTCGTCGGCCAGCTGCGCAGCATCGCGCGCGACATGGGCATCCGCGAGCAGGACGAGCCTGCCGATGCGGCACGCGTGCACGCGGCGCTGACTGCCGGGCTGCTTTCGCACATCGGCGTGCGGGAGGGCGAGACGCGGGACTATCAGGGCGCACGCAACTCGAAGTTCGTGCTGGCACCCGGTTCGGTGCTCACCAAGCGGCCGCCGCGCTGGATCGTCGTCGCCGACCTGGTCGAGACCACCCGCCTCTATGGCCGGATCGCCGCACGCATCGAGCCGGAGGCCGTGGAAAGTGTTGCCGCGCATCTCGTTCAGCGCACCTACAGTGAGCCGCACTGGGACGCCAAGCGCGGCTCCGCCACCGCGTTCGAGCGCGTCACGCTGTACGGCTTGCCGCTGGTGCCGCGCCGCCGCGTCGGGTACTCGCAGATCGATCCGGTGCTGGCGAGGGAGCTGTTCATCCGCGGCGCGCTCGTCGAGGGTGACTGGCAGACCCGTCACCACTTCTTCCGCGACAACGCCACGCTGCTCGAAGATCTCGCCGAGATCGAGGAGCGGGCCCGCCGCAGGGACCTGCTGGTCGGCGACGACGAGATCTACGGCCTGTACGACGCGCGGGTGCCCGCCGACGTGGTCTCTGCCAGGCACTTCGACGCCTGGTGGAAGAAGCAACGGCACCGCACACCGGACCTGCTGACGTTCACGCGGAATGACCTGCTGCGCAACGACGACGACGCCGATCGGCCGGACACCTGGCAAGCGGGCGACCTGTCACTGCCGATCACCTACCGGTTCGAGCCGGGCGCGGAGGATGACGGCATCACCGTGCACGTACCCGTCGAGGTGCTTCCCCGACTGGGTGGCGACGAATTGGCCTGGCACGTACCGGCATTACGTGAAGAACTGATCACCGAGCTGATCCGGTCCCTGCCGAAGGACCTGCGCCGCAACTTCGTTCCCGCACCCGACACCGCCCGCGCCTTGCTCGCCACGCTCGATCCGGATGGCGCACCGCTGCTGCAGGCACTGCAGGGCGAATTGCGCAGACGCACAGGGGTACTGGTGCCGATCGACGCTTTCGACATCGAGAAGATCCCCGCCCATCTGCGGGTGACGTTCGCCGTCGAATCCGGTGGCGCCGAGGTGGCTCGCGGCAAGGACCTCGACGCGCTGCAGGAGCGACTCGCCGCGCCGGTGCGGAAGGCGGTCGCGGGTGCTGTCGCGAGCGGCCTGGAGCGAACCGGGTTGCGCACCTGGCCCGACGACCTGCCCGAACTGCAGCGCATCGTGGAGCGCACCGCCGGAAGTCACACGGTGCGTGGGTTTCCCGCGTTGGTCGACGCGGGATCAGCGGTCGACGTGCGCGTGTTCGCCACGCAAGTGGAGCAGGGCTCGGCGATGGGTCCCGGTACCCGCCGCTTGCTGCGGCTGGCCGTCACCTCACCGGTCAAAGCCGTTGAGCGGGCGTTGAATCCCCGGACGCGATTGCTGCTCGGCGCCAATCCGGACGGCTCGCTGACCGCATTGCTCGAAGACTGCGCAGACGCCGCGGTGGACTTGTTGGTGCCCGCTCCTGCGTGGACGCGGGATGCGTTCGTTGCGCTACGGGACAAGGTTGCCGCCACCCTGGTGCCGACCACGCTGGACGTCGTCGGCCGCGTCGAAAAGGTGCTCGCCGCATGGAATGACGTTCAGCTGGCATTGCCCGACAAGGCGCTGCCCGCGCAGGCCGACGCGATCGCCGACGTGCGGGCCCAGCTGGCCAGGCTCCTGCCATCGGCGTTCGTCACGGCCACCGGCGTCGCGCGCCTTGCCGACCTCACCAGGTACCTGACCGCCATCAGCCGCAGGCTCGACCGGCTGCCGCACGCCGTCAACGCCGACCGCGATCTCATGCTGCGGGTGCACACGGTGCAGGATGCCTACGACGACCTCGTCAAGGCACTGTCACCGGGGCGTGCGGCCGCCGACGACGTGCGCGACATCGCGCGGATGATCGAGGAACTCCGCGTGAGCCTGTGGGCCCAACAGCTCGGCACCGCACGCTCAGTCAGCGAACAACGCATCTACCGCGCGATCGACGCCGTCGGGGCTTAACCCTTCCCCCGTCGCTTCGCTCGCCCCAAAACGCCTACTCGTCTTCACCCGGCGGAGGCCGGTTGGCGACGGTCGGGAATTCACCGGTGTAGCCGATGCGCTCCTGCGCGACGGCCAGCACCCGCCCACGCACCGCGTACCACCCGACGATGAGCGCAGGGATGATGAGGACCAGTGAGGCAACCGTCCAGGTGCCGATCGGAGGATCGAACGCCATCAGCACGACGACGCCGAACAGGAACGCCAACGTGAGATAGCCGGTGTAGGGGGAGCCCCACAACTGGAATACCGGGCGCTCGAGGATGCCGCGTTTCGCCCAGCGGTAGAGCTGGATCTGACAGATGACGATGGTGGCCCAGGACGCGATGATGCCGAGGGCCGCGATGTTGAGCACGATCTCGAACGCCTGGCCGGGCACGAGGAGGTTGAGGACGACGCCGAACAGCCCGACGGCCGCGGTCAGGAAGATTCCGCCATACGGCACGCCGCGGCTGGACATCCGCGCCGTGAACTTCGGTGCGCTGCCGTTCATTGCCATCGACCGCAGGATCCGGCCGGTCGAGTACAACCCGGCGTTGAGGCTGGAGAATGCGGCGGTCAGCACGACGATGTTCATGACCGTGCCCGCGCCCTCGACTCCGATCTTGGAGAAGAACGTGACGAACGGACTCTCGCCGGCCTTATAGGTGGTGTACGGGAGAAGAAGGGCCAGCAGGAACAGTGAACCGACGTAGAAGACAGCGATACGTGCGATCACCGAGTTGATCGCACGCGGCATGATCTTATGCGGATGGGCAGTCTCACCGGCCGCTGTTCCGACGAGTTCGACTGCGGCATAGGCAAATACGACGCCGGACATGACAATCACCAATGGGAAGGCGCCGTGGGGGAAGAGCCCGCCGTTGTCGGCGATCACGCTGAAGCCGGTTGGTTGCCCTTCAATTTTGTAGCGGCCGGCCAGGAAGATGGTGCCTGCGACCAGAAATGTGATCAGCGCAAGGACTTTGATGGCCGCAGCCCAGAACTCGAGCTCCCCGAACAGGGTAACCGAAATCAGGTTTATGCCCACCACGAGCGCCAACGCGACCAATGCGATCAGCCACTGCGGGACGCTCCCGAACGACGACCAATAGTGGAAGTAGGTGGCGATCGCCGTCGAGTCGACAATGGCCGTGAACGCCCAGTTCAGCCAGTACATCCAGCCGGCGACGAACGCCGCCTTCTCGCCGAGGAACTCGCGCGCATACGACACGAAGGACCCCGACGAGGGCCGGTGCAGCACGAGTTCACCCAGCGCCCGCAGGATCAGGAAGACGAAGATGCCGCAGAACGCGTAGCTCAAGAACAGGCCCGGTCCGGCGTTGTGTAGTCGGCTGCCGGCACCGAGGAACAGTCCGGTGCCGATGGCACCGCCGATCGCGATCATCTGCAGCTGCCGGGGCTTGAGGCCCTTGTGGTAGCCCTCGTCCTCCGCCATCAGCGCGGAGTTGTCGTACGTCGACGGCTTGGGTTCAGTGGTCATCGAAGCAGTCCTCGCTCTAGTCAGTTTCCGGGTGACGCAGGATCAACGGGGTTACCACGGGCATCCCACTGTTCCGGGGGTCCCGGCGTATCACTGACGTCGCGAAACGTCATCACGAAGCCGCACACGGCGACGACGGCCGCAATCGCGTAGCCGATGATCGAATACCAGCCGGCGTGGAGGTATGCGGTGACCGCGACGATGAACATCGCCAAGAACACCAATGACATCCCGATCAATGGAATCTTCGCAAACAAATCAATGCGTGCCATGAGACCCACCTCGATAGACCGAATGAAAGTGGTACCAGTGAACACCTTCCGGCGTTGTGGCGGTGGCGAAATGGAACTACGCGCTGCTTGGGCGGGCGGTGATCCAGTCGAGCAACAGGTCTGCCACCGCGTCGGGCGGGTCGTTGCTCGACGAGATCGTGCGTGAGGGTGCACGGGCGGTTCTTCCCAGCCACAGCCCCGACACCTACGCTTATTGCCGTGAGCCAAATCCTGCTGCGGGCAGTTGTGCTTCTGGGATCGTGGGCGATCGGACTACTGGTGGCGGCGTGGGTTGTTCCCGGTGTTTCGCTATCGGTGTCGGGGTTCATTGTCGCCGTAGTGGTGTTCTCGGTGTCCCAGGCGATCCTGTCGCTGTTGATCTTGAAATTGCCCCATGGGTATGCGTCGCTGCTCCTTGGGGGCACCGGCCTGGCATTGACCATCGTCGCGTTGAGTCTCGCCTCGGTATTAACTCACGGGCTCACCATCCGCGGCATTGCATCCTGGGTGGCCACAACGGTCGTGGTGTGGCTCGTGACAACGGTCGGGGCAATTTCACTGCCCGAGCTGTTGGCCCGCGACGACGTCGGCTCGACCTGACCAAATCGAGGCGGACGCACGTCAGAGCCGTGTATTCGCGACACCGTGCACATTCGGCT